>Ga0308171_1000084_pt1 | contig 293213 bp, 243 predicted proteins | sample PhyGR1_FD_202135 | JGI IMG/M metagenome (GOLD analysis project Ga0308171, IMG submission 202135) | Phyllosphere microbial communities from UC Gill Tract Community Farm, Albany, California, United States - DLSLSG.R1 | ecosystem: Host-associated > Plants > Phyllosphere > Unclassified | place...
GCTTTGAGTAGGCTAGACATGTTGCCGGCAGCTCTTGCCTGAACAACCTCCTCCTGGAGATGCGCCACTGCCTTTTCGAGATGCAGCAATGCTAGGGGTGCCGCTTGCTTTTGCTGCACAGGGTGTAGTGCCCGAATGCCTTTTAACAATTGCCTGACCTTGGGTGCTTTAGTGGGGTCAGGGAATCCGTTGCTTTGATGCCAGTTGGCTAGCGCAGCCAAGCGCTGCTTGAGGGTACTGAGCGCCAGTTGGTCAGCGTACTCAGCGATATACCGTACCACTGACTCAGTGGTAGTGGGCAGATAGCCGCCCCAGGTCACCTCGTAGTGGGCGAGGGCAGTCGTATAGCTCTTAGAGGTGTTCTCTCGAACGCTCGCCTCTAGGTACCTCTCTGCCTTGCTGACCACTTCAACCACGCAATTTTCCCCGCTTCGAGCCATCGGTTGCTCGGTTTTACCATTTGTACGGCATTTCTGACCATTTTACTGCCGCTCAACGGCATGACAAGCCATAAACCTCGATTATGTCTTTCCAGTAATTCGAGAATTTTTACAATCTCAACGTGTTAAAGTGGCACGTAATTACATGAAACGTAAAACAGTACGAAATCGTAGGGGCAGACATGGCTAGAGGCGGAATTAACCTGGTACTGGTCCGTAAGGCTCGTGAGGCGCTGCTGTCGAGAGGGCAAAACCCTAGCATCGACGCGATACGCATCGAACTTGGAAATACCGGCTCAAAGACAACGATTCAGCGGTTTTTGAAGGAGATTGAATCACACGACCCCCGCCCCTGGGCTTCGCCTTCGCGCCTAAGTGATGAACTCACGGAGTTGGTGGGCAAGATGCTTGAACGCCTGCTTGAGGAGGGGAACGAAGCGTTGGCGCATGAGCGAGCTGCATTCGAGGTTGAGCGAAAATCGATGCGCTCAGAGACCAGTACACTTCAAGCTCACTTGGAGCAGGCGCATCGGGAGATCACAAAGCTGCAGTCAGCACTGCAGACCCAGGATGAAGAACTGAGGACCGTTCAATCCAGCCTTCAAACCGAGATTACCCGTAACGCCCGCATCAGCCAGAGCTGCAGTGACCTTGAGATTCGCGTCCAAGAGAAGGACGCCCAGATCGAATCTCTGGAGGAGAAGCATACACATGCCAGAGAAGCGCTCGAGCACTACCGGGTAGCAGTAAAGGAACAGCGCGACCAAGATCTAAACCGTCATGAGTCTCAGATTTATCAGATACAGCAGGAGGTGACAGTCCTGCAGCAAACACTCATGGTTAAGCAGGAAGAAGCCACTCGGATGATCCGGGACAACGAGCGTTTGATTGCTGAAAACCGCCAGCACGCCAAGGAAGCTGCTCAGCATCGCGACACTATCGAGATTTTGAGAGGTGACTTGGGTATCGCGAATGCGGCGATTGCTCGCGCGGTAGGTGCGAAGGAGTTGCTTGAGCATCAGCTTGAAACCAAGTCCAAAGAGGCTACCAAAGCCCAAACCGAGGCCGCAGCGGCTGAGAGGAGAGAGAGTGATTTGATGCAAAAAATCGCGAGCATAGAAGCGGAAGTTAAGGAGTTGCGCGCCTCGAACGAGCCAAATGACTCTATGGGATAGGCAGGTCAGCCTCGATAATGCAAGGATTCAACAGTTGAGTACAAATGTACTCCGCCCCCCAATGATCAACTCTAAGTCATTACCAGTGTGAGTGTGGTACCTGCTGCTACTCACCACTCCGTCGGCCGGGATATGAGATCTCATAAGATTTAATTATCAGACCTAATATGGTGGGGGACGGGGCATGGCGGTAGGCGTACCGGAAAATGACGTATTCGCCGCGGCGGACGCGGTGCTCGCCCGTGGCGAGCGGCCGACAGTGGAGCGGGTGCGCCTGGAGCTCGGGCGGGGCAGCCCAGCGCGGGTAGGCGCTTTGCTGGATAAATGGTGGGAACAACTGGCTGACCGCCTGCGCGGCGAAACGCGCCTGCCCGGGCTGCCGACGGAAGTGGCGCAGGCGTTTGTGGCCATCTGGCAACAGGCGTCCACCTTGGCTCAGGGGCTGGCCGAGCAGGGATTGGCCGACCAGCGCCAGGTCCTGGCCGATGAGCGCGAAGCGCTGGGGGCGCTGGAGGCTCGTGCCCGGCTAGAGGTTGCCCAAGCGCGGCAGCAGACAGCCGAGGCCGTCAGCGCACGGCAGGGTGTCGAAATCCGCCTGGCTGATCTGGATCAGTTGCTGGTTCAGCGTCAGGCTCAAATCGACGATCTAAGCCGCCAGCGTGACGAACTCCAGGCGCAGCGCGATGATAGCCGCCACCAATCGCTTGAGCTTCAGCAACAGCTGCTAGATAGTCGCGAGCAGGCCGAGCGGGCGCGAGATGAGCAGCAGCGTTACACCCGTGACGTTGAAGACCGGGCCTATCGCGAGATCGATCGGGCTCGCGAGGAAAGCAAGTCGTTGGCGGTGCAGTTGAAAGACGCTGGCACCCGGCTACAGAGTTTGCAGCAGGATCTGCAGGCCGGTCAGACAGCACTGGCCGAGGCGCGCGAGCAGCGCGGCGTTGCCCAAACGCAGCGTGATCAGTTGCAGCTCGCGCAAGCCGCGGTCTGCGAGCAACTACAAGCGCTGCAACAACAGGATCAACTGAGGCACCGCGAGTTGGTCGAGCTGCGTGAGCAGGCGGCCGCTTCGCGAGCTCTCGCAGAACTGCTTCGGCAGCAGTTGGCCGAGGTTGCCGCCGGCCATCCCACTGAGGGTCGCAGTCGACCCGTACGAACGCCATCCCGAAAAAAATAGCTACAAGCGAGCCAGGCAAAGCAACGCACAGAGGTAGACGATAATGCGTTATGCAGGTGAGGCCTAGCCTTGCTTTGCCGTAGAGGCACGGTGATATCATTCAGGATTCAGCTCTGCGCCAGGCTACAACCGACGGCCATGCGCACAGTAACCAAGGAGAGGACCAAGTGTGCTGATAAAATCGTTCGCTTTGCCATCGGGCACGCAAGTTGACATTCCGCACAAAACTGGCAAGGGAAACCGGCTGACAATGCTCCTGGGGGTCAATGGCACTCAGAAAAGCACTTTGTTACGTGGTTTTCTGGACACTGCCCTTGAGCAAATAAGTGCCTCTACCTTCTCGCCGCTCAAGGGCTTGTCACAGGTGATATACGACCGGCCGCCAGCCGGAGTAATCGCACTATCGGCAATCCCCAATGACCGCTTTCCCACTAAGTCCCGCACGAGCCTTCGCGTTCGCACACGGTATGAGGTGGAGGAGTATGAATACATTGGCCCGCGTCACAATCAGAACATTATCAGCCGCAACCAGAGTCTCGGCGCCCTGGTGTCCGCAGCATTGACCAACCGACACCGCTCCCCGAGTCTCACGCGATTTATTGGGCAGATGAGTGACCGAACGGCCATTCCAGCGCAGTTCGCTGTTTGCCTACGGCCAGACATGGCCATGGGCAAACGAGGTTCAATCTTCGAAGACTTCCTCAATGACGAGCATCCTAGTCACGGCAAGCGCATGGATCTTGAGTTCCTGCGAAGTCAAGGGCTGATGGACGAATTTCGCGGGATATTTGGACCTGGTAACCAGAAATCGCTGATCGTAGAAATCGATTTGCTCACCGGCAGATGCTCACCTGAGATTCCGTTAATCGATATCGCCATACGCCATAAGTTGTTGCAGGTACGGCGCAGTAACGCCCGCCACGAGCGACTGATCAATCCCGAGGAATACAGTGCAGGACAATGGGGGCTGTTCTCTTCACTCGTCACGCTAGCGTTGAAGGTCAGAGACGATGCCTTGGTACTTATCGATGAACCGGAAAGTGCCTTGCATCCTTCCTGGCAGCGTGACTATGTCGATTGCCTTAGTCATGCGATGGCCGATGTGTCGGGATGCCATGTGCTGCTCGCCACGCACTCCCCGTTACTCTGTGGATCAGCGGCAGCGTTTTCCTCAGAATTGATTGTGCTGCGTCGCCATTCAGTCACAGGCGAACTTTCCGCAGTATTCGAAGAAATTCCAGAAGGTTGGCAGTCGAACGACATCCTTGAGCGCAAATTCGAACTGGACAGTACGCGTGGCACCGCCTTCGTGGATAAGATGGACAACCTGCTAAAGCTGGTGGCGCTAGGCATCGAGCGCAACGCCCGGTCGATCAAGCGATTACTCAAGGACGTCGAGCCAACGGTCGCCAAGCTCCCAGAGGGCGATCCGGTGCGCGCCATCTTTGCATCAATGCAGGGGTTGCTCAGCAAAAAGGTCGATCCATGACCGGCTTCGACATTATCAAGCGCAGGCGATGGAGCGCGGCCGAGCAGACGTTGATCCTCAAATACTTCAGGGGCAAGCATGCCGAGTGGTCCAAAACCAACTTGAAGCTCGTACGCGACTCGGTGAGAACCTACTTGCTGCGCGTACAGAGGTACCGCTGCGCCTATTGCCGTCGCCAGCTGGGCGCTGAGTTAGGCCGCAATGAGATTGATCACGTCGTTGCTAAGGCGCTCCCGGGCATGGCGAGATTTACCTACGAACACATGAATCTGGTGGCCGCCTGCAAGCGCTGTAATTGGCTTAAGAAGAATCACGATGTGCTCGCGCGCACTCTATTACCCTCGGAAAACTATCCGCTGCTGGCACACGATTTCATCTGGATACATCCTTACATTCACCGCTACAGCGACCACATCGAACAGATAGCCGGTTGCTTGTTCCGCGCAAAAGGCGATGCGGTCACCCAAGCCCGCGGCCAGGCCGTGATCGATGTGTGCCGGCTTAACACCTTGGCTACGGTTGAGGCCAGACGCTTGTATGAAGTGGCTCATGCTTCGGAAAGCCACCACAGCGCAATCATGAGTCTGATCAGTGACAATACCCAACTGGATGTGCTCGCGCTGGCAAAGATAATTCGTAAAGCCCGACCTGCCTTTCGCAAGCTGACTCAGGCTCAAATCATCGAAATCATCGAGGCCGTGAAGCGCGGTGCCTTAGAAAGCTACCTGCGGGTGACTGCGCGACTTGGCTTATAGTGCGCTCTGTGAGGTGCTCTGACCGATGTTTAGCAGTGCCTCCTATAGCACTGTAGATTCATTAATTGGCGAAACCGCAAGGTTAGCCCTGAATCGCCCCTGGTTTCCAACGCTCGGCTTGGCGTTTGCCGATTGGGTCGCTGGAGAAAGTAGGAGCGTGAAGCAGCGAGTCGTAGTAGCCGGTAGTAGGTTGCGTGCTCAAGCGGGAAGCTCCACAGATTAAATCTGTAGCGATTTTATCATGCGTACACTCAATCGCCTGTTACTGCTCCGCCAGGGGAAGGCTCCTCGCATCTAGGCGCTGGAAGCTGAGCATTGAGTTGTGGCGACTGGCTAGGCACATGCTGGCAGTTTGCGGAGGTGTGGAATGAAGGTCACGCAAGCAGGTGAACATGACATGGCCATCGACGTGATTTGCGATGTTTGCGGTGTGTCTACATGGGATGGCGCAGGTGAGCCTCAGTATGGAACGATGCATGCGTCATGGGGCAAAGGCTCAGCGCATTGCGGCCAAGAGTACGAGCTTCACCTCTGCGAACGCTGCTTTTTCTCCCAAATAGCTGAGATGAAGAGGGCGCGATGGCTCGCTGTGATGTTTGATCAGGAAGGCGACGCGATTTTAGGTGATGACGCCTACGGTCGGATCAGAACACCTACCTCAGATGGTGGCAGCGGGAATACCTGACCGTTAGTTCGATCTCGTTTAGGTAAAATTATGGAAAACCAATAATTATTGCTCAGGGATAATTCTCGTAATTCCGAACCCGTTGTCGCGCCTGCTTCCAGCACCGGTCTGGATAGGACACTGCAGTGAGGCAGAGCTTATTCAGACGCTTCTGGTCAGTGGGGCGGTCTGCCTGGCACTGAATAATCTAGAGATATAGGGCGTGGCCTACGGCACGGCTGTCGTGAACCAAGACCAGGCTCACCTGGTCTCGGCCCTGCGGGCTTCCATCCTCACGCCTGCGCGCTCTGCTTGCTAAGCCGCTTCGCGGAAAATTCGACCCCCTGAACCTAGTGCAGTGTGGTCATTGTGGATGACAGGCGCAGTCATACATTTTTTCGAGCTCACAGGTCGATCACGCCCTGCGGCTCGGTGACGAGGAAGTCAGTGGTCGCGTGCGAAGCTTTGGCGCTCGTCTGCCGACATCACGTGAATGTCCGTGTACTGCTTGCCGTCATCGTATTGGCCAAGGGTGTAAGTCATCCAAACCGGCTGGGCCAGCATGCCCATGTTGGATTCTACCGAGGCCTTAGCAAAGCATTTCTTGCGGCCCGACGCCTTGTTGGTCGACAGGCTTTCGATCTCGTGGATGCCTGTAACCTTGGCCCAGACACCGCGACCTTGTCGGTTGAGCATGTCAACGTAGCTGTTGCGGGAGTTTTGAGCCTTAAGAGTCAGAGCCTCCTTGACCTGTGGGTCGGAGCAGGTTCGACTGCCCGCTAGAGCAATGCCGGAGCACATCATGGACAGGACGGTGCAAGCAGCGAGACGGGTAATGGAGCATCTCAACATTAGAGCAATCCTTGAATCAGTATGTCGTGTTTCGCGGGCGGGGTGACCTTGGATTCTCTCAACAGGTTACCGAACGCCTTTAAATCTTGAGTAGTGAGCTTCAATAGAGCGATGAATGCCAAAGCTTGTATGGTCGAAGCTTTTAGGCACATCTACTGGTAGTCGTTAGTGTTGCATGCAGCTTTTTTAGCAGTTGAAAGCGCTATGAAGCTTTGCATATGCCATGTTCCGCAGGGGTTCGTTCTCGAAGGTCACTGTCATGAGCGGGTTGTGGAAGTCATTCGTCCGCACATTGATTTCTTTGATGTAGACATTGCTGCCCTTGTGCACATCGCTCGTAAAAAACTCAGTGACACTGCTGAAATTAATAATCGCGCCAGTCCGTGCCCTTCCAACTAAGAGCTTCCGAGCTGCGAGGTCAATCACCAGGCCTTGTCCGCCGTATTGATAAATGAAATCAGGGCGCAGTCCCCGAGCACTCACTAGCCGGCTGAATTTGCTCTGGGTTCGAGAGCTGATCCACTCTGCAAAGCTGAAGTACACGAACATAAAACCGGCGAATACGCAGAACATGAACCAATCGCCAGTGATCATTGAGGAAATTGCTCCTAACCCACCGTACAGCAGTACAGGGAGTGCAATGATCCTGAGTAATACGTTCATGTTCGATCCTTGTGAACAGAGCGGTCTGGCTTTGCCGCTTGGTGGGGGCGAGGGCGGGTAGTGTGCGCTTGAGTGATGGCAAAATGCAATTATCGTTGATGAAGTGTGAGAACGGATCGACGTTTGAGGCGCTGGAAAGCGCCAGGGGAGCTTGTGCTAGAAGGATCTGGCGTAGGGTCGACAGCGGATCTGTAGAAGGAGGTGGGCAAGCCCGCTTCGCGGGAAGTGCGACCGCAATGTCGCTGGTGCTCTCGAACCCCACGATTCTCCAATTCAAACTGAAGAGGGCGATAGGCGAGCGTGGGCCTTCAGGTATCGACTGCGGAGGATGAGAGGTTACAAGTCGAGATTTTCTGCGATGTGCCGCACGTAATCGCTCGGGCTCTTACTTTCGATGATGCTCCAGATGATGTCGCGCTTGCTGCGGGGCAGCTTCTTAACGACATTCTTGCGGGCTTTGCGGATCCCTGTAGGCGCGGCTTTTAGTGGGACGAATGCCGGTAGTGAAGCCGCTGCGGGCTGGTCTCGATAGAGTGGCATCCATTTGCGGATAACGTTGGCATTGATGCCGTGGCTGATGGCGACACTGGATACGGTCGCCCCAGGTTGCAGGCATTCCTGAACGACCTGGGCTTTGAACGGTTTCGGATAAGAGCTTCGTTGGCGCATGGAAATCCTGGCGATAAGGGTGATCGCGTCCGCTCAAAAATACGCGGACACCATCGCCCTTAATGATGGAGTTCGGAAGGTGAGTTCGCCGGACGCTTACGCCGTTGCTACTCAAAGGACTGGAGTTCGATCATGTGCTTATACCGGATGCTGCCCATTTTCTGACAGAGCGCTTCGCTTCAGCCAAGCTCTTCTACGTTGCGATTTCACGAGCTAGAAACTCATTGGTGATTGCCTCTTCTGAACCTATCTTGCAATTTCCCAGGCCAGTTCTCTAAGCCAACCCCTAGGAGGAGAAAGCCGACGTAATTCAGGGATCGTTGGTTGACTACTTGTAAGCGTCCCGTGAACACATATTGACTGCTGGCCACAGACCAATGGACTCCCTTTGATCTTGTGCGTATCTAAATCAGTCGGTAGATATTGTCCTCGGGGCTGCGCCGTTAATGTCCCATCAGCGTGTCAATACCATCGGGTTTATCATGTACTCCGAAGCGATCCACCAGCGTTGAGGTCGCTTGGTTCATTCCGATCACATCTACCTGGATGCCTTGGCGGCGTAGCTTGAGCACAACCTTATCCAACGCGGCTACAGCTGTGATGTCCCAAAAATGAGCTTCACGCAGGTCAATCGTCAGGGTGTCGAGCCGCTGCTTGAGATCAAACGCGTTGGAGAACCTGTCAGCTGAACCGAAGAACACTTGCCCCGTCACGTAGTATGTCCGGTGAGCATTCTCCGGATCACGCTTGGAGGACACGTTCAAGTAGTGGCCGATTTTGTTTGCGAAGAACATCGCGGCTAGCAGGGTTCCTGCGACCACTCCGAACGCCAGGTTATGAGTCGCGACTACAACCACCACAGTGACAACCATAACGATGTTGGTTGAGAGTGGATATTCCCTGAGATTGCGGATCGATCCCCAACTGAAGGTACTGATGGATACCATGATCATCACCGCAACCAGGGCGGCCATTGGTATCCGGGCCAACCAATCGCCCAGGAAAATCATCATGATCAGCAGAGAGACCCCGGCAAACAGCGTGGAAAGACGCGTGCGACCGCCTGACTTAACGTTGATCATCGACTGGCCAATCATGGCGCAGCCGGCCATGCCCCCTATGAGGCTGGTTGCGATATTGGCAACTCCCTGACCTTTGCACTCACGGTTCTTGTCACTGGTGGTGTCCGTCAAGTCATCCACAATCGTCGCGGTCATCATGGACTCTAGTAGTCCAACCACTGCCAGCGCGGCTGAGTAAGGAAGCACAATCAGCAGGGTCTCTAAATTGAGCGGTACGCTTGGCCACATGAAAACCGGCAAGCTGTCAGGCAATGAGCCCATATCTCCCACCGTATGAATTTTCAGGCCCATGTATAACGAGATTGCGGTGAGCACAATGATGCACACCAGCGGCGATGGCAGTAGCTTCCCTACGATAGGCAGTCGAGGGAAGAGATAGATAATCGCGAGACCTCCAGCGGTCATGGCGTAAACCGGCCATGTAACACCAGTCAATTCGGGCAACTGCGCCATGAAAATCAGGATCGCCAGGGCGTTTACAAAACCAGTCACAACCGAGCGCGATACAAAGCGCATCAGCTCTCCCAGCCTCAAATATCCCGCTGCAATTTGCAGCACGCCGCAAAGCAATGAGGCAGCAAGCAGGTACTGAAGGCCATGATCCTTGACCAGATTCACCATCAGCAAAGCCATGGCACCCGTGGCCGCAGAGATCATTGCGGGCCGACCACCGACAAAAGCGATCACGGTACAAATGCAGAATGAGGCGTAAAGCCCAACCTTGGGGTCGACTCCAGCAATAATCGAGAAGGCGATAGCCTCGGGAATGAGGGCGAGCGCAACAACGAGTCCAGCGAGAACGTCAGCCCGGACATTTGATAGCCAGGCAGTTCTGATTTTTTCAAGCATGTTTTACCTATAGCAGGCACGGCATAACGCACAGCGGCCAGCGCTGAGCAATGCAGGTGCTTCTGTCTTCATTTAGGTTGTGGGATATCGGCGACCAAAAATCAGGCGCAGCAGAACGCGACCGCAGCTATGAGGCGGTCAGGATGTTGCGAGGGGGCGTAGCGCTAAGGCGGCGTCGGCAGCCAGTTGGAACGGGGCAAAGGTAATTCTCTTCGAGATGTCGTAGGAATGACTTACGAATGATACCGGTGAAAGGCGCAATCTTACAACCGCCCCCCGGACAGCGAGGCAGTGCCGCAGGATAAGTAGCCCGTTAACGCCAACGGTGAGTAAGCGTCCGCCCAACTCACCTTGCGTAAGTTAGGCAGGCACCCACTGACGCGGCAACAGTTGCCCGATCTCACTGGCCCGCTGTGTCGGCAACCGCGTCAGCACATCTTTGAGATAGGCATACGGATCATGCCCATTCATACGCGCCGACTGCATAGGAATGCCGCTGGTTAGCTCGACTTCCCACTTAATCGCGGAGCTCATTTCAGTTGCTACCTCACACCTCGCGGGCTGGCGACCTGCCTGCCCGGCACAGAGAGGGCACAATCTAAGGCAGGTTGCTGGCTCTCATAAAACGGATTTCACGCCCGCCGAGCCGGGGCGAAATTGTGTGAATGATATGACAGGCAACTCCCTTTGACGCGGCAGGTCGCCTGGCCCGAAGCCCCAAGACCCTTCCTCCATCCCAAGAAATCAAACACAGGCGCACCCTGGTCTGCTAGTAGGGGGCGCTTGAAAATTCCGAAGGCGACGGTCTCGTAACCATTAACAAATTGATTTTTATGCGAATTAGTCGAGTGCCCTCCATGTCTCGGTGATCGCTTCACGCCACCGTGGCCCGAAACTGTTGACACTTGCGGTATTACGGTAATACCGTAGTACCCGAAGCACAGCCTCAGTGGCTCAATAAATCCAAAAAAATGCATGAAGGTGTTCGTATGACTCAGCAATCCCTCCGTACCGGAACCAAAACTCACCGCATCGCCGTCATCGACGGCCCGAACATGTCGAACCTGGGGGCACGCAACAAGCGCGTATACGGTCGTATCAACTCCCTGTCTGATCTGCAGGCCTACGTGGTGGAGACTGGTCAAAAGCTGGGTGTTGAGGTCGAGGTTTTTGCGTCCAACTATGAGGGCGCAATCCTTGAATTCATCCATGAGTCTGCCTCCCGCGTCGATGGCTACATCATCAACCCGGCTGGTCTGACCGTTGTCGGTGAGGCAACGCGTCATGCGCTGGAGGAAACACAAAAGCCCGTTGTCGAGGTGCATTTTGCTAATATCGTATGCCCGCCAACTGCTCCACGCGGTCTTCCAGGTGGCCCTTGGGAGTCGAAATTCAGCCGCTCGGCTACCGGTGTGGCCATGGGGCTGCGTCAATACAGCTATGTAGCTGCTCTGACCGGACTGACCCTCGCTTTGGACGACGAAACCTTCCTGGGCGCCCCTGCAGTGGCATAAATCATAAGAACCTAGGATCTCGATATGACTCAAAACCCGTTTCTTCAACTCGCAGCGCCCTTGAGGCAGCAGACCGCTGATCTGTTGCGCGCAGCAATCGTGGCGATGGAGTTCAAGCCTGGTGAGCGTCTGATCGAGACACGGTTATGTGAACGTTTCGATGTCAGCCGGACAGTCGTTCGGGAAGTGCTTCGGCAGTTGGAAGCCGAAGGTATTGTCGAGATGATTCCGAGGCGTGGCCCAAGGGTTGCGATTCTCACCGAGAAGGATATTCGGGATCTCTACGAGCTTCGGGGTGTTCTTGAGGGCTTGATTGGCCAGCTTTTCGCAGTCCGCGCATCTGCTGCTCAGTGTGCCGAAGTAATTGCGTTGACTGAGCAAATCGCCGGCTCTCTGGAACACCTCCCTGTAGGTGAACGAACCCAACTTAAAGATAGGTATTATCACGTTCTGCTAGCCGGAGCTGATAATGAGGCCGTCGAACGCGCTTTGCGCGGTATTCACAGCCGAACTGAATTGCTACGTGCCTACACGCTGAATTTGCCAGGCCGCGCTCTGCGAAGCATCGAGGAAATTAAATTGATTTCTGATGCAGCGGCAGTGCGACGTGATCCAAGTGCCGCTAGAGAAGCATGCGAGAAGCATGTGCAAGCCGCATATGAGGCCGCAAAAGATGGTTTCCACGTACTAAGTCAAGTTTCGGGTGAATGACGGTCACACGCGCATAGGTGCATGTGATGTCCGAAATACTGAGCTCTGAATGGGTCAGCCGGTGGTTGGAAACAGCGGGGAAGGATAAAGAGCTTGCACATATTGGTAAGCTCTCTCGCTTCAGGCTAAAACTCACTGCCGGCGATACCATTGCTTACTTTGAATTTAACCAGGGCAAATTTGAGATCGTGTACGCTGATCTTGTCCCAGATTGTGACCTCGTGGAGTTTGTGGGGAGTCGCCAGGCCTGGGAAAAAATGCTTAAGGTCGTTCCTGATCCACTCTATAACGACTTCTTGGCAATGGAAAAAGCTCACCACGAGTTTTCTATTCCATCTGAGCGTATTTACCTGCTACGGCACTTGCGAGTGGCGCAGAAGCTTTTCAACATCGCGCCACGAAGAGGTTGAAGATGGCATATATCGAAGACGTCATCGGTCGGTACCTTCACGTCACCGTTGCCGGCGTTGAACAACGGATATTTTTCGAAGAGGTCGGTCAGGGAATTCCATTGATATGCCTGCATACAGCAGGTGCGGATTCCCGACAATATCGCCAGCTTCTTAATGATCCTGAGATTACCAAAAAATTTCGCGTCATTGCTTTCGATCTGCCTTGGCATGGCCGCTCACTTCCACCTGATCAATGGTGGGAGCAGGAGTACCTGCTCACGGCGGAAGTATATGCTCAGACGGTCGAGCGTTTTGCCGAGGCGCTTGAGCTTGATCGCCCAATAGTCATGGGCTGCTCGATGGCTGGCTCCTTGGTGCTAGAGCTGGTACGTCGTAATGCAGAGAGATGGCGGTGTGTGATTGGCCTCTCTGGCGCGTCTAACGTAAAAGGCCGTTTCCAAGATTGGTCGCTGGCACCAGACATCAATGCTCAGCAAAGCGTAGCCTCCTGGACGTATAGCCTCATGGCTCCGATGAGCCCCGAGTCCTCCAAGCGTGAAGTATGGTGGATTTACAGTCAGGGTGGCCCAGGCATCTATCGAGGGGACACATATTTCTACAGCCAAGACCTCGATCTCCGTGGGCGTGAGTCTGAGATTGATACAGAGAAATGCCCGGTCTACTTACTGACCGGTGAGTACGACCATGCCTGCACAGTGGACGATACTCAATCCACTATCGATGCTATCCCTGGAGCCAAGGGAGGGCGAATGGTCGGAATTGGACATTTCCCTGTAAGCGAGAACTACCCCTTGTTCAAAGAGTACCTTAAGCCAATTCTGGCTGAGTTCGTCGAGTAAGCGAAAGACCTGCCCCGCAATGGGCAGGTTTTAAATAAATAGAGCAACAGTATTTCGTTGTGTCTGAAAAGATGCGGACGCGCCTTTACTCATAACTATAAAAAGGTATTGGTATGATAGATCAAAATATAATTGAGGCAGCCCATAAGGCGTGTGAGGCGGATCGGGCCAAGGGCGAAGCTGATAAGCAGGTGTCTCAGCAGGATAAGGTCTTCGCTAAGGTCAAACGGCACATAATCCCGATTGCTATTCTCGGTTTGTTCGTGGCTTTCATTGATCGCACGAATCTCAGTGTTGCTGGGCATTCGATGAGTGAGAACCTCAGCTTAAGTCCTGCAGCTTTTGGCCTGGCAGCTGGCCTGTTCTATCTCGGTTACATCCTGACTGAAGTACCCAGCAATATTGCACTGCGCCGGTATGGTGCACGCCGGTGGATTGCTCGAATCATGATCAGCTGGGGGGCAATTACGATGCTCACCATGTTCGTGAATACTCCCGAGTCTCTGTATGTTGCTCGATTCCTACTGGGTATCGCTGAGGCCGGTTTTTATCCAGGTATTCTATTCTGGATGAGCTTCTGGTTACCGTCTCGTTCGTTGACGCGTGCTTATTCGCTATTCCAGTTAGGTATCCCGATTTCGCTGGCAATCGGCTCTCTCGTAACTGCGCAGTTGCTGCGTATGGATGGACTTGCCGGGATTCATGGTTGGCAATGGGTGTTTCTAATTGAGGGCGGTGCTGCTGTTCTGATGGGGCTCTTCACCCTGAAGTACATGGCAAATAGCCCAGCAGAGGCGAAATGGCTTTCTCAAGAAGAAAAGCAAATCCTGAGTGAAGCACTTAGCCAAGATGCAGCAGCCGTGCATGAGGATGATTCCGGGCACTCGAAAGCATTACGACAAGTTTTCACCAGTGGTGCTGCTTGGGCATATTCGGCCTGCTTCCTCTTCATGATGATTGGTTTCTGGACTGTTACCTACTGGTTGCCGCAAATCCTGCAGGACAGGCTTCAGGTGGATACCGTCCAGGCTGGTGTCTTGTCAGCTGTGCCTTGGGTAATCTCCGGCCTATCCCTTCTGATCGTTTCCAAGCGCATTGAGAATGGTGCCTCGCTGGAGCGATCAATGGTGGGAGTCCTCTTCTTCTGCGCCATTGGTTTTGCTCTCTCGAGTCTGGCCAGCTCTGCAACCGTCGCATTCATTGGCCTTTGCATGGCCGCCTGCATCCAGGCAGCAGTGCCGCTGCTATTCAGCTTCCCATCTCGCCATTTTGATGGGGCACGTGCAGCAGTGGCTCTGGCTATGGTCAATTCCGTTGGAAGCCTCGGCGGCTTCATTGGCCCCGTGCTTCTCGGTTGGATGAAAGGTGCCACAGGCAGCAATCAGGCCGGACTGTTAGCTATGGCCGGCGCATTTGTTATTGCCGGCATTATTGCAGCCATTCTTCCCAAAATTCTTCGTGCTGCAAAAGCGAAGACTAGCGCTCAACCCTGAATCGAATACCACTCAATAACTCAAAAGCTCGAGGATATAAGTATGAATCAAGAACTCTTTGAAATCGGTCTGAAAACTCGCCGTGAGGTTCTGGGCTCGGAATACGTCGACGCCTCATTGAAAAACGCGGATGATTTCAACCGTTGTATGCAGGAGCACGTTACGCAGTATTGCTGGGGTGACGTTTGGAATCGTCCTGGCCTCGACCGCCGTACTCGTAGTTTCCTGAATTTGGCAATGCTCACTGCTCTCAATCGTCCTCATGAGATTAAGTTGCATGTGCGCGGTGCAATTAATAACGGCTTGACCAAGGACGAAATTGCTGAGGTCTTCCTTCAGTCCGCTATCTATTGCGGAGTACCAGCAGCCATTGATAGCTTCAAAATCGCTAAGGAAGTATTCCAAGAAATGAATCTGTAAGGCGGACAACCTCGGCCTGCTGCCTCGTTCTGGCGGCGGGCCGTTGATGCGTTGAGGTTTGAAAAGTTTCTCTCGGTCGATTAGTAGTTACTCAGTCTTCCCCAAGTAGTTGTATAGCTTGCTCGCTTCCGGCGACAGTCCAGATTCGCTTGCGACGCCCACATACAGTGTACGCTTGGCCCAGTCATCTGTTAGTGCTATCGCTTCTAAGCTTACACCCAGTAGCTCTTTCCTGACGGATGCACGTGGTAGTACGCCTATGCCCAGTCCTGCTTCGATCATTCGACATATTCCGTCGAAACTGCTGACCTGTATTCTAACTTTGAGCATCTTACCGTTCGCGGCGGCTGCGTCCGTAAGTCTCCTGAGCAATGAGCTGCCTTGATTTAGGGCAATAAAATCATTGTCCAGTGCCTCACTGATTGATATAGCTTTGCTGCCAGCCAGTGGATGGTTAGCAGGTACTAAGAGAACCAGCTCATCATGCTTGTACACCCGTTTCGTGATCTGATCAGACGCAACGTTGTCAGCGAAGATACCTATGTCTGCGCGCCCGTGAAGCAGTGCTTCGACGATGTCATCACTGAGCGCTTCTTCGGTACCAATGCGTACAAAGGGATTGTCAGCAAGGTACGTAGCCAGGTCGTGAGGTAAGAACTGAATTACAGCAGAGGTATTGGCCGTTAGCCGGACATGGCCTCGCACACCGACTGCGTAGTCGTTTGCATCACAGGCCATGCGATTCACGCATTCCAGGATGTGTCTGGCGTGATCTGCAATGCCTCTACCCGCCGCTGTCAACTCTATGCCCCGTGGCAAACGAACGAACAGGGTGCAGTCGGTAATTCTCTCAAGTTCAGCTAGGCGTTTGCTAGCTGTAGAAACGGTCATGTTGGCTTTAGCAGACGCTTGAGTGAGGTTCAGGGTCTCGGCTGCGAGAACCAGGAGATGAAGCGTCGCTAAGTCTACGTGAAGGAGATTCATGAGGGGCTCTAGATTTTCGTTTATGGAAAGGGTAGTTGAAAATTTTGAAATTTTCATCTGTCAAAATCAGCGGGATTATCAAACGCCCTAGGTCATAATTCCAGCGGTCTTTCTCAAGGCTTGTATTGACTGACCAGGGGCTCAAATCAGCTGCAGATTAAGTACGCATCCTCGTTTTAGCGCGGGTGGAAGCCTCGACTTTTGCATGACTTTCTCACTTCTGAAATCTGCGAAGGCGGTTCTGTGGCTAGGCTTAAAACTAACTAAAAAGACCGACAATGAAAAAAACAAAAATGGTTATGCCGATTTTTAAGCTTTTCACTTTCCCTGTAGCTGTCATTTCTTTGGCTGCGTGTTTACAGGTGCTCCCATCATCGGCTTTGGCAGCTACGACTTCTGAGCAGCCCGCTCCGGCAATGATTGATCATATCGATCATATCGTACTCACAGCCACTGACCCTGATGCCACTATTCATTTTTATACCCAAGTTATGGGTATGAAATTGGAACGATTCGGTGAAGGCCGCGTGGCCTTCAAGCTTGGTACACAAAAGATAAATATGCACATTCGTGGACATGAGATTGAGCCGAAGGCTCATCTACCTGTGCCAGGTTCGATTGATATTTGCTTCATATCAAAAGTTCCACTGGATGAGTTCATTGCCCATCTCAAAGAGGTGAATTGGCCGATTGTAGAGGGGCCAGTACCTCGTACTGGGGCTAATGGGCCAATTCGATCTGTATACATGAGGGATCCTGATTTAAATTTGGTCGAGGTCTCAGAGTACGTTAAGTAAATAGAAGTAGTCTGGCCTCTCGTTTGGCTTTTACCTATAAAAGTCTCTGCGTGGTGATCTGCGTTTGTGTACCAAGGAAAACTCCCAAACGCGGATTACCATATCCTTTTGTGTGAGGCTTTCCATTTTGGAAAGGGTCATGGAGAATTTTGCAATTTTCACCATGGCTGGGAAGGACGATCATTCGGCTACAACAATCAACAAGAGCGGATTCCGCCATGACCCTCCCATTGCAAGGCATCAAAGTGATCGAAATGGGTCAGCTGATCGCTGGCCCCTTCGCCGCCAAAATTCTTGGCGAGTTCGGTGCTGATGTCATCAAAATCGAACCACCTCTTACAGGTGACCCACTCCGTAAATGGCGCATGCTTCACGACGGTACTTCCGTTTGGTGGGCAGCCCAGTCCCGTAACAAACGATCCATCACTCTTGATCTTCGTCAAGATGAAGCTCACGACGTAGTCAAACGCCTTGTGAAGGACGCTGACATTTTGATCGAGAATTTTCGCCCTGGAACTCTCGAAAAATGGGGCCTAGGGTGGGATGTCCTACGTGAAATTAACCCAGGTTTGGTGATGCTTCGCGTGTCCGGCTATGGGCAGAGCGGCCCATATCGAGATCTGCCTGGTTTCGGCGTAATTGGTGAGGCGATGGGTGGCCTGCGTCACCTCTCGGGCGAACCTGGTCGTACCCCCGTCCGTGTGGGGGTTTCCATTGGCGACTCGCTCTCTGCCCTCCACGGAGTGATCGGTGTCCTCCTTGCTCTGCGTCATCGAGAGCAGAACAACGGTGAGGGCCAACAGGTTGACGTGGCTCTGTACGAGTCCGTCTTCAACATGATGGAGAGCCTGATCCCTGAATATTCAGTATTCGAAACAGTTCGACAGCCTGCCGGAAGCAGCTTGCCAGGCATTGCACCAACTAATGCCTACCGTTGCAAGGACGGAAAGTATGCGCTCATCGCGGGTAACGGCGACAGCATCTATCGCCGGCTGATGGAAAAGATCGACCGAGTTGATCTGGCTGACGATCCCGAGCTTGCTCAGAACGATGGCCGAGTGCGTCACGTGGCTCGAATCGATGCTGCCATCTCTACGTGGACTGCCGAGCGATCTCTTGAAGAGGTGCTGGATGCCCTGAACGATGCACGCATCCCGGCAGGCAAGATCTACGACGCCGCTGATATCGCTAACGACCCTCATTACAAGTCTCGGGAAATGTTGCTTGAGAGCACGCTCGATGATGGTACTGCCGTCACGTTGCCTGGCATCGTCCCCAAGCTTCTTTCCACCCCAGGGCTGGTAAGTCGCAAAGCTCCGAAGCTTGGTGAGCATACCGATGAAGTCCTGGAGGCTCACGGTATCGACGCCACGACTCGTGAAGAGTGGCGCGGTCGCGGCATCATTTGACGTCTGGAGTAGATTTATGAAACGCCTTTATATGCAGGAAGTCGCCACGCGTGACGGCTTCCAGAACGAACCGACATTTATCGAAACCGCCGATAAAATTTCGATGGTTGACGCACTCAGTCAGTGCGGCTACGCGAAAATCGAGGTGACATCCTTTACTTCGCCAAAGGCAATTCCTGCTCTGAGGGATGCAGAGGCGGTGATGCTCGGCATCAAACGCCAACCTGGTGTGGAGTACACCGTCCTGGTACCGAATGTGCGAGGTGCCGAGCGAGCGTTGGGCTGCGGTGTAGACGAAGCGAACTTAGTGATGTCTGTCAGTGAGCCGCATAACCGCTCGAATCTGCGTATGACTCGTGAGCAATCTTTTCTTCAGCTGAAAGAAGTTGTGTCGGTAATTGGTCAAGGGCCGGTAGCCGTGAACGTTTCGCTGTCGACCGTCTTCGGATGTCCAATGCAGGGTGACGTCTCCTTGGACGAGATCCTGGGATGGGTTGATCGTTTTGCCAATCTGGGGGTACGAGGGGTCACCCTTTGTGACACCACCGGTATGGCGTTTCCAACTCAGGTGCAAAATTTCTCATCGGAAGTTCTCAAGCGGTTCCCTGATCTTCAGGTAACTCTGCATTTCCATAACACTCGAGGGATGGCCCTTGCCAATACCGTCGCAGCGCTGGAGGCAGGAGTGGATCGATTCGACTCTTCGCTCGGCGGATTGGGTGGGTGCCCATACGCTCCTGGCGCCAGTGGGAACGTCTGCACCGAAGACTTAGTTCACATGCTCCAGCTCATGGGTTACGACACGGGTGTCGACCTTGAAGGTATCCTCCGTGCCTCCGCAAAACTCCCGCAACTGATTGGTCATGAGACCCCGAGCCAGATCCTCAAGGCGGGTCGGCGCTTGGATCTACACCCCATTCCTGAGCACGTTCAGACGCTTTCCAAGCAAGTAGTCTCCAACACCCTGGAGGCTATCAAATGATCGATCATCTGGATCATTTGGTGCTGACGACCATCAACCTCGACGCATGCAAGGACTTCTACATCCGCGTCATGGGCATGGAGATGGAGACCTTCGGTGTGGGTCGTATCGCCTTCCGCTTCGGTAATCAGAAAATCAATGTTCATGTTCGTGGCAACGAGTTTGAACCAAAAGCCCACTTGCCTGTGCCGGGTGCTTTGGATCTCTGTTTCATTGCAAGCATTGGCCTTGAAGCAGTCGTGGCGCGTCTTGAGGCCGCTCAGTGGCCAATCGTGGAAGGCCCAGTACAGCGGACAGGGGCAACAGGCCCGATCAGGTCGGTTTACGTGCGCGACCCGGATCTGAACCTGATCGAAATTTCTGTGCAGATTTAACGCTGACGAAGCAAGTTATTGAGGTTTCAAATGAATATTGTCTTTCTGGACGGCGCTAGCCTTCCATACCCAATGAAGCGTCCTGCCCAGGCATTTCAGTGGACAGTTCGTGAAAGCACCTCGCAAGAAGAAGTGGTGGACGTTCTGGCTGATGCCGAAGTCGCTATCACCAACAAGGTGAAACTTGGTCGGGTTCAGCTTGAGCAATTGCCAAAGCTGAAGCTCATCTGCGTTGCTGCAACTGGCTATGACTGCATTGACATTTCTGCATGCCGGGATTTGGGAATTACTGTGTGCAACGCCCCTGCGTATTCCGCCAGTAGCGTTGCTGAAGCTGTTATTGCTTCGCTGTTCGCCCTTCGCCGAAATCTTTTCGAGTACCGGGAAGCCGCCTCTAAGCGGTGGCCTACATCCAATCATTTCTGCGTGCATGGAACGCCTATCCAAGACATCAAAGGCTCAACTCTTGGCATCGTAGGTTGGGGCGATATTGGTAGTCGCGTTGCTCAGCTAGCTGTTGCTCTGGACATACATGTCGTGTTCGCCGAGCACCGTGGGGCGACCCAGGTACGTGAAGGCTACGTACCGTTTGAGACAATGCTCAAGGAAGCCGATGCTATTTCTCTGCATTGCCCTCTGACGCCGCAAACCCGGCATTTGATCGGAGCCGAGCAACTGAGCCTGATGAAGCAGGGGGCGCTTTTGATCAATACCGCTCGCGGGCCTCTTGTAGATGAGCATGCTGTCTTGAATGCCTTGCGTTCGGGGCATTTGGGTGGCGCAGCGCTGGATGTTTTGGAGGTAGAACCTCCGCAGGCAGATCATCCACTCTTGAACGCAGACCTGCCGAATCTAATCCTGACCCCACACGTGGGCTGGGCGAGTAAAAATAGTGTCGCTCGCCTAATCAACACTTTGCTCTCGAACATAACTGCTTACGCTTCGGGCAAGGCAATCAACGTAGTGTCGTAAGTACCACAACCCCAATTCATAATAGGTAGAGCGCCATGACAAAAACAATCAGCTCTTCGGCGGACTTACCCGACCTGCAAGTGGTCAAGCGTAAGCCCTTCTATCACCACCTTTATGTCCAAGTCCTGGCTGCGATTGCGCTTGGCATATTGCTTGGACATTTAAGCCCAGGCCTTGGCGAGCAAATGAAACCGCTTGGTGATACGTTCATCAAGCTGATCAAAATGCTCATCGCCCCCATCATTTTTTGTACTGTTGTCAGCGGGATCGCTGGTATGCAGAACCTCAAGAAAATTGGGCGTATCGGCTTCAAATCGCTTGTCTATTTTGAGGTTCTCACCACCTTGGCTCTAGTGATTGGCCTGGTTGGGGTGAATCTTTTCAAGCCAGGGGTCGGTATGCATATCGACCCTTCAACCCTGGATGGCTCGGCTATCGCCGGGTACACAAAGGCAGCGCATGATCAAAGCGTAGTTGGCTTCCTGACGCATATCGTTCCAACTACCGTGTTTGGGGCGTTCAGTGAGGGTGATATCCTCCAGGTGCTATTCATCTCTGTGCTATTTGCATTTGGGCTTCAGCTCCTCGGGCCTATCGGCAAGCCGCTGCTGGATACCATCGACCTCGTAGCGCAAGCCTTCTTCCGCATGCTTAAGATCGTCATGTACGTGGCCCCATTGGGAGCGTTCGGCGGAATGGCGTTCACCGTAGGTAAATACGGTATCGGCTCGCTGGCATCGTATGGCCATCTGCTGATCTGCTACTACGTCACAGGCTTTGTTTTTGTGTTCGTGATTCTCAACCTCGCCGCCCGGCTGGCAGGTTTCAGCCTCTGGAAATTCCTGAAGTACATCCGGGAAGAGCTCGTTCTGGTATTGGGTACATCGTCTTCCGAGTCCGCATTGCCGCGCTTGATGGGCAAGCTGGAGAAGCTTGGCTGCGAGAAGTCGACTGTTGGTTTGGTCGTTCCATCCGGCTACTGCTTTAACCTCGACGGCAGCTGCATCAACATGACGGTGCTTGCAATCTTCATTGCCCAAGCGCTTGACATCGATGTGTCGATTTATCACCAGGTTACTCTGCTGTTAATTCTTCTCTTGACCTCTAAAGGGGCTGCCAGCGTTACGGGTGGTGCTTTCATCACCCTTGCCGCGACACTCGGCTCCATCGATGTGATCCCTGCAGCAGGTCTCGTGCTCGTGCTGGGCGTCTACCGTTTCATCTCTGAAGGTGGTGCCTTGATCAACGTGATCGGCAATGGCGTCGCGGCGCTCTTTGTGGCGCGTTGGGAAGGTGTGCTTGATCGGGAGCAGCTCAAACGAGAGCTGGGCTAGGTTCGCGTTCCGGCTCGTTGCCCGCCAACCACGCTCGGCGGGTAGCGAGCCGGTTCGCAACTTTATTCATGTGGTGCGAGGGGACAATGCCTTATCCGTTTTTGCAAGGTATCAGCATCGTAGAGAGCTCTGCATTCGTGCCCGCACCTTTAGCCGGGCTGGCCTTGGCCCAGTTTGGGGCTGATGTAATTCGCATTGATGCGATTGGAGGCGGCATTGACTATCGTCGAGCACCTCGAATGAACGCCAATGGGAGAAGCCTCTTCTGGACATCTTTGAACGCCGGTAAGCGCTCAATGGCCATCGACTTCAGGAAGCCTGAGGCTCGAGAGCTCATTCAGGAACTCGTCTGCCAAACAGGTAACTTACTGACGAATCGCGCTGCGCCATGGTTGAAATACTGCACACTGTCTGAGCGCCGGCCTGATCTGATTTCCTGCGTCATCGAGGGCAATCCAGACGGTTCATCTGTTATGGAATGCACACTGAATAGTGCCACTGGTTTTCCTCTGCTTGCTCGTGACAATCTTCAAGCTCGGCCTGTAAATAGTCAGTTACCGGCTTGGGATGTCATCACAGCATATCAAGCGGCCTTCGCTTTCGTTGGTGCTATCAACCGCCGCATAGTGAGTGGGGAGGGGGCTCTGATAAAGTTAGCCATGTCCGACGTTGCTTTCTCGACGATGTCCCACCTGGGACTCCTAACTGAGGCTGATGTGCTGGGCCGTGATCGAGCTCCGGTAGGCAATAACATCTATGGCGCCTTTGGTCGCGACTTCGAAACCGCTGACGGTCAGCGTCTAATGGTCGCTGCGATAACCTCAGGGCAGTGGAGCTCTCTGGTTGCCTGCTGTGACCTTGAGCTTCAGATTGCCCAGGTTGAGGCTCAGCTGGGTTTGGATTTCAGTGATGAAATGCAGCGCTATGAGGGTAGGGTGGCAATCGTCGGCCTACTTGAGCCTTGGTTCCGTAGTCGCTCATTTGCTGTTGTCGCCGAGCGGCTCGATCAATACCAAGTGTCATGGGGAAAGTACACGAGTGCGAAGCAACTGCTCGACAACGATTCGCGGGTAGGGATTAACAATCCGCTATTTGAAATCCTTGAAACGGCTGGTGTCGGTAGGCATATCAGCGCCGGGATCGCTGCCAGGTTTGATGGAGTTGATCGAGCACCAGGGTCTGCTGCCCCTCTGCTTGGTACGCACACCGATGAGGTGCTTCATGAGATTCTCGGCTTGTCCGGGATCGAAATCGCACGTCTGCATGACTCAGGTATAATTGCCGGCCCAGATGCCGATCCCTGTTCCTAATCCTAATTCGCGGTAACTGTCTTCGCTTTGTTGGTCGCAAAGCAAAGGGCCATCTGGATTGATGGCCCTTCTTTTTCAAGTTCAGCCTATTCTTACGTTCTAGGAGCTTCCTTTTCTTAACCTAAGCTCCAGTGTGGAAGGGATACGCCGAGATTGTGACTGAATCGCCCCTGGTTTCCTAGACACCTCCAAGCCTCATAATGAGGCCCAAATAGGAGGTGCCATGAGTCGTCAGCGTTACCCCGAAGAATTCAAGATCGAAGCGGTCAAGCAAGTGACCGAAAAAGGCAAACCTGTCGCCGATGTCGCCCAGCGCCTGGGCATGTCCGTGCATAGCCTTTACGCCTGGATCAAGGTCTACAGCAAGCCCCAAGAGCAGCGTCAGCAAGACGACGATCAGCAGGCCGAACTGCGCAAGCTGCGCGCTGAACTCAAGCGCGTGACGGAAGAGCGAGACATCTTAAAAAAGGCCGCCGCGTACTTTGCCAAGGAGTGCGGCTGAAGTACGCCTTCATCAAGAAGCACTCGACTGATTACCCGGTGCGGCGCCTTTGCCAAACCCTCAAGGTGCACCCCAGCGGCTACTACGCCTGGCTGGCCGAGCCTCAATCTGCCCGAGCAAAAGAAGATCAACGTCTGCTTGGCTTGATCAAACACGCTTGGCTAGAAAGCGGAGGTGTATACGGCTACCGCAAAATTCACGATGACCTACGTGAGCTGGGAGAGGAATGCGGACGAAATCGAGTCGGGCGCTTGATGCACGCGGAGGGGCTGCGTTCGCAAACGGGCTATCGGCGGCGTCCAGGGTTTTACGGTGGAAAACCAACAGTGGCCTCGCCCAACCACCTCGCGCGGCAGTTCAAGGTCAGTGAGCCGAACAAGGTCTGGGTGACAGATATCACTTACATCCGCACCTATGAAGGATGGCTCTATCTGGCGGTAGTGCTGGATCTGTGCTCACGCCAAGTAATTGGTTGGTCAATGAAGCCAAGGATGTGCAGCGACCTGGCTATCGACGCAATGTTGATGGCTGTGTGGCGACGTAAGCCACAGCAGCAAGTGATGATTCACTCAGATCAAGGTAGTCAGTTCAGTAGCTCAGATTGGCAAAGCTTCTTGAAGGCTAACAATGTAATCAGCAGCATGAGCCGGCGGGGAAACTGCCACGACAATGCCGTAGCCGAGAGCTTTTTCCAGCTTTTGAAGCGGGAGCGAATCCGACGAAAGATCTACACAACCCGTGAAGAAGCCCGAAGTGATATTTTCGATTACATCGAAATGTTCTATAACCCTAAACGCCGACACAGCAGTGCTATGCAGCTGTCTCCAATAGAATATGAGAAACGCTATTTCCTGAGCTTGGAGAGTGTCTAGGAAACCAGGGGCGATTCAATTCGTCGCTTGCCCATTTGCAGGCGCACCTAAACTGCAGTTAATGTTCTGATGGAAAAGTGCCTAGCCCAAACAGTAGCCTGCATATCGCTTAGCGTGTCCATACAGAAATTCGGGATTTGGAGTCATCAATGTCTGTCGCTGAGTCTATTGCTAACCGGGTCAAGCACATGAGGAAGGGAAAACCTTTTACCAAAGCTCTTTTTGCAGAGGAGGGCTCTCGCACTTCGGTTAATAAAGCACTGTCTCGGATGACGCGTAGCGGCTTATTGGAGCGCGTGGCTCGCGGCATTTACATGCGGCCCAAGATAAGTGAGTACACTGGTAGGGATGTCCGAGCTAATCCGATAACAGTCATGGAAACGGTTGCAAAGGCCAGCGGCGAGACAATTCAGATTCATGGCGTGGAAGCTGGGCGGTTTCAAAGGCTGAGTGCAACACCGGGCTTCATTGAATTAAGGATGGGCTCTCATGATGCCGAGCCATCATCTGCGTTATCATCTCGATTGGGCATTGGTCATCAAAACGCTGGCGCGGCCGAATATTCAGTTCATACGCAATGGCATCCAGCTGCTCCTGGCTATGCCCAGACAAGTCGGTGCCCTTGGGCAGGTACTGCCTAATCAGGCCGTTGATGTTTTCGTTGCTGCCGCGCTGCCAGGGGCTATGCGGGTCGCAGAAGTAAACAGCCACTCCGGTACGCTGGGTGATGTCGGCGTGACGCACCATTTCCCGGCCCTGGTCATAGGTCAACGTTTTACGCGCTGCCAGAGGCATGCGGTTCAAGGCGGCACTGAAACCTTCGACCGCCGAAGTCGCTGTGGCGTCATGCATCTTGATCAGCATCAGGTAGCCCGTGCTGCGCTCTACCAACGTACCGACCGCAGAAGCATTGGCTTTGCCCTTGATCAAATCGCCCTCCCAGTGGCCGGGCGTCAGACGATCTTCTGCCTCAGGCGGACGAACATGGATGCTGACGAGATCAGGGATTTGGCCACGGCGGTCCACCCCGCCAGTGCGGGGGCGACGACTGGTTTTACCTTGCCGCAAGCAAATGATCAGCTCCTTGCGAAGCTCACCCACCGGCAATGCATAGATGGCGTTGTAGATCGTTTCGCGGCAGACGTAAGCGTCTTCAAGCTTTGGGAATTCCATGCGTCGGAGTTTGCCGGCAATTTGCTGAGGAGAAAAGCGCTGTCGCAGCAGGTAGGCCACCAGATCGAACAGTTCGCCACCTGGTTCAAGCTTGCGCGCAGGTCGGCACGCCTTGCGGCGCAGGCGCATCTGTTGCTGAGCCTGGCTGGCAGAATAGGGCGAGGTACTGGCGGCGTTACGGCGAAGCTCACGACTAACGGTCGAGGGGCTGCGATCAAGCATCCGGGCGATCGCTCTTTGGCTCAGGCCCTGAAGCTGGCCGAACTGGATCGTGATGCGTTCTTCAATACTGAGTTCTTGGTAAGACATAGAGACACCGTACCGGATTGGTCAGGTGTTGCACTCAGTTTTTGCCGCCGCCCTCTACGAAGACTGGGACTTAGCACCCAGATGCAGGTTCTACCAACTTGCTACACCAGCGGGTCGACACGAGAAATCAAGATGGGTAACGCGGTAGTTCGGTTGCGTCATTCGTCTTGGCAACGTCTCCAGCAAGCTGGGACCCAAGCGGGTTTAGCCTTGACTGCGCTGTTTTATCTTGGGAAAGAAGGAATGACTGACCAAGTCATCGGTAAGATCCTTTGCTCGCTTAGCGCTGAGGAGTACAGCAAGCTCATGGCCTGCAAGATGCCCAACTGGATGCGGAAGGTATTGGCCGGTTTTTCACAGGAATGATCAGCCACAGAAGCGGTGAAAGCGCTTCTGTGCATTTACCAGGCTTAGCTCACCGCATCTTTTCTGTGTGTCCTGCCAATAACCCTACTGGCTCGGCATCCCGACCAGCAGCTACTGCTTTTGAGAGAAATCTTCCACTCCGGCACGCATAGGATTCAGATTCTAAGATAGATTTGGCCTCTTGAGTAAATTGCGCTTGGAGCTTCCATTTCGAGGTTTTGATCTTGCGGCGCCCTTTCATAATATCTCCGTCAATGATGGAATACTCTTTGACCTTCCTATCTCGTCTCCAAGAACTGACTAGCGCTGGAGGTCACGCTCAGCCGAAAACAGAATGCTATAGGGCGCCAAATTCTTATCAAGATCGTCCCTCAGCGAATAAATGGTCCCGCTTGCCACTTGATAGACGAGAAAGTTTGATCCGTCCTGGGGGTCGGTAGCGATCCCTGCCATCGTCAGTGGCTCCATAAGCCAGCTTGATTGTTTATTGACGTGAGGAGGGGTTACCAGTTGAACCTCTTCAACCCACACACGATCCGACTGCGCATCGATGAACTGTTTCAGTTCATGTGCATGGTACATCATTAGCATGCTGGCAAAATTTTCCCGCCCCGAGCTATGCACAACCTGCATATAAAACCACGGCATTATCAATTCCTGCTCAACGAAGCTCCACACCCTTTGTCCGGCGGGTGACGCGGGCTCATCTGGCAGGTCGAACGCAATTTCCGCGCGCGGATAGGTAGTGAACATGGCAACCTCCCTAAAATGAACACTATAGATTGTAGCCCTATAGGATTCGATAGCGCTTCATCGTTCCTTTTGTGGGAACGTAAAATTGGAACTCAGCATCGCGTTCGGCCTCGCGCTCAAAAAGGTTCGAAACAGCAGAAATCTCACGCAAGAGGATTTCTCTACCGTGAGCAGCCGCACGTATCTCAGCTCGCTGGAACGAGGCCTGAAAAGCCCTACGCTGGAGAAAATCAATCAGCTAGCAGGTACGCTCGACGTGCACCCGCTCACCATCCTCGTAGCCACATACGTCACGCGGGACGCCGACCTGGACGTTGAGGGTCTTTTTCAGACAATCAAAGATGAATTGGCCGAGATGAGCTCTTTCCAAGACCTCTCTCAATGACGCGCTAGCGCCTATCGCCGAACCCGGGATGAGTGAGCGCATGCCATCGCTGGGCATGGAGGTCTTTGAGGGTTCGGCGTGATCAAAAGGGGCAGGGCAGAAGTACATCGTTGGCTACCACCAGATTGGGAGGCATAAGATCTGCCGGGTGTCTGGTGTGCAGGGATGCACTGTTGACGCAGTGTTGCCTGTTCCACGTTAGGTTCGGCCACATCAGCCGATTGGAGCCTTGGAGCATGAAAATGACTATTGGTAGACCCCCAGTTCGACTCGTCCTAGGTAGTCTTCAATTGCTCTATATCCAAGTGGGTTATCCACCAGAGTGAGAGGAACCAGACCTGCCAAGTGTCTGCAGGGTTTTTGAAGCCATTCTTCGGCAAGCGGCAGACTGCCGAAAACCTTGGCTGCCTGCTCAAGAACCTTGGCGAATTGAAAGGCTATTGCGCTCTGTGAAGCGTTGAGTCTTAAGCTGCCGTCATCAGTCTTGTGTGGCTTCGACTTGCCCAAAATTCGATCAATTACCTTTGACGAGGCGTAGAGCTTGGAAATGGAGACCATGGCGCGTACGTCTTGCAGCGCGAAACCATCTTTTACCAACAAGAAAATGTTGAGCTGGCTCAAATGCTCGGTTTTGATCTGAGTCAGGCAATCCGTTGGATTCCGAAACCCTGGAGGTGAAATGGGCATCTGGGCACGAGGAAAAACCATAGGGTTCACTGGTCACGTTAGTGATGGAATGGGTGTAGGTCCATTGTAGTTGGATTGAAAGCGCAAGGATCGAGCGCTGAAGGTTGGTCATGTGGAGAAAGAATTTCGAAATTGAGCATTTTCGGGCGAGGCTGTTCTAAATTTTCGCTAAAAAACTCCAAGTGCTTGCGAGTCTCATAGGAAAAGTTCCGAGATTCCGAAGTCGCGAGTTTAGCTTTTCGCATGTTTAGTTCTGAGCGCTTGGGATTGGACACTGATCGAGATCAACTCCCACAATACTCAATTTAACATAATATACATTATGCGTATTTCTGTATTTCCCATACGAGCCACACCCAAGGTACATTCGACTCTCAGCAAGCCCCTCATGAGCCTTCACCCTTCAAAGCCGATCAAGGATGCTCCAGTTCATGTCTCACCATCCATCCGCAGATCAGATCATCAGTCTCTACGACCGCCACGCCGCTACGTGGAACGATCTGCGCGTCAACCATTTCATCGACCGCAAATGGATCGAACGCTTCCGTTCATTGCTACCGCCGTCTGCGACCGTTCTGGATCTGGGCTGCGGCTCCGGCCAACCCGTGGCACGTTATCTGATCGACGCCGGCGCGTCTGTCATCGGTGTAGATTCGTCTGAGCAGATGCTCGCACTGTGCAGCGCGCAATTTCCAACGCAGGAATGGATTCACGCGGACATGCGCACATTGGCGCTCGATCGCCATTTCGCGGCCATCCTGGCCTGGAACAGCTTTTTTCATCTCAAGCCCGACGATCAGCGCAAGATGTTCCCGGTATTTCAGCGTCATGCCGCACCTGGAGCGTTGCTGATGTTCACCAGTGGGCCTTCTCATGGCGAAGCCTTGGGCGTTTTCGAGGGTGAAACGCTGTACCATGCGAGCCTCGACCCTCAGGAATACACGGCACTGCTCGCCAACCACGATTTTGAGTTGCTGGAGCACATCGCAGAGGACGCGGAATGCGGTGGCCAGACGGTTTGGCTTGGGCGTCGCCTGTCTGAGTAATAGGTATCTAAATTATAGCTACGCTAAATAGTTATTTAGTTGAGTTATGCTTGCCACGCATTATGTCCGCCCCCAGATCCCTCGCCGACAGCACGCAAGCCGACAAGCTCAGGCGCTACCGAGCAGCTTCAAGGCTTTCCGGCCAGCGCCGCACTCACCGCATTGACGAATACCGCCTGCTCGTCATACAGCGAACTGGGCGACTCGGCATTTTTCCAGGTCGACCACTGCACCACCACCAGGCGCTCCTGCGGATTGATCGCAATGCTCTGGCCGAATATTCCCAGCGCCCAGAAGGTCTGCCCGCCCTGTGCCGTGGTAGCAGGCACCGCCTTGGCCGCCGACGCGGGGTCGATGAGGCGGTCGCACTGGAAAGCTACCCGTTGCTCACCCCTCCCCACCCTCCAGGCGACGATGCCCTGTGGTTCATGGGATGGCTCGCCGAGGCGCTGCACGCGCACGTAGCTACGCCCTGCCCTCACCCTTGAGGTGCATTGAGCAACTCCAGGACGAAGTCGAGAAATGCGCGAACCTTGGCCGGCGGGTGATGCCGCGAAGGGTACAGTGCAAACAGCGGAAAACGCTCGTCCGGCCAGTCGTCGAACAGCTCGACCAGGCGGCCCTCGGCCAGTAGCAGCTCGCTACCCAAAGCCATCACCTGCGCAACTCCGTAGCCGGCAAGGCAGGTGCTGTGCAGACTGCCCACATCGTTGACCAGCAATTGCCCGCGCGTGTCCACGGTCAGGCGCTCGGCACCTCGGTGAAACTCCCAGGCAAAAGGCTGACCACTCTGCGGATCGCGGAACTGGATGCAGCGATGTTCGCTGAGGGCCTGCGGCTGTGCCGGGCGGCCAAAACGCTTGAGGTAGGCCGGTGCCGCCGCGGTCAGGATACGAGTGTCCAGCAGCTTGCGCGCCACCAGGCTTGACGTGCGGGGCTCGCCGAAACGCACGGCCAAGTCGAAACCTTCGGCGACCATGTCGCCCAGGCGATCGCGAGTGATCAGTTCCAGGTTCAGTTGTGGGTGCGCCTCGAGAAACCCGCCCAGGCGCGGCCCAAGTATCAGGCGAGCGAAAAACGGATCGACATTGACCCGCAGCCGCCCCCTGACCACCGCTGCCCCCTCGGTCACCGAGCTGGCCGCCTCGTCCAGCGCTGCCAGCAACGGCACCACCTGTTCGTACAGGCGGCGCCCCTCGTCGGTCAGGGTGACCGAGCGTGTGGTGCGGTCAAACAGGCGAATCCCCAGGCGTTTCTCCAGGCGCGCCAACGCCCGGCTGACACCCGGCTGGGACATGTCCATCACCTCGCCAGCGGCGGCAAAGCTGCCACTGTCGACGATGGCGACGAACACACTCATGCCGCTGAGGCTGCGCTCATCAAAACTCATATTGATGCCAATCAGTCATTATTGAAATGAGCTTCATGTTATCGATTAATCAATCGACGCACCACAGACTGGCTCCCGAACGCGGCGCTGTGCCGCCTCCCACTCAGGAGTTACCTACCATGTACGTTATCACTGGCATCACCGGCCAAGTCGCCAGCGCCCTGGCGCGCAACCTGTTGGCCGCAGGCAAGGAGGTGCGCGCTGTGGTGCGCGATGCCGCCAAGGGCGAAACCTGGCAGGCCCAGGGGTGCAGCGTCGCGGTAGCCGACATGCAGGACCGTGTCGCCCTGACCCGGGCGTTCCACGGCGCCACCGCTGTGTTCGTGTTGCTGCCGCCGAACTTCGACCCTCGCCCTGATTTCCCCGAAACCCGCGCGATACTCGCCAACCTGCACGCGGCACTGCTGGCCAGCCACCCGGAACGCGTTGTGTGCCTGTCCACCGTTGGCGCGCAGGCCAGCCACCCTAACCTGCTATCGCAGCTGGGTGAAATGGAACATGTGCTGGGGCAGCTGCCCATGCCGGTAACGTTTCTGCGCGCTGCCTGGTTCATGGAGAACAGCCTGTGGGACATTGCCCCCGCTCGGGAACATGGCGTCCTGTACAGCTTCCTGCAACCGCTGGACAAGCCCGTGCACATGGTCGCCACGGCCGATGTCGGGCGCGTTGCGGCGCAGTTGCTGCAGGAGCCTTGGGAGGGCGTGCGGGTGGTGGAGCTGACCGGCCCTCAAGCGATCTCGCCGCTGCAGCTCGCTGCCACGCTTGGCCAGGTGCTCGGGCGTGAAGTGAAGGCGCAAGCAGTCCCGCGCGATAGCTGGGAGGCACTATTCCTTGAGCAAGGGATGGAGAATCCGGTACCGCGCATGCAAATGCTCGATGGCTTCAATGCGGGCTGGATCGACTTTGAAGGGACGCCGCGCCAGGCGCGCACCGATCTGCAGACGGTATTGGCGGGGTTGGTCGAGCGGAGTTGAGCACGACTCTTTGGCTGGCGCGCCCTGCAGGGCGCTTCAGCTTTCAGGGGTGGCCACAGAAGTATGGTCAACCTCAATCGCCATAACATACCGTGATGCGTACCACGTATGTTTCAGCTCAAACCACCAAATCGACGGTAGAAACTCTCGCTGGCATCCGGCAGCGGTCCGTCCGCCGTCTCCAGCATGTCATTGAGCCAGGCTTCAGCCTTGGGCGACACCAGGCGATAGAGGTTGCGGCACAACTGGCGCGCCGCACGGCCCTCCCAGTCGCCGGGCAGCAGTTCATCGGGCAACTGCGGATCGCGCAGCAGCAAACGCCGGTATTCGTGGATCAGCAAGGTGCGCGCCAGGAAGCAATCCTGCGCCTCCAGCGTTTCCTGTTCGCGCAGTGCCTGCCACAGCGGACGGAACAGGCGAATGAACTCGCTGTAATGCTGGCCCAGCTCGTCGATCCCCCAGCTCTCCCTGACCTGCGCGCGCATGGCCTTGGAGGCGAGAATTTCCTGGGCATGGGTCTCGAAGACGATACTGTCTTCCTCGGCCTCCAGCTCGCGCAGGGTCGCCGCCAGATCCGCACGATCAGCACGCGGGCAACCCATCACGTTAGGGGCGATGGCTCCGAAGCCTTGCCACTCCAGCTCTTCACGTACCGACTTGCGCTTGGCAACGTCCAACTGCGAGAGCAGCACCAGCGTCCAGGCGCCGTCCCAGGCTGGCAGGATGGCACTGTAGACCCGTTTGAATGCCTTCTCGAAACGCCGTCGGCCGGTGCCGGTCAGGCTGTAGTAGCTACGGCGACCGACCTTTTCAGCGGTCAGCCAGCCTTCTTTGGTCAGGCGGAAGATCGACGTGCGAATCAGTCGCTCGTTGATGCCGAAGGGCTCCAGCAAACCGATCAGGCTACCCAGCCACACCGTGCCACCGTGGGGCTCGACGGCATCGCCATACAGCGTGATGATCAGCGAGCTGGCGCGGATTGGCGTCTGCTCCTGGAAGCGGGTGATCAGGTGGTTCAGGGGTGCGAGGCTGCTCATGGGGGAACTGGGCGCGGAGAAAGCCCCGACTATACCTTTACCCCGCCCCGCCTGGCCATGGCGCGACACGGCAATACTCATGCGCCATGCCCCGTCTTCGGCCGCAGGCCGGTATCGCCCATGCGCGGGCGTGCGGGCTCGACCGCACTCAGCGGTGAACACTCCACCATCGACGCCATGCAGCGTCTGGCGAGCGCCTGGTACTCCTGCGTGCCGCGCTGCTTCCAGGCGACTTCCTCATCGCTCAGCGTACGCTTGGCCTGGGCCGGCGAGCCCACCACCAGGCTCTGCGCCTCGCAGGTGAACCCCGCCTTGACGAATGCCGTGGCCGCCACGATGCAGCGTGGCGCGATGTGCGCACCATCCATCACCACCGCATTCATGCCCACAAGCGCATCCGCCCCTACTCGGCACCCGTGCAGCACCGCGCCATGCCCAACATGACCGTTGCGCTCGATGACCGTGTCACCGCCCGGAAAGCCATGCATCACGCAGGTGTCCTGCAGATTGGCGCCCTCCTCCAGGACGATGCGCCCAAAGTCGCCCCGCAACGCCGCGAGAGGTCCGACATAACAGCCGGGGCCGACGATCACATCGCCGATCAGCACGGCACTGGGGTGGACGTAGGCGGTGGGATGGACCACTGGGGTCAAGCCGTCGAGGCGATAGCAGGGCATGGGAGTGACTCAATGTGATTCATGATGTTCACGGATCATGTATCACTTCAAATAGATCAGTCAATTTTGAAATTGCTGTATCGCTTTTTTTGAATCGTTCTTCTCATCGAATGGCAGCTCGGAACCTATGCGAGGAAGGGGTTTCGGCGATTCCGGGGATCAGCAGTCAACGTTTAGATACATCATATTAATTTTGATGTTGATATTTCGTATCGCTTTGCGCCTATACTTGCGCCACCACTGCAACCGACTCCAAGAACTGGCCGGCCTTGACCGGCGCCAAACGTGCAGCCTGAGGTACCACCATGCCAAGCAACCTCGTTGTGCAGGCCCAGGCGGACGGTGTCCGCCTGATCACCCTGCACCGCCCGCAAGCCCTCAACGCCCTGAATACCGAGCTTCTGGCAGAGCTCGCCGACGAACTCGACGCTGCCGCCCATGACGAGCACACCCGTGCGGTGGTGATCACCGGCAATCGCAAGGCCTTTGCTGCAGGCGCGGACATCAACGAGATGGCCGAGCGCGACCTGGTCGGCATCCTCAACGATCCCCGTGTCGCCCACTGGCAGCGCATCGCCGCTTTTCCCAAGCCTCTGATCGCCGCCGTCAACGGTTTCGCCCTCGGCGGCGGCTGCGAGCTGGTGATGTGCGCCGATATCGTTATCGCCGGGTCCGACGCACGCTTCGGCCAGCCAGAGATCAACCTCGGCATCATTCCCGGCGCCGGTGGCACCCAGCGCCTGCTTCGCGCAGTCGGCAAGCCACTGGCGATGCAGCTGGTGCTCACCGGCGAAACCCTCGATGCCCGCCATGCCCTGCAGGCCGGGCTGATCAGCGAAATGACCCAGCCCGAATTGACCGTTGAACGCGCCCTGCAGGTGGCGTGCAGCATCGCGCAAAAGGCGCCGCTGGCCGTGCGCCTGGCCAAAGAGGCGCTACTCAAGGCCCAGGATACCGACCTTGCCAGCGGCCTGCGCTTCGAGCGACATGCCTTCACCCTGCTGGCCGGCACGGCCGACCGCCAGGAGGGCATCCGCGCTTTCCAGGAAAAGCGCTCGGCCAGTTTCATCGGCCGCTGACCCACTCGATTCCACCGACTGACGGAGCGCGCTTGCCATGAGCTTCCAGCACATCCTGTTTTCCATCGAGGACGGCATCGCCCTCCTCTCGCTCAACCGCCCCGAGCAACTCAACAGCTTCAACACCGCCATGCACCAGGAGGTGCGCGAGGCTCTCAAGCAGGTACGCCAGAGCGAACAGGTGCGGGTCCTGCTGCTGACCGGCGAAGGCCGCGGTTTCTGCGCCGGCCAGGACCTCTCCGACCGCAACGTTGCGCCAGGTGCCGAGCGGCCCGACCTGGGCCTTTCGATCGAGCAGTTCTACAACCCGCTGATCCGTAGCCTGCGCGACTTGCCGATGCCGGTGATCTGTGCGGTCAACGGCGTGGCTGCCGGCGCCGGGGCCAATATTCCCCTGGCTTGCGACCTGGTGCTGGCCGCCCGCTCGGCCAGCTTCATCCAGGCGTTCTGCCGCATCGGGCTGATCCCGGACTCTGGCGGCACCTGGCTGCTGCCACGCCTGGTCGGCATGGCCCGCGCGAAAGCCCTGGCCATGCTGGGCGAGCGCCTGAGCGCCGAACAGGCCGAGCAATGGGGGCTGATTCATCGCGCGGTCGACGACGCCGAGTTGCGCGACGAAGCACTGCGCCTGGCCCGACACCTGGCCGCTCAACCCACCTATGGCCTGGCGCTGATCAAGCGCAGCCTCAACGCAAGCTTCGACAACAGTTTCGACCAGCAGCTGACGCTCGAGCGCGACCTGCAACGCCTGGCCGGGCGCAGCGACGACTACCGCGAAGGCGTCAGCGCGTTCATGGAAAAGCGTACGCCCGTGTTCAAGGGGTGCTGAGATGAGTGCCCTGCACATTGAAGCTCAGGTTGCGGTGATCGGCGCTGGCGCCATGGGGGCCGGCATTGCCCAAGTTGCAGCCCAGGCCGGGCATGCGGTCCGGCTTTATGACAATCGCCCGGGCGCCGCAGCGCAGGCCATCGACGGCATCGCCCGGCAATTGGCGCGCCTGGTGGACAAAGGCAAGCTGAACGCCTGCGAGCGCGAGTCGACCGTCGCCCGCCTGCAGCCTGCCGAGTCGCTCGAGGCCCTGGCCGATGCGACGCTGGTGATCGAGGCGATCGTGGAAGACCTCGATATCAAGCAGCAACTGCTGCGTCAGCTTGAAGCCCTCTGCGCTGAAACCTGCATCCTCGCCAGCAATACGTCGTCGTTGTCGATTACCCGCCTGGCAGCGGGGCTGGCCCGACCCGAGCGCGTGATCGGCATGCATTTCTTCAATCCTGCCCCCTTGATGGCGTTGGTCGAGGTCGTGTCGGGGCTTGCAACCGAACCGGCGGTGGCCGATACGCTGTACGACACCGCCAAGGCCTGGGGCAAGCAGCCCGTGCATGCACGCTCCACCCCCGGTTTCATCGTCAACCGCGTGGCCCGTCCGTTCTATGCCGAGAGCCTGCGCCTGCTGCAGGAAGGTGCCGCCGATTGCGCCAGCCTCGATGCGCTGTTGCGCGAGGCTGGCGGGTTCCGCATGGGCGCGTTCGAACTCACCGATCTGATCGGCCATGACGTCAACTACGCCGTCACCTGTTCGGTGTTCGACGCCTATTACGGGGATTTGCGCTTCCAGCCCTCGCAGGTACAAAAGGAAATGGTGGCCGCCGGGCGCCTGGGGCGCAAGAGCGGCCAAGGTTTCTACGACTACCGCGAAGGCGCCGAACGCCCGCAGCCTGCCGAATTGCGCAGCTCTGCCGAAGTTACACGCTGCGTGGTCGAGGGCGACCTCGGTGTCATGCAGCCGCTGCTGCAGCGCCTGAGCGCCAGCGGCGTCGAACTGACCCAACGCGCCGGCCAGGGCTTGTTGCGCATTGGCGATGCCACCCTGGCCCTGTCCGACGGTCGCCTGGCCAGCCAGCGCGCCCGCGACGACGGCCTGCAGAACCTGGTCCTGATCGACCTTGCCCTGGATTACAGCAGCGCGACACGCATCGCGATTACCTGGGCCAGGAACACCACGATCGAAGCCCGCGATCAGGCTGTCGCGCTGCTCCAGCGTGCCGGTTTCAACGTCAGCGCCCTGGCCGACCTGCCGGGCCTGGCCGTGCTGCGCACGGTGGCCATGCTCGCCAACGAAGCCGCCGATGCCGTGCTGCAAGGTGTCGCGTCGGCGGCCGACATCGACCTGGCCATGTGCGCCGGGGTCAATTATCCGTTGGGGCCGCTGGCCTGGGCCGAACGCATCGGCCTTGCCCACACGTTGCACACCCTCGAACACCTGCAGCAGGCCTACGGCGAAGAACGCTATCGCCCTTCCCTGCTGCTGCGCCGCACCCATGCCGAAGGAGGCCGCCTGCATGACTGACACACCTCGCACGCCCGAAGCGCTGGCCCGCGCCTGTGCCGACGCCATGTACGCCCGTGACCGGGCCACTCAAGGCATGGGCATCGAACTGCTCGAGGCCGGCCCCGGCAGCGCTGCCGTGCGCATGACCGTACGCGCCGACATGATCCAGGGCCACGGCACCTGCCACGGCGGCTTTCTCTTCGCCCTGGCCGATTCGGCGTTCGCCTTTGCCTGCAACAGCCACGACGAGGCCACTGTGGCCCTGGGCTGCAGCATCGATTATGTGGCCCCGGCGCTGCTCGGCGACCAGTTGACCGCCACCGCCCACGAGCTGGTGCGCAAGAGCCGCACTGGCCTCTACGACGTGCGCCTGGAAAACCAGCGTGGCGAGCTGGTGGCGCTGTTCCATGGCAAGTCCTACAAGTTGCGCGGCAGCGTGCTGACGCAGGAGACGCAAGATGACTGAACCGACCCTCAACGACGCCCTGATCATCGACGCCGTGCGCACGCCCATCGGCCGCTACGGCGGCGCCCTGAGCAGCGTGCGTGCCGACGACCTGGCGGCGATCCCGATCAAGGCCTTGATCGCCCGCCACCCGACACTGGACTGGCACGCCATCGACGATGTGATCCTCGGCTGCGCCAACCAGGCCGGCGAAGACAATCGCAACGTTGCGCATATGGCCACGCTGCTGGCCGGGCTGCCTGTCGAGGTGCCGGGCACCACCCTCAACCGCCTGTGCGGCTCCGGCCTGGACGCCATCGGCAACGCCGCCCGCGCCCTGCGCTGTGGCGAGGCCGGGCTGATGCTGGCCGGCGGCGTCGAATCCATGTCCCGCGCGCCGTTCGTCATCGGCAAGGCCGAACAGGCCTTCGGCCGCAGTGCGGAACTGTTCGACACCACCATCGGCTGGCGCTTCGTCAATCCCCTGATGAAAGCCCAATACGGCATCGACTCGATGCCCGAGACCGCCGAGAACGTCGCCGAGCAGTTCGGCATCTCGCGCGCCGACCAGGATGCCTTTGCCTTGCGCAGCCAGCACAAGGCCGCTGCCGCCCAGGCCAATGGCCGCCTGGCGCGGGAAATCGTCCCGGTCGAGATCGCCCAGCGCAAGGGCCCGCCCAAGCTGGTCGAGCAGGACGAACACCCGCGTGGCGACACCACCCTGGAGCAGCTGGCGCGCCTTGGCACGCCGTTTCGCGAAGGTGGCAGCGTCACTGCCGGCAACGCGTCGGGGGTCAACGACGGTGCGTGCGCACTGTTGCTGGCCAGCAGCAGCGCAGCCCGCCGCCACGGCCTGCAGGCCCGCGGGCGAATCGTCGGCATGGCCGCAGCAGGTGTCGCGCCGCGCATCATGGGCATCGGCCCGGTGCCTGCGACGCGCAAGGTGCTGGAGCTGACCGGTCTTGCCCTGGCCGACATGGACGTGATCGAGCTCAACGAAGCTTTCGCGGCCCAAGGGCTGGCAGTGCTGCGCGAGCTGGGTGTTGCCGACGACGATCCACGGGTCAATCCCAACGGTGGCGCCATCGCCCTGGGGCATCCGCTGGGCATGAGCGGCGCGCGGCTGGTCACCACCGCGCTGCACGAGCTGGAGCTGACCGGCGGCCGCTACGCGCTGTGCACCATGTGCATCGGCGTCGGCCAGGGCAGCGCCATGGTGATCGAGCGCCTTTGAGGCACTTCGACCAACGGACCGCGACCCACGCTGCAACGGGCAGTATGCTGCCCACCATGACACTCACGGCCCCTCGACGGGCCGGCGTACAAGAACAACTCGAGTGAAGCCATGAACATGTACCACGATGCCGAACGCGCCCTGCTTGACCCCATGGAAACTGCCAGTGTCGATGCGCTGCGCCAGCACCAGCTCGAACGTCTGCGCTGGAGCCTGCGCCACGCCTACGACAAGGTGGCACTGTACCGTCAGCGCTTCGACGCCTGCGGCGCCCACCCGGACGACCTGAAGTCGCTCGAGGACCTGTCGCGCTTCCCCTTCACCGGCAAGAGCGACCTGCGCGACAACTACCCCTACGGCATGTTTGCCGTCCCCCAGGAAGAAGTGGTACGCCTGCACGCCTCCAGCGGCACCACGGGCAAGCCAACGGTGGTCGGGTATACCCAAAACGACATCAACACCTGGGCCAACGTGGTCGCCCGCTCGATCCGCGCCGCAGGTGGACGCAAGGGCGACAAGGTGCATGTTTCCTATGGCTACGGCCTCTTCACCGGTGGCCTGGGCGCTCACTATGGCGCCGAGCGTCTGGGCTGCACGGTGATCCCCATGTCCGGCGGTCAGACCGAGAAGCAGGTGCAACTGATCCGCGACTTCCAGCCCGACATCATCATGGTCACGCCCTCGTACATGCTCAACCTGGCCGATGAGATCGAGCGCCAGGGCATCGACCCCAACGACCTCAAGCTGCGCCTGGGCATCTTCGGTGCCGAGCCCTGGACCGACGAGCTGCGCCGCTCCATCGAGCAACGCCTGGGCATCAACGCCCTGGACATCTATGGCCTGTCGGAAATCATGGGGCCAGGCGTGGCCATGGAGTGCATCGAGACCAAGGACGGCCCGACCATCTGGGAAGACCATTTCTACCCCGAGATCATCGACCCGGTGTCCGGCGAGGTCCTGCCGGACGGGCAACTGGGCGAGCTGGTGTTCACCTCGCTGAGCAAGGAGGCGCTGCCGATGGTGCGCTACCGCACCCGCGACCTGACCCGTCTGCTGCCCGGCACGGCACGGCCGATGCGGCGCATTGGCAAGATCACCGGGCGCAGCGACGACATGCTGATCATCCGCGGGGTCAACGTGTTCCCTACGCAGATCGAAGAGCAGGTGCTGAAAATAAAACAGCTTTCCGAGCTTTACGAGATCCATCTGTATCGCAATGGCAATCTCGACAGCGTGGAAGTGCACGTGGAGTTGCGCGCCGACAGCCAGTACCTGGACGACGCTACGCGCAAGGCGCTTGTGGGTGAGCTGAGCAAGCAGATCAAGACCTACATCGGCATCAGCACGCAGATTCGCCTGCAGCCCTGCGGAACGCTGAAGCGCTCAGAGGGCAAGGCTTGCCACGTCTACGACAAACGGTTGGCCAGCTGACTTTCGATTCGGCTGCCTTTTTCTGCCCCGGCCTGGTCCGGGGCTTTTTTTGCGCCGGATTTGCCGGCCCTATCGCGGGACGAGCCCGCTCCCACAGGCGGCTCGCTGATCTTGGAGTCAGTGGGAGCGGGCTCGTCCCGCGATAGGGGCGCAACGTGATACACAATTTTATCTGATACATGATTTTATGTTTGATGTTAGATCACGTATCGCTTATAAAAGACTCCATGCCCCAACCACCCCTGCGGCGGGAGTCCGAACATGTACGCACAGCTAGTCGAAACCGGCGTCAAACGTGTCAAGTCACTGGAAGAGATGTCGCCCGAAGAGCGCCACTTCCAGGAGAAGATCGACGCCGAGATCAAGATCGAACCGAAAAACTGGATGCCAGAGGCCTATCGCCAGACCCTGATCCGGCAGATCTCCCAGCACGCCCATTCGGAAATCGTCGGCATGCTTCCCGAGGGCAACTGGGTCACCCGCGCGCCGAGCCTCAAGCGCAAGCTGCAGTTGATGGCCAAGATCCAGGACGAAGCCGGCCATGGCCTGTACCTGTACAGCGCCATGGAAACCCTCGGCGCCGACCGCGACGAAGAGATCGCCAAGCTGCACAGCGGCAAGGCCAAGTACTCGAGCATCTTCAACTACCCGACCCTGAGCTGGGCCGACATGGGCGCGGTGGGCTGGCTGGTCGACGGCGCGGCGATCGTCAACCAGGTGGTACTGCAACGCACCTCCTACGGCCCCTACTCGCGCGCGATGATCCGTATCTGCAAGGAAGAAAGCTTCCATCAGCGCCAGGGCTACGAGCTGCTGCTGACCATGATGCGCCACGGCACCCAGGCGCAGAAGGACATGGTCCAGGATGCAATCAATCGCCTGTGGTGGCCGTCGCTGATGATGTTCGGCCCCAGCGACGAACACTCCCCCAACAGCGCCCAGTCGATGGCCTGGAAGATCAAGCGCCAGACCAACGACGAACTCCGCCAGCGCTTCATCGACCAGACCGTGCCGCAGCTCGAGCTGCTCGGTTGCACCGCCCCGGACCCGGAACTGAAGTGGAACGCCGACCGCGGTCACTACGACTTCGGTGAAATCCAGTGGGACGAATTCTACGAAGTGATCAAGGGCAACGGCCCCTGCAACCAGGAGCGGGTCGCCACCCGTCGCCAGGCCATCGAAGACGGGGCCTGGGTACGCGAGGCCGCCGTGGCCTATGCGCGCAAGCAACAGAACAAGAACGCCGCCTGAAGCGGCGACCGATGCGGAGATCGAACATGTCTGTCTGGACCCTCTACGAAGTATTCGTGCGCAGCAAGCACGGCCTGAACCACAAGCACGTGGGCAGCGTGCATGCCGCCGACGCGGCCATGGCCATCGAGAACGCCCGTGAGCTGTACACCCGGCGCAGCGAAGGCGTGAGCCTGTGGGTGGTGCCTTCGGCGCTGATCACCGCCTCCTCGCCTGATGAAAAAGACCCGCTGTTCGCCCCTTCGGACGACAAGGTCTACCGCCATGCCAGCTTCTACGAGCTGCCTGACGAAGTCGGACACATGTGAGGCCCGCCATGCACAACGACGATCTGATCCCCTACCTCTTGCTGCTCGGCGACAGCGCCCTGATCCAAGGCCAGCGCCTGTGTCAATGGTGTGGCCACGCTCCCGCACTGGAGGAAGAACTGGCCCTGATGAATGTCGGTCTCGACCTGGTCGGCCAGGCGCGCAACTGGCTGGAGTACGCCGCCGAACTGCTCGACGACGGCCGCGATGCCGACGCCCTGGCGTTTCGCCGCGACGAACGCGCCTTCCACAACCTGCTGCTGGTCGAGCAACCCAACGGCGACTTTGCCGTGACCATGGCCAAGCAGTTCCTCTACGACGCCTGGCACCTGGCGATGCTCCAAGGCCTGTGCGCCTCAAGCGATCCGCGCATCGCCGGCATCGCGGCCAAGGCGCTCAAGGAGGTCACCTACCACCTGCGCCGCTCCGGTGAATGGGTGCAGCGCCTGGGCGGCGGCACCGACGAAAGCCGTCGCCGCATGGTCGCGGCAATCCCGGCACTGTGGCGTTTCACCGTGGAGCTGAGCCAGGGCAGTGAAAGCGAGACGCGCCTGGCCGCCGCGGGTATTGCCGCTGACCCGACGCAAGTAGGGCAAGCCTGGCTCGCCCAGGTCAGCGCCATCTTCGCCTCGGTCGAGCTCCCGCAACCCACGCCCGCCAGTCATTTCTACCTGAGCGGTCGCAAGGGCTTGCACACCGAACACCTGGGCCTGCTGCTGGCCGAGATGCAGTTCCTGCCACGGGCCTACCCCGATGCGATCTGGTGAGCTGATCGCTGGCGACCGTGGCGCCCGCAGCCTGCGCGAGGGCGACCTGGCGCGGGCCTGGGCGGTGCTGGAGCAGGTCATGGACCCGGAAGTGCCGGTGGTCAGCGTGGTAGACCTGGGAATCGTGCGCGACCTGGACTGGCGCGCCGGCCATCTGCACCTGGTGGTGACCCCTACCTACTCCGGCTGCCCGGCCACCGAGGTGATCGAGGGGGATATCCGCCAGGCCCTGGAACAGGCCGGTTTTGCCCAGCCAGCGCTGGAACGCCGCCTGACCCCGGCCTGGAGCAGCGACTGGATCAGCGATCAAGGCCGCGAACGCTTGCGTGTCTATGGCATCGCCCCGCCCCAGGGCAATGCCAGCAAGCGCAGCCTGCTCGGCGAAGCCCCCAAGGTGTGCTGTCCGCAATGCGGCAGCGCCCACACCGAACTGCTCAGCCAGTTCGGCTCCACGGCCTGCAAGGCGCTTTATCGCTGCCGCGAGTGCCTGGAGCCGTTCGACTATTTCAAATGCATTTGAGCCGTGGAGACGACCATGAGCCAGTTTCACAGCCTGACCATCAAGCAAGTGCGTCACGAGACACGCGACGCCGTGTCGATCGCCTTCGACGTGCCCGCCCATCTGCAGGACGCGTTCCGCTTCACCCAGGGCCAGTACCTGGTGATGCGCACCTTTCTCGACGATGAGGAAGTGCGCCGCTCCTATTCGATTTGCAGTGCCGTGCAGGACGGCGAGCTGCGCGTGGCGGTCAAGCGCGTGCCTGGCGGACGCTTCTCGGCATTCGCCAACGATGTGCTCGCGGTCGGCCAGCAACTAGACGTGATGCCGCCCAGCGGCAGCTTCTTCGTTCCACTGCAAACCGAGCGCCATGGCCATTACCTGGGGGTCGCCGCCGGCAGCGGTATCACCCCGATCCTGTCGATCATCGCCACCACCCTGGCCTGCGAGCCCAACAGTCGCTTCACCCTGCTGTACGGCAACCGCGCCAGCAACAGCGCACTGTTTCGCGATCGCCTGGAAGACCTGAAGAACCGTTACCTGGACCGCCTGAACCTGATTTTCGTGTTCAGCCGCGAACAGCAGGATGTCGACCTGTACAACGGCCGAATCGATGCTGACAAGTGCGGCCAGTTGTTCTCTCGCTGGCTCGACGTGCAAGCCCTCGATGCCGCCTTTATCTGCGGGCCGCAGGCGATGACCGAAACCGTGCGCGCCAGCCTAGAAGACAACGGCATGCCGCGCGAACGCATCCATTTCGAGCTGTTTGCCGCCGCTGGCAACGAGGCTAGGCGCGAAGCCCGCGAGGCTCAGCGCCAGCTGGACTCGGCGCTGAGCCATATCACCGTGATCAGCGATGGCCGTGCCCTGGCCTTCGACCTGCCGCGCAACAGCCAGAACATTCTCGATGCCGGCAACGCCATTGGCGCCGAGCTGCCCTATTCGTGCAAGGCCGGCGTGTGCTCGACCTGCAAGTGCCGGGTGATCGAGGGCGAGGTGGAAATGGACAGCAACCATGCGCTGGAGGATTACGAGGTGGCGGCGGGGTATGTGCTGTCGTGCCAGACGTATCCGCTGAGCGACCGCGTGGTGCTGGATTTCGATCAACTTTGAGACCGCGGCGCCCTCATCGCGGGACAAGCCTGCTCCCACAGGGATTGGCTGGACTTTAAAGGGACAAGCTTGCTCCCACAGGGACTGGGCTGGACTTTAAAGGGACAAGCCTGCTCCCGCAGGGATTGGGCTGGACTTCAAATTTTGAGCAAGACCGTTGCTCCCACAAGACCCATGGTCACTGCTGTACCTGTGGGAGCGGGCTCGTCCCGCGATGAGGCCGCCAGCAACCCCGCAACACCCTGCGTGACCTGAAAAAACAATTACAAGACAGAGGACCGCTTCCCATGACACCCGAGCACATCGACTCCATCAGCAAGCACCCCGACTTCCAGCAACTGATCCGCCGCAAGCGCCGCCTCAACGGCAGCCTCACCCTGACCATGCTTGCCGCCTACTACGGCTTCGTGCTGCTGGTGGCCTTCGCCCCCGGCCTGCTCGGCCAGTCGCTCAATGGCGGCGTCACCAGCGTCGGCATGCTGGTGGGTGTGCTGATGGTGCTGCTGTCGTTCGCCCTGACCGGCATCTACATGCACCGCGCCAACCGCGTCATCGATCCACTCAACGACAAGGTTCGCCAGGAGTGCGCGCAATGAACTGGACTGCCATCTCGATGTTCATGGTGTTCGTCTGCTTCACCCTGCTGGTAACCCGCTGGGCCGCGGCCCGCACCCGCTCGACCAGTGACTTCTACACCGCAGGCGGTGGCCTCACTGGGATGCAGAATGGCCTGGCGATCGCCGGGGACATGATCAGCGCTGCGTCCTTCCTCGGCATCTCGGCGATGATGTTCATGAACGGCTACGACGGCCTGCTCTATGCCCTGGGCGTACTCGCCGGCTGGCCGATCATCCTGTTCCTGATTGCCGAGCGACTGCGCAACCTGGGCAAGTACACCTTCGCCGACGTGGTTTCCTACCGCCTGGCACAGGCCCCGGTACGCCTGAGCGCCGCGTTCGGCACGCTGACCGTCGCGCTGTTGTACCTGGTGGCGCAGATGGTCGGCGCCGGCAAGCTGATCGAGTTGCTGTTCGGTATCAGCTACCTCTACGCCGTCACCCTGGTGGGCGTACTGATGGTGCTGTACGTGACCTTCGGCGGCATGCTCGCCACCACCTGGGTGCAGATCATCAAGGCGGTGATGCTGTTGTCGGGCACCACCTTCATGGCGTTCATGGTGCTCAAGCATTTCGGCTTCAGCACCGAGGCGATGTTCGCCAGCGCCGTGGCAGTGCATGCCAAGGGCCAGGCGATCATGGCCCCCGGCGCACTGCTGTCCAATCCCATCGACGCCATCTCGCTGGGGCTGGGCATGATGTTCGGCACCGCCGGGCTGCCGCACATCCTCATGCGGTTCTTCACCGTCAGTGACGCCAAGGAAGCCCGCAAGAGCGTGTTCTACGCCACGGGTTTCATCGGCTACTTCTACCTGCTGCTGATCGTCATCGGTTTCGGCGCCATCGTCATGGTGGGGACCGAGCCGGCCTACCGCGACGCCAGCGGCGCGATCATCGGCGGCGGCAACATGGTCGCCGTGCACCTGGCCCAGGCCGTGGGCGGCAACCTGTTCCTGGGCTTCATCTCGGCAGTGGCCTTCGCCACGATTCTTGCCGTGGTCGCAGGCCTGGCGCTGTCCGGTGCCTCGGCGATCTCCCACGACCTCTATGCCTGCGTCGTGCGCAAGGGCCAGGCCAGCGAGCAGGAAGAAATGCGCATGTCGCGTATCGCCACCCTGCTGATCGGCCTGCTCGCGGTGCTGTTGGGGTTGCTGTTCGAATCGCAGAACATCGCCTTCCTCTCGGGCCTGGTGCTGGCCATTGCCGCCTCGGTCAACTTCCCGGTGCTGCTGCTCTCGATGTTCTGGAAAGGCCTGACCACCCGCGGCGCGGTAGCCGGCAGCATGGCTGGGCTGGTCTCGGCCATCGTGCTGGTGGTGCTGGGCCCGGCGGTGTGGGTCAACGTGCTGCACAACGAGCGCGCGCTGTTCCCCTACAGCAACCCGGCGCTGTTCTCCATGAGCCTGGCCTTCCTCGGTGCCTGGGCCTTCTCGGTCACCGACAGCTCGCAACGGGCCAGCGAAGAGCGTGGTCGCTACCTGGGCCAGTTCATTCGCTCCATGACCGGGATCGGCGCTGCCGGCGCCAGCAAGCACTGAACCCTTGAACCTCGAATGTCGGATATAACAACAATGAACCACACTCGTCTCAAGTCGGCCGCCTGGCTGGCCACCCTCGCCCTGCCCTTGCCGGCCATGGCGGATTTCATCGCTGACAGCCACGCCCGCGTCGAGCTGCGCAACCACTACATCAACCGCGACTTTCGCCAGTCCAATGCACCGCAAGCCAAGGCCGAGGAATGGGCCCAGGGTTTCACCGCGCGCTTCGAATCGGGCTTCAGCGAAGGCCCCATAGGCCTGGGCGTGGACGCCATGGGGCAACTGGGGATCAAGCTCGACTCCAGCCGCGACCGGCGCAACACCGGCCTGCTGCCCTTCGGCCCGCACAGCCTGGAGCCGGTGGACGACTACAGCGAGCTGGGGCTGACCGGCAAGCTGCGCGTATCGAAGAGCACCCTGCGCCTGGGCACCCTGCAGCCAATTCTGCCGGTGGTGGTGTACAACGACACCCGCCTGCTGTCATCGACCTTCCAGGGTGGCCTGCTGACCAGCCAGGAGATCGAGGGCCTGACCGTCAACGCCGGACGGCTGACCAAGGCCAACCTGCGCGACTCATCCGGGCGCGACGACATCGGCTACGGCGCGGCCAGTAGCGACCACTTCGACTTCGGCGGCGGCAGTTACGCGATCACCCCGCAGACCAGCGTCAGCTATTACTACGCCAAGCTCGACGAGATCTATCGCCAGCAATACCTGGGGCTGTTGCACACCCAGCCGCTGGGCGAAGGGATGAGCCTGCGCAGCGACTTGCGCTACTTCGACAGCCGCGGCGACGGCGCCGAACGCGCAGGCCGCATCGACAACCGCAACTTCAACGCCATGTTCACCCTGGGCGTGAAGGCCCACAAGTTCACCGCCACCTGGCAGCAGATGTCCGGCGACAGCGCGTTTCCGTTTCTCAACGGTGGCGACCCCTACACGGTCAACCTGGTCACCTACAACACCTTCACCCGCGCAGGTCTCGACTCCTGGCAAGTGCGCTACGACTACGACTTCGTCGCGATGGGCATTCCGGGCCTGAGCTTCATGACCCGCTACACCGACGGTCGCCACGCCGAAACCGCGACCCTCAGCAATGGCCGCGAACGCGAGCGCGACACCGACATCACCTACGTCATCCAGAGCGGCCCGTTCAAGGACGTCAGCCTGCGCTGGCGCAACGTCACCTTCCGTTCCGGCAATGGCCTGACCAACGCCGTGGACGAGAACCGCCTGATCATCGGCTACACCCTGGCGCTGTGGTAACCGCGCCCCTCAAAGGAGAACAGCATGTCTGAAGCCCACACCCTGCAGAGCTTCATCGCCGGTCGCTGGATCGGCCAGCACGGCGCCCAGGCCCTGCGCAGCGCCCTCGATGGGCAGGTCCTGGCCTACAGCCATGAGGAACGCCCGGACTTCGCCGAAGCGCTGGATTTCGGCCGCCGCCAGGGCCTCGCCGGGCTCATGGCCCTGGACTTTCAACAGCGCGCCGCCCGCCTGAAGGCCCTGGCGCTGTACCTGGCCGAGCGCAAGGAACAGCTCTACGCCCTCTCCCACCACAGCGGCGCGACCCGTGCCGACAGCTGGATCGACATCGAAGGCGGCAATGCCACGCTGTTTTCCTACTCCGGCATCGGCACCCGCGAGTTGCCCTCGGGCAACCTGCTGCACGAAGGCCCGGCGATCCCGCTGGGCAAGCAAGGGCGCTTCGCCGGCAGCCATATCCTGGTGCCACGGGCAGGTGTGGCAGTGCACATCAACGCCTTCAACTTCCCGATCTGGGGCATGCTGGAAAAGTTCGCACCGACTTTCCTCGCCGGCATGCCGTGCATCGTCAAGCCCGCGACCTCCACCAGCTACCTGACCGAAGCTGTGGTGCGCCTGATCGACGAATCAGGGCTGCTGCCGCCCGGTAGCCTGCAATTGGTGATCGGCAGCACCGGCGATTTGCTCGAGCGCCTGCAGGGCCAGGACCTGGTGACCTTCACCGGCTCCGCCGACACCGCAGCCAAGCTGCGCATGACACCGAACCTGGTGCGCAACTCAGTGCCCTTCACCGCTGAGGCCGACTCGCTGAACTGCGCCATCCTCGGGCCGGACGTAACCCCCGACGACGAGGAGTTCGACCTGTACGTCAAGGAAGTGGTGCGCGAGATGACCACCAAAGCAGGCCAGAAGTGCACGGCCATTCGCCGGGCCATCGTGCCGGCCAGGCACCTGGATGCCGTCGCCACCCGCCTGCGCGAGCGCCTGGCCAAGGTGGTGGTGGGCGATCCGTCGGTCGAAGGCGTGCGCATGGGCGCGCTGGCCTCCCATGACCAGCAGCGTGACGTCGGTGAGCGCGTGCGCAGCCTGCTGCAAAGCTGCGACCAGCTGTTCGGCGCCGACGACGGCTTCTCGCCGGTGGGCGAAGGTGTAACCGAAGGTGCGTTCTTTGCCCCGACCCTGCTGCACGCACGCGACCCACACGCCGAAGGCGGCGCCCACGATATCGAGGCGTTCGGCCCGGTCAGCACTTTGATGGCCTACGACGACCTGGACGAAGCCCTGGTCCTGGCCGCGCGTGGCAAGGGCAGCCTGGTGGCGACCCTGGTGACCCGCGACCGCGCCATCGCCGCCAAGGCCATTCCCGCGGCCGCCGCCTGGCACGGACGTTTGCTGGTGCTCGATCGCGAGGCCGCGCCGGAGTCCACCGGGCACGGCTCGCCGCTGCCACAGCTCAAGCACGGCGGCCCCGGGCGTGCGGGGGGCGGCGAAGAGCTCGGCGGCCTGCGGGCGGTCAAGCACTACCTGCAGCGTGCCGCGATCCAGGGCTCGCCAAGCATGCTGGCGGCGGTGACCGGCGAGCACGTGCGCGGCGCCGAAGTGATCGAGACCGAGGTGCACCCGTTCCGTCGCTACTTCGATGAACTGCGCATCGGCGAATCGCTGCTGACTCACCGACGTACCGTCACCGAGGCGGACCTGGTGAACTTCGGCTGCCTGTCGGGCGACCACTTCTACATGCATTTCGACGAAATCGCCGCCAAGCAGTCGCAGTTCGGCAAGCGCATCGCCCATGGCTACTTCGTGCTGTCAGCGGCGGCCGGGCTGTTCGTGTCGCCAGGTGAAGGGCCGGTACTGGCCAACTACGGGCTGGACACCCTGCGCTTCATCAACCCGGTGGGGATCGGTGACACGATCCAGGCGCGCCTGACCTGCAAGCGCAAGATCGACCAGGGCAAGACCAGCCCGTTGGGGCAGCCGCAAGGGGTGGTGGCCTGGGATGTGGAGGTGACCAACCAGCTCGGTGAACTGGTGGCCAGTTACGACATCCTGACGCTGGTGCTCAAGCGCAGCTGATCATTGCCGGCCTGAACGTGTCGGCCCTGGCGCGGGCGCCCCCCCGCGACAGGGCCGGTTGACTCCCCCTCCCATAAATGCTCAGATGCGCCCCTTGTTTCAGGTGTCCCCTGCCGCCGAGCCGGGGATTAAACGGGAAGCCGGTGCCTCGCCCATGCGAGCAGTCCGGCGCTGCCCCCGCAACGGTAAGCGAGCGATGCATTCGATACACCACTGTGCCAACGGCATGGGAAGGTGAATGCCTCATGCCCCTCGCAAGCCCGGAGACCGGCCTGTCACAGCAGTTGGCAACTCCCGCGGTGGGCGGGCGCAGGCCGGTTCTCGCGGCAGCCGCGCGCCCGCGACAGCTGCGCGCACCTCCACCGTTCGGGTTTCACTCACCCTGCGACGGTTGGTTCATCCATGTCATGCCCTACCCTGCATATCCAAGGCCTGCACTGGTCACCGCACAGCGGTGGGCAGCCGCTGCTGGAGGGCATCGACCTGCAGATCGGCGCCGGTGAATTCGTCGGCCTGATCGGCCCCAACGGCAGCGGCAAGACCAGTCTGCTGCGCTGCGCCTACCGCTTCAATCGCCCCTGCGCAGGCCAGGTGCACCTCGATGGCGAGGATATCTGGCAGCGCAACCCACGCTGGGTCGCCCAGCGCATCGCGGTGATGCTGCAGGAGTTCCCTGAAGACTTCGGCTTGAGCGTGCGTGACGTCGTTGCCATGGGCCGTACCCCGCACCTGGGCTGGTTCGACGGTGATGGCGACGCGAGTCTGATCGACGACACCCTGGCCAGGCTCGACCTGCTGCCGCGCGCCCTCGATGCCTTCATCTGCCTGTCGGGCGGAGAAAAACAGCGCGTGCTGCTGGCCCGAGCGCTGGTCCAGCAACCTCGGCTGCTGATCCTCGACGAACCGACCAATCACCTCGACCCACGCTTTCAGCTGGCGCTGCTGCAGCAACTGCGCAACACCGGCCTGAGCCTGCTGGCCAGCTTCCACGATCTGAACCTGGCCGCCGCCTTCTGCGATCGGCTGTACGTGATCGATGCCGGGCGCATCGTCGCCCACGGCACGCCAGGGCAGGTGCTCACCGAGCAGTGCCTGGCGGAGGTATTTGGCGTACAGGCACTGGTCGACCGCCACCCGCTGGCCTCCCATCCACGCATTACCTGGATCAGCCCCGCATGAAATCGCTGCTCACCAGCCTGGCCCTGCTGGCCGCCCTGCCGCTGGCCGCCGAGGCCGACAACTATCCACTGACCGTACGCAGTTGCGAACGCGACGTCACCTTCACCCATGCGCCGCAGCATGCCGTCAGCCACGATATCAATCTCACCGGTATGCTCCTCGCGCTCGGCCTGCGCGACCACATGGCCGGCTACAGCGGTATCAGCGGCTGGAAAACCCTCGACCCAAGCCTGCGCGAAGCACTCGAAGGGCTGCCAGAGCTGGCGCCGCGCTACGTGTCGGTAGAAAACCTGCTCGATGCCAACGCCGACTTCTTCCTCGCCGGCTGGAGCTACGGCATGCGAATCGGCGGGCCGGTCACCCCACAGACCCTCGCGCCCTTCGATATCCCGGTGTACGAACTGAGCGAGTCGTGTTCCTGGATCATGCCGCAACGCCAGGCCAGCCTCGACGACCTCTACCGCGACCTCGACAACCTTGGCCGCATCTTCGATGTGCGCGAGCGCGCCACCGCGCTGGTCAGCCAGTTGCGTCAACGCGTCGAGCGCGTTGCTACGCAGATGGCCGAGGTCAAGCAACGGCCGCGCGTATTCCTCTACGACAGTGGCGAAGATCGCCCCACCACCTCCGGGCGCCTCGGGATGCCGCAGGCGCTGATCAGCGCTGCGGGGGGCGATAACGTCATGAGCGATGTCGCCGCCAGCTGGACCCAGGTGAATTGGGAAAGCGTGGTGGAACGCGATCCGCAGGTGATCGTCATCGTCGACTATGGGCCCACCAGTTGGCAGCAGAAACGCGACTTCCTTCTACAGCACCCGGCACTGGGCAGTGTCGAGGCGATCCGCAAGCAGCGCTTCGTGGTGCTGTCGTACCTGGAGGTGACTCCGTCGGTGGAGAACGCCCAGGCCATCGAGACCCTGGCCACGGCCTTGCATCCGCAGCCGTTCGCCGAGGCCCGCCGCTGATGCCGATTCGCAGCCCTGCGGGCTATCGCCTGCTGATCGTTTCGCTGCTGCTGGCCTTGCTGCTGTCGTGCCTGCTGTCACTGGGGTTCGGCTCGGCGCAGGTCGAACTGGGCAAGGTCGTCGGCATTGTTTTGCAGCAGGTGGGGCTGGAGCAAGGCGGCGACTGGAGCCGCGGCCAGGCGCAGATCATCTGGCAGATCCGCGCGCCGCGCGTGCTGCTGGGAGCGCTGGTCGGTGCAGGGTTGGCACTGGTCGGCGGCGCTTTGCAGGCAGTGACCCGCAACCCGCTGGCTGATCCGCACTTGCTGGGGGTCAGCTCCGGGGCGGTGTTCGGCGCAGTGCTGATGGTGCTGTTTCTCGGCCCGTTCGCCGGGGCCTTCAGCCTGCCCCTGGCCGCGTTCATCGGCGCGTTGGGCAGCATGCTGCTGGTGCTCGGCGTGGCCAGTCGTGGTGGGCGCCTGGAAAGCGATCGCCTGCTGCTGGCCGGGGTGGCGGTGTCGTTCGTGGTGATGGCCGCCGCCAACCTGCTGCTCTACACCGGCGACCCGCATGCTGCCGCCTCGGTGATGTTCTGGATGCTCGGCGGCCTGGGCCTGGCACAGTGGTCGCTGCTGTGGCTGCCGACCGTTTGCGTGCTGGCGGGCTTCGTGCTGTTGATGAGCCTGGCGCGGGCGCTGAACGCGCTGATGAGTGGCGAGCAGACCGCTGTCAGCCTGGGCTTCGACACCCGGCGTGTGCGGGCCAAGGTGTTCGTCGGCACGGCGTTGCTGACCGGTGTGCTGGTGTCGCTGTCGGGCGCCATCGGTTTCGTCGGCCTGATGCTGCCCCACGTCGCTCGCCGCCTGGTGGGTGCCGAGCATCGCCGGCTGCTGCCGGCCTGTGCCTTGCTCGGGGCGCTGTTCATGATCTGGGTCGATGTTGGCGCACGCACGCTGATCGCCCCGCAGGATCTGCCGATCGGCATCGCCACGGCAGCCATCGGCGGGCTGTTCTTCATCCTCTTGCTACGGCGCAAGGCCTGAGATGAACGAGACCTGCGTACTGCTCGCCGGCCCTGACCTGGCAGAGGGCTCGTCAAGCACGCCTTTGGCCAGGGCTAGCACGGCGCGGCGTGATGCACCGTCGGACCGCTACCGACGGTGCACAGGCAGCGCTTAGAAGCCGGCGCTGTAGAACAGCGCGTACGACTCGATGCCGTCGTTCGGCTGCTTGATGCCGGCGTTGGAGTAATGCGTGGCGCGAATGCCAATCTTCTGCTGACCCGGCAGCTTCAGGCCGAAGCCGATGCGGTCTTCGAAGTTGACCGACGAGCCCAGCTTCTGATCACCGACGTCGGTCTTGGAGAAGGCGGCCAGGCCGATACCGGCCTCGATGAACGGGACGTAGCCCGAATCACCGAACTCATAGACGAATACCGGGCTGAACGACAAGGAGTGGGCGCCGCTGTAGTCGCCACCCTCCCAGTAGGTATAGGCGCCATCCCAGTAACCGGTCAGGTGACCGGTGCTGCTCTGCAGCCACTTCTTGTCCCAGTCGAACGACAGACCGATGCGATAGGTCATGTCGCCCTGGCTGGTGGCGCCCACGGCACCGGAGATTTGCGCGGCCTGGGCCAGGTTGGCGCCGGCCAGAGCCAGTACTGCGGCGGCCAGCGAGGTGGCAAGACGGGTTTTCATCAATGACTACTCCAGAAGGTCTTCACGGGCAGGTGCCCTGGTGGGTCGTGCCTGCAGCAAGTGGAGGCTTGGCCTCTCGTTCTTCGCTTGCGCCCCAGGCCATCCCACCTGGGGTCACAAGTAGTAATACTTTTCTGATTATCGTCAGCCGCGATGAAAGATGAAAGTCATTTGCCACTATTGCCTAAGAAAAAGTCAGAAAGTGTCTGTTTTGTCGCCCTGCATCCCTTCCCCGGCCTGCTCCTCCAGCAGGCGAATGAACATGCTCAGGCTGCGTGACACCGTACCGCGACGCCACACCAGCCAGGTCTTGAGGTAACGGAAATCCTCGGACAACGGCCAGGCGCTGACCGTACTGGCGCCGGGCATGCTGTCGAGCATGCTGCGGGGCATCAGTGCCAGGCCTGCACCGGCGCTGACACAGGCGAGCATGCCGTGGTACGACTCCATCTCGTGGATCTTGCCCGGGACGGCCTTGTCCTTGACGAACCAGCTCTCGAAATGATGCCGGTACGAGCAGTTGGCACGGAAGGCGTAGATGCTTTCGCCGTTGACATCCTGGGCGCGACTGACCGGGGCGTGGTTCAAGGGTGCGATGACCATCATCTCCTCCTCGAACACCGGCATGCCCTCAAGTGTCGGATGCAGCACCGGGCCGTCGACGAAGGCCGCCACCAGCCGCCCGGACAGCACCCCTTCGAGCATGGTCCCCGACGGGCCAGTGGAGAGGTCCAGATCGACCTTCGGATAACGCTGGTTATAGGCCGCCAGCACCGTAGGAATGCGCACCGCTGCGGTGCTCTCCAGCGAGCCGAGGGCAAAGGTGCCTTGCGGGTCTTCGCCGGCCACGGTCGAGCGCGCCTCCTGCACCAGCTCCAGGATGCGCCGGGTGTACTCCAGGAAGTTCCAGCCCGCCGGAGAGAGGCGCAGGCGACTCTTCTCGCGGATGAACAGCTCCACCCCCAGGTCTTCTTCGAGCTGCTTGATACGGGTGGTCAGGTTCGACGGCACCCGATGGATGTGTTGGGCGGCAGCGCTAATGCTGCCGTGTTCGGCCACGGCCTTGAACATCTCCAGTTGCACCAGGTCCACAGCCTTTCTCCATTCGTGAATGTTTCGCTCATTATTATTCAGTTTTCAGTAAAGGCGCACGCCATTAGTCTGGCCTTCAGTCGAATACGACACCGCCAAGACAACAAGAGGACCCGCCATGAGCGAGATCAGCAGCCTGACCCATGCCATTTCCGTCGACCCGTACAGCGGCGAACAGATTGGCGCCTACCCCTACGACACCGATGCCGCACTGGACGCAGCCCTGCAACGCGCCAAGGCCGGCTACGCCCAGTGGCGCCAGGTGTCGCTGGGTCAGCGCAGCGAATACCTGATCGCCCTGGCCAACGCACTGCAGGCCAATCATGAAGCCTTCGCGGTGATGATCACCCGCGAAATCGGCAAGCCGATCGCCCAGGCCCGTGGCGAAGTGACCAAGTGCATCGGCCTGTGTCAGTGGTACGCCGAACACGGCCCGGCCATGCTCGCTCCCGAGGCCACCCAGGTCGAGAAAGCGCGTATCGAATACCGCCCGCTGGGCCCTATCCTCGCGGTGATGCCGTGGAACTTCCCGATCTGGCAAGTGCTGCGTGGCGCCGTCCCCGCCCTGCTGGCCGGCAACACCTATGTGCTCAAGCACGCGCCGAACGTGATGGGCAGCGCCTACCTGCTGGCCGAGCTGTTCAAGCAGGCTGGCTTGCCGCAAGGCGTGTTCGAAGTGATCAACGTCACTCCGGATGGCGTCACCCGCGCGATCAATGACCCGCGCATCGCCGCCATTACCCTCACCGGCAGCGTGCGTGCCGGCATGGCCATCGGTGCCCAAGCGGGCGCAGCGCTGAAGAAGTGCGTGCTGGAACTGGGCGGTTCCGATCCGTTCATCGTGCTGGCCGATGCCGACCTCGATGCCGCCGTCAAGGCTGCAGTGATCGGCCGCTACCAGAACACCGGCCAAGTCTGCGCCGCGGCCAAACGCTTCATCGTGGAAGACAGCATCGTCGATGCCTTCACGCAGAAGTTCGTGGAAGCGACCCGCGCCCTGAAAATCGGCAACCCACTGCAGGACGACACGTACATCGGCCCGATGGCCCGCTTCGACCTGCGCGACGAGCTCGATGGCCAGGTTCAGGCAACCCTCGCCGAAGGCGCCACGTTGCTGCTGGGCGGCAAGAAGGTTGAAGGCAACGCCAACTTCTACGAACCGACCGTGTTCGCCAACGTGACCCGCGACATGACGGCCTTCAAGCAGGAGCTGTTCGGCCCGGTGGCGGCGATCATCAGCGCCCGTGACGCCGAGCACGCGGTGGAACTGGCCAACGACAGCGAGTTCGGCCTGGCGGCGACGATCTACACCGCCGACCTGGCAAAGGCAGAGCGCATGACCTCGGCGCTGGACACCGGCGGTGTGTTCATCAACGGCTACTGCGCCTCCGACCCTCGCGTAGCGTTCGGCGGCGTCAAGAAGAGCGGTTTCGGGCGTGAGCTGTCGCACTTTGGTGTGCGCGAGTTCTGTAACGTGCAGACGGTGTGGCTGGATCGTAACTGAGGCGAGTGCGCGTCGCTCTTTTCGCGGGCAAGCCCGCTCCCACCAAGGATCACACCAGAGCTTGTGGGAACGGGCTTGCCCGCGAAAGGGCCAGCACCCACACGGCAGATGCCTGATCATCTGCCACAAAAATGCACCCTTCCCCTGCAGATTTACCAATTGTGTCAGGCAAATACGCATGGCAGGATCCGTTGATCCTCCAGCGTATTTCCAGACTTGACTTGGAAAATCAATAACAAAGCAGGGAGACCGCGATGACCGCGCACGCTCAACCAACGGCCACGGATCATGTTCTGGCCGACACCCGCAATCACATCGGCCACCTGACACTCAACCGTCCCTCCGGCCTCAACGCCCTGACCCTCGACATGGTGCGCAGCCTGCAGCATCACCTCGACGCCTGGGCGCAAGATCCGCAAGTCAAGGCCGTGGTGCTGCGCGGCGAAGGCCCCAAGGGCTTCTGCGCTGGGGGTGACATCCGCTCGCTGCACGACAGCTTCAAGTCCGGCAGCGACCTGCATGAACGCTTCTTCGTCGAGGAATATGCCCTCGACCTGTGCATCCATCATTACCGCAAACCCATCCTGGTACTGATGGACGGCTTCACACTCGGTGGCGGCATGGGCCTGGCCCAGGGCGCGGACCTGCGCATCGTCACCGAACGCAGTCGTCTAGGGATGCCCGAAGTCGGTATCGGCTACTTCCCCGATGTCGGCGGCAGCTACTTCCTTTCGCGCATCCCTGGCGAGCTAGGGATCTACCTGGGTGTCAGCGGCGCGCAGATCCAGGCCGCCGATGCGCTGTACTGCGGGCTGGCGGACTGGTATGTGGACAGCGCAAAGCTGGCCGCGCTGGACGAAGGCCTGGACCATCTGAACTTCGGCGACCAGCCACTCAAGGATCTGCAAGGTCTGCTCGCCAAACTTGGCTCACAGATATTGGAAGACGCGCCCCTGGCCAAACTGCGCCCGGCCATCGATCACTTCTTCGCCCTGCCCGACCTGACCAGCATCATCGAGCAACTGCGCGCCGTGAGCATCGGCGACAGCCGCCCCTGGGCGCTGGCCACCGCCGATCAGCTGGAAACCCGTTCACCACTGGCGATGGCGGTTACCCTGGAGATGTTGCGTCGCGGTCGCCGCCTGAGCCTGGAAGAATGCTTCGCCATGGAGCTGCACCTGGACCGCCAGTGGTTCGCCCATGGCGACATCATCGAGGGCGTGCGTGCGCTGATCGTCGACAAGGACAAGCAGCCCCGCTGGAACCCGCCCACACTCGCCGCGCTGTCGCGCCAGCGGGTCGATCAATTCTTCGAAGGCCTGTGAGCCCGGGAGTACACAGCATGCAAGACCTGGAACTGAGCGAAGAACAGATCATGATCCGCGACATGGCCCGGGATTTTGCCCGTGGCGAGATCGCGCCCCATGCCCAGGCCTGGGAGAAGGCTGGCTGGATCGACGATGACGTGGTCCGCGCCATGGGTGAGCTGGGCCTGCTGGGCATGGTCGTGCCCGACACCTTCGGCGGCAGCTACACCGACTACGTCACCTATGCCCTGGCGGTAGAAGAAATCTCGGCTGGCGACGGCGCGACCGGTGCGATGATGAGCATCCACAACTCGGTCGGCTGCGGCCCGCTGCTGGCTTATGGCAGCGCTGAACAACAGCAGCAATGGCTGCCGCGCCTGGCCAGTGGCGAAGTGATTGGCTGCTTCTGCCTGACCGAGCCGCAGGCCGGCTCCGAAGCCCATAACCTGCGCACACGCGCCGAGCTGGTGGACGGCCACTGGGTCATCAGCGGCGCCAAGCAGTTCGTCAGCAACGCCCGCCGTGCAGGGCTGGCCATCGTCTTTGCCGTCACCGATCCGGAGCTGGGCAAGAAAGGCCTGTCGGCGTTCCTGGTAGAGACCGACAACCCAGGCTTCAAGGTCGATCGCAGCGAACACAAGATGGGCATCCGCGCCTCCGACACCTGCGCAGTCACCCTCGACAACTGCCGCATCCCGGCCGCCAATCTGCTGGGTGAGCGCGGCAAGGGCCTGGCCATTGCCCTGTCCAACCTCGAAGGCGGACGCATCGGCATCGCCGCCCAGGCCCTGGGCATTGCCCGTGCCGCGTTCGAGGCCGCGCTGACCTATTCGCGCGAGCGTATCCAGTTCGGCAAACCGATCAACGAGCACCAAAGCATCGCCAACCTGCTGGCCGACATGCAGGTGCAGGTCAACGCTGCACGCCTGCTGATCCTCCACGCCGCACGCCTGCGCACGGCCGGCAAGCCATGCCTGTCGGAAGCCTCGCAGGCCAAGCTGTTCGCCTCGGAAATGGCCGAACGGGTGTGCTCCATGGCCATCCAGGTGCATGGCGGCTATGGGTATCTTGAGGACTATCCGGTGGAGAAGTACTACCGCGATGCGCGCATCACGCAGATCTACGAGGGCTCGAGCGAGATTCAGCGGATGCTGATTGCGCGAGAACTCAAGCACTACCCGCTGTGATCGCACCCCGCCGGGGCCGCGTCGCTGCCCCGGATTATCACCGCGATAGCATTTATCCATTGAACACAGCGTTACAGGTGCAGTAAGCTCGACCCCACTCACTGGAGAGCAACATGTCGAAACATACCTGCAATCACGCCAACACCACCGGTCGCATCTCGCGCCCTGTGCTGGCCGTTGCCGGTCGTACCGTCGCCTGCTCTTATTTTGGGTATTGGTTTAGCCACTAGGCGCCGATACCCACACGGCGCCCACCTTCGAGGGGCCGCCGAACATGAGAATACTCAAACCCCCGGTCGGCTCCCCGACCGGGGTTTTTGCGTTTCCAGGCCCTGAAAAACATTCATTCGTTCCGAGGACAGATTCATGAACTACACCAGCTACCCCTACGCAGACACCTACGCCTGGCGATTTAGCCAATCCCGTTCGGGCCAGCCTGCCGCCTCCGTACGGTCCATCACTGGTGGCGACGCTGCACACAGTAATCATCCGAATACCTGTCGAACACCTCGATAGGGCCGACCGCGCGGGATGCACCCGCCGTCCGCCCAGGGAAATAACGCCATGCAAGCTTCGAATCTCGCTCTGCCCCTGACCCAACCTGCCGCTGCCAACGCCTCCGTCAGCCAGCGCCTGCCCAGCCCCCATCTGCTCAAGCAGCAGATGCCGCTTTCCAGCGAACTCGCCCAACAAGTCCACGCCCATCGCCAGGCCGTGCGCGCCATTCTCGAAGGCCGCGACCCACGGCTGCTGGTGATTGTCGGCCCCTGCTCGATCCACGATCCACGCTCGGCCTTGGAGTACGCCGACCGCCTGGCGGCCCTGAGCCGCGAAGTCGATGACAAGCTGCTGCTGGTGATGCGGGCCTACGTGGAAAAACCGCGCACCACCGTCGGCTGGAAAGGCCTGGCCTACGACCCGCATCTGGACGGCAGCGACGACATGCATGCCGGTATCGCCCTGTCCCGAGGCCTGATGCTGGGCATGCTCGAACGCGGCTTGCCGATCGCCACCGAACTGCTCCAACCGATGGCAGCGGGCTATTTCGATGACCTGCTGAGCTGGGCGGCCATCGGCGCGCGCACGACTGAATCACAGATTCACCGCGAGATGGTCAGCGGCCTGGAGCTGCCGGTCGGCTTCAAGAACGGCACCGACGGTGGGGTTGCCATCGCTACCGACGCCATGCGCAGCGCCGCGGCGCCGCACCGCCACTTCGGCATGGATGCGCAAGGCTACCCGGCGATCATCGAGACCTTCGGCAACCCGGATACCCACCTGGTGCTGCGCGGCGGCCACAAGGGCCCGAACTACGATGCCGACAGCATCGCCCTGGCCCGCCAGGGGCTGGCCAAGGCCGGGCTTGCGGCGCGGATCATGGTCGATTGCAGCCACGCCAACAGCGGCAAGGATCCGGCGCGTCAGCCCGCGGTATTCGGGGATGTGCTGAGCCAGCGCCTGGCCGGTGACACCTCGATCGTCGGCGTGATGCTCGAGGGGCACCTGTTCGACGGCTGCCAGGCGCTGGGCAAGGGCGCGTTGAAATACGGCGTGTCGATCACCGACGGCTGCCTGGGCTGGGATTCGACCGACGCCTTGCTGCGCCAGGCGGCAGATCAGTTGTAGGAGGCTTACGGCAAGCCTTGCGAGACATTTCGCAGCCAATTGCGCTAGGCTTGCCGTTTCACATCAAGGAGCAGTTCCCATGGCACGTGCCACCGCCCGCCACATCCTCGTCAGCAGCGAAGAGAAGTGCAACGAACTCAAGGCTCAGATCGAAGCCGGTGCCGACTTCGGCGAAATCGCCAAGGCCAACTCCACCTGCCCGTCCAGCCGCCAGGGCGGTGACCTGGGCTCCTTCGGCCCAGGCCAGATGGTCAAGGAATTCGACACCGTGGTGTTCAGCGCGCCAGTCAACACCGTGCAGGGCCCGGTCAAGACCCAGTTCGGCTACCACCTGCTGGAAGTGACCAGCCGCCAGGACTGATTCGGTCTTGTTCGCCCGCCCCTGCAGCGCCCTTGTAGGAGCGGGCTTGTCCCGCGACAGGGCCAGTACCGTCACCTCCTGCGTCTCGCAGCTGCCGATCGCGGGGCAAGCCCGCTCCTGCCGGGTGCTGAGCCGTCTGTTGGTCGGATGCTTGCTGTCATGCCTGGCATTGACCATCCAGGCCGCGCCCTCCCACGCCCTCACCGTCTACGGTGAAGCGCCGCGCTACCCCGCCAACTTCTCGCACTTCGACTACGTCGACCCGCACGCCCCCAAGGGCGGCAGCTTGCGGCGCTCGGCCATCGAGATTGGCCAGTTCGACCATATCCTGCCGTATATCGACAAGGGCACCGGCGTCAGCGAGGTCGATGGCTGGCTGTATGCACCGCTGGCAGTCCGCTCGTACGATGAGCCGTACACGGTCTATGGCTTGATCGCCCGCCGGATGGAGCGTGGTCCGGACGACGCCTGGTTGCGTTTCGAAATCGACCCGCGTGCCACCTTTGCCGACGGCACACCAGTGCGCGCCGAGGACGTGCGTTTCACCTTCGAGCTGCTGATGAGCAAGGGCAGCCTCAAATACCGCACGCAGTTCGCCGAGGTTGCCGGGGTCACCGTGGAAGGCCCGCACAGCGTTCGCTTCGACTTCAAGCAACCCCATGGCCGCACCCTGCCGCTGGACCTGGCAAGCCTGCCGGTACTGCCGGAACACGACTGGCAGGCACGCGATTTTGCCAATGGCGCCGGGTTCGAGAAACCGGTCGGCAGTGGCCCCTACCGCATCAGCCGGATCGACAACGGTCGCAGCATCACCTTCGAGCGCGACCCCAACTGGTGGGCCAGGGACCTGCCAGTCAACCGCGGGCGCTTTAACTTCCAGCGCTTGCGCGTCGAGTACTTCGGCGACACCGAGGTTGCCCGCCAGGTACTCAAGGGCGGTGGCTACGATTACAACCGCGAGTTCTCCGCCACCGCCTACACCCTGGGCTACAACGGCGCCCAGCTCGACGATGGCCGCCTGCAGCGCGCCCATCTGGGCCCTGCCAAGCCACAGAACGCTCAGGGGTTCGTATTCAACCTCGACAAGCCGGTGTTTCGCGACCGCCGTGTACGCCAGGCGCTGGCCATGCTCTGGGACTTCGAGTGGAGCAACCGGCAGATGATGCGCAACCTGTACATCCGCCAGCAAAGCCTGTACTCCAACACCCCGCTCGCAGCACGCGAGCTGCCCGACGCCGAGGAACTCAAACTGCTCGAACCGCTACGCGGCCAGATCCCCGACGAGGTCTTCAGCCAAGTGTTCACGGCACCGGTGACCGATGGCACGGGCATCGTCCGCAGACAGCAGTTGCAGGCACTCGAGCTGCTCCAGGCTGCGGGCTGGCGCCCCGAAGGCGATCGCCTGGTAAACGCCGATGGCACAGCGCTGAGCTTCACCTTCCTCAACGGGCAATCGGGCCTCGAGCGCTTGCTCTTGCCCTGGAAGCGCAATCTGGCGCAAATCGGCATCGAGCTGAATATCCGCAACGTCGACTCGGCGCAGTACATCAACCGGCTGATGGCGCGCGACTACGACATGGTCGTGACCGGCTACCCGGTCACGCTGTCACCCGGCTCGGAACAATACAACTACTTTGGCTCCGCCGCCGCCAATGACCCTGGTTCGAACAACCTCATGGTGCTCAAGGACCCGGCGGTCGACCACCTGCTCGATGGCCTGGTACGCGCCTCGACCCAGGCTGACATGCTGCGCCATGCCCACGCCCTGGACCGGGTGCTGCAGTGGAACTACTACTGGATTCCAAACTATTACCCGCCCGGCAGCTCGACCGTCTGGTGGAACCGCTTCGGCCTGCCCAAGGTGCAGGCCGCCTACGACGAAGGCCTGGATACCTGGTGGGAGCTCAGCCCCACGGCGCTGACCAATCAGCAGATGGCTGAACGTACGAAGGTTGCGCCATGACCGCCTATATCCTGCGGCGCCTGCTGCTGATCATTCCGACCCTGCTGGCGATCCTGCTGGTGAACTTCGCCATCGTCCAGGCGGCTCCCGGCGGCCCTGTGGAGCAGGCCGTGGCGCGCCTGCAAGGCATTGGCGGCGGCGCCCCCGGCGCGCGGGTCGAGGTGATGCAGGGCGAGTCTCGCGCCAGTCGCGGGCTCGACCCCAAGCTGATCGAGGAGATCAAGCGCCAGTACGGCTTCGACAAGAGCGCCCCGGAGCGCCTGTGGCTGATGCTCGGCCAGTATGCCCGGCTCGATTTTGGCCAGAGTTTCTTCCGTGGCGCCAAGGTCACCGACCTGATTCTCGACAAGTTGCCCGTCACCCTGTCGCTGGGCTTCTGGGCGACGCTGATCACCTACCTGGTCTCGATCCCGTTGGGCATCCGCAAGGCTGTGCGCCACGGCAGCCGTTTCGATGCCTGGAGCAGCGCGCTGATCGTGGTTGGCTACGCACTGCCCTCGTTCCTCTTCGCCCTGCTGCTGATCGTACTGTTCGCCGGCGGCACGTCGTTGAACTGGTTCCCGGTGCGCGGGCTGGTTTCGGAAGACTTCGACCAACTGAGCCTGCTGGGCAAGGTCGCCGATTACTTCTGGCACCTGGTTCTGCCGGTCGGGGCCTTGGTGATCGGTGGGTTCGCCACCCTCACCCTGCTGACCAAGAACGCCTTCCTCGACGAGATCTCGCGCCAGTATGTGGTCACCGCCCGGGCCAAGGGCTTGAGCCAACGCCGGGTGCTGTACGGCCATGTGCTGCGCAATGCCATGCTGCTGGTGGTGGCCGGGGTGCCGCAGGCGTTGATCACGGTGTTCTTCGCTGGTTCATTGCTGATCGAAGTGATCTTCTCGCTCGACGGCCTAGGGCGCATGAGCTACGAGGCGGCCGTCTCGCGGGACTACCCGGTGGTGTTCGGCACCCTGTTCATCTTCACCCTGGCAGGCTTGCTGATTCGTCTGGTAGGCGACCTGTCGTACACCTTGCTCGACCCGCGCATCGACTTCGACACGAGGGCGCACTGATGCTCTCGCCTGTCGCCCGGCGCCGTCTGCAGCGTTTTCGCCATAACCGCCTGGGCTGGGTTTCGCTGTGGCTGTTCGCCGCCCTCCTGCTGCTGAGCCTGGGTGCAGAGCTGGTGGCCAACGACAAGCCGCTGCTGCTTTCGTACAAGGGCGAGCTGTACACCCCCGCACTCAAGCGCTACACCGAGCAGCAGTTCGGCGGTGAGCTGCCCTTCCAGCCCGACTACCGCAGCGCCTATGTGCGCCAATTGATCGAAGGCCAGGGCGGCTGGATGCTGTTCGCCCCCATTCCCTTCAGTGCCGACACGCCCAACTACGACCTGCAGGTGCCCACCCCCAGCCCGCCCAGCGCAAGCAATTGGCTGGGCACCGACGATCAGGGCCGCGACGTGCTCGCGCGGGTGCTGTATGGCACACGTATTTCCTTGCTGTTCGCCTTCGCCCTGACCCTGGTCAGCGTGCTGATCGGCGTCGCCGCCGGCGCGCTGCAGGGCTACCACGGCGGCTGGGTCGACCTGCTCGGCCAGCGCCTGCTGGAGGTTTGGTCGGGGTTGCCGGTGCTGTATCTGCTGATCATCCTGTCCGGCTTCGTCGAACCGAATTTCTGGTGGTTACTGGGGATCATGGCGCTGTTCTCCTGGCTGACCCTGGTCGACGTGGTGCGCGCCGAGTTCCTGCGCGGGCGCAACCTGGAGTACGTCAAGGCCGCCCGTGCACTGGGCCTGCCTGACACCCAGGTGATGCTGCGGCATATCCTGCCCAATGCCATGAACGCCACACTGACCTACATTCCGTTCATGCTGACCGGTGCCATCACCACCCTGACAGCACTGGACTTCCTCGGCTTCGGCATGCCGGCCGGCACCGCGTCGCTGGGTGAGCTGGTCACCCAGGGCAAGCAGCACCTGCAAGCCCCCTGGCTGGGCTTCACCGCATTCTTCGCGCTGGCGGTGATCCTGTCGCTGCTGGTATTCATCGGCGATGCGCTGCGCGAGGCGTTCGACCCGCGGCGCTGATCCGGCCCTCGACTGAAAGACACCCTGATCGTTTCAACGCTATCGGCATCGTGTAAGGAGCGGCACATGACTCTAGACGGCAAGACGGCACTCATCACCGGATCCACCAGCGGTATCGGCCTGGGCATCGCCCAGGTACTGGCCCGGGCAGGTGCCAACATCCTGCTCAACGGTTTCGGCGATCCACAACCGGCGCTCGCCGAGATTGCCCGCCACGGCGTGAAGGTCGCCCACCATCCGGCCGACCTGTCCGAGGTGACGCAGATCGAGGCCCTGTTCGCCCTGGCCGAGCGCGAGTTCGGCGGCGTCGACATCCTCGTCAACAACGCCGGCATCCAGCACGTCGCGCCGGTGGAAGCCTTCCCGGTGCAGAGCTGGGACAAGATCATCGCCTTGAACCTCTCGGCCGTGTTCCACGGCACCCGCCTGGCCCTTCCGGGCATGCGCGAACGCGGCTGGGGGCGCATCATCAACATTGCCTCGGTGCACGGCTTGGTGGGCTCCACCGGCAAAGCCGCCTACGTGGCGGCAAAACACGGAGTGATCGGCTTGACCAAGGTGGTGGCGCTGGAAACCGCGACCAGCAACGTGACCTGCAATGCCATCTGCCCCGGCTGGGTGCTGACCCCGCTGGTGCAGAAGCAGATCGACGACCGCGCAGCGGCAGGCGGCGACCCTCGGCAGGCCCAGCATGACCTGCTGGCCGAAAAACAGCCCTCGCTGGCCTTCGTCACCCCCGAGCACCTGGGCGAGCTGGCGCTTTTCCTGTGCAGCGAGGCCGGCAGCCAGGTGCGTGGCGCCGCCTGGAACGTGGATGGCGGCTGGTTGGCGCAGTAAGGTCTAGAGTTCAATCAGGGACCGTCTTGAATGTACCTTCAAGACGGCGCCTGGCAGGCCGTGTCGATGCCCCACCGACCGAGGAGGTTCGCATGAGCGACGTACTGTGGCGCCCCAGCCCCGCGCAGGTCCAGGCCAGCCGAATGGACCACTTCCGCCGCCAGGTGAACCAGGACCTTGGGCTGCAGCTCGCCAACTACGCAGACCTGCACCGCTGGAGCATCGAGCAGCGCGAAGCGTTCTGGCAGAGTCTCTGCGCGTTCTTCGAAGTGCGCTGGCACAGTCTGCCCTCGCAGGTGCTCAGCGAAGGCGCGCAGATGCCGGACGCGCGCTGGTTCGCAGATGGCACGCTCAACTATGCAGAACACCTGTTGCGCCGGCGCGACACGCATCCGGCGCTGATCGCCGTGCGTGAGGACGGCACACGCGAGGTACTCAGCCACCGTCAACTGGCCGCCGAGGTCGCCGGCCTGCAACGCGCCTTCAAGGCCCTCGGCATCCAGCCAGGCGATCGTATCGCCGCGATCATGCCCAACACCTGGCAAACGCTGGTGGCCATGCTTGCCAGCGCTAGCCTGGGGGCGGTCTGGTCCAACGCCTCCCCCGAGTTCGGGCTGCACGGCATCATCGATCGTTTTGGCCAGATCGCGCCCAAGCTGCTGATCGCCTGTGCCGGTTATCACTATGCCGGCAAGGTGATCGACCAGGTCGAGAAGATCAACCAGGTCTGCGCCCAGTTGCCGGCGCTGGAGCACCTGCTGGTCGTGCCCTACACCCGCGAGCAGACGCGCACCGATGAGTTCGTCGGCCCCCAGGTCAGCCTCTGGCAGGACGTCTATCAGGCCGGCGGCGAACCTGAGTTCACCGCCCTGCCGTTCGACCACCCGCTGTACATCCTCTACTCCAGCGGCACCACCGGCGTACCCAAGTGCATCGTCCACGGTGCAGGAGGCGTACTGCTGCAGCATCTGAAGGAGCACGGCCTGCACAACGATCTGAAGGCCGACGACGTGATGTTCTACTACACCACCTGTGGCTGGATGATGTGGAACTGGCTGGCCAGCGGCCTGGCGGTCGGTGCCACCCTGGTGCTGTACGACGGCTCGCCGCTGCACCCCGGCCCCGAACGCCTGCTCGACCTGATCGACGCCGAAGGCATCCAGGTATTCGGCACCAGCGCCAAGTACCTGGCCACCCTGGAACAGCAAGGCCTGGTGCCGATGCGCAGCCACCGCCTCGACAGCCTGCGCCTGTTGTTGTCGACCGGTTCGCCGCTGTCGCCGCACAGCTACGACTACGTCTACCACCAGATCAAGCGTGATGTGCGCCTGGTCTCGATGTCCGGCGGTACCGACATCGTCTCATGCTTCGTGCTGGGTAACCCGACCTTGCCAATACGGCGCGGGGAGATGCAATGCCGGGGCCTGGGCATGGCCGTGCAGGTGTGGAACGAACGACGCGAGGCAGTGGTGGGTGAGAAAGGTGAGCTGGTCTGCACCCGTCATTTCCCGTCGATGCCGTTGGGGTTCTGGGGTGACACCGACGGCAGCCGCTACCACGAGGCTTACTTCAGCCTGTTCCCCGGCGTCTGGGCACAGGGTGACTACGCCGAAGAGACCGCCAGCGGCGGGCTGGTGATCCACGGACGCTCCGACGCGGTGCTCAACCCTGGCGGCGTGCGCATCGGTACGGCGGAGATCTATCGCCAGGTGGAGAAGGTCGAGGAGGTGGTCGATAGCATCGCCATCGGCCAGGACTGGCAAGGTGACGTGCGTGTGGTGCTGTTCGTGCGTCTGCGCGAGGGCCTGCAACTGGACGACGCCCTGTGTCGGCGCATCCGCCAGGTGATCCGCCAATACACCACGCCGCGCCATGTGCCAGCGGTGATTGCCCAGGTGCCAGACATCCCACGCACCGTCAGCGGCAAACTGGTGGAGCTGGCGGTGCGCAACGTGGTGCACGGGCTGGCGGTGAAGAACACCGACGCCCTGGCCAACCCCGAGGCGCTGGCGCATTTCCGTGACCGCGCCGAGCTGCGCGATCAGGCATAATGGCGCCCTTTTTTGCCCGAAGCACAGGTGTCACATGAAAGCACAAGCGCGCCATATCCTGGTCAAGACCGCCGATGAGGCCGAACAACTCAAGCAACGCCTGGCCAAGGGCGAGGCGTTCGACGTGCTGGCGAAGAAGTTCTCGACCTGCCCGTCAGGCAAGCGCGGTGGTGACCTGGGCGAGGTGCGTCCTGGCCAGTTGGTCGGTGCCATCGACCAGGTGATCTTCAAGAAGGCCCTGCGCGTGGTGCATGGGCCGATCAAGACCAAGTTCGGTTATCACCTGGTGCAGGTGTTCTACCGCGACTGAGCGTTACATCGCTGCGCGCAACATCTCCACGACCTGGGCATGAAGCGCCGGGTCACCGCAGGCCACGATGCACCCGCCGTTCTGCGCCGAGCTGCCATCCCACGCGGTGATCACACCGCCCGCCCCTTCGATGATCGGCATCAGTGCCTGCACGTCGTAGGGCTGAAGGCTCGCCTCGACGATCACATCGACAAATCCCGACGCCAGCATGCAATAGGCGTAGCAGTCGCCGCCATAACGCATCAGCCGCGCCCGCCCGGCCACGTGCTCGAAGGCCGCCTTGCGCGCCGGGGTGTCGAACATGTCCGGTGTGGTGCACATCAGCGTGGCGGTCTCGAGCGACCCGCAGGCACGGGTCTTCAGCGGCGCACCGCTACGCCAGGCGCCCTCGGGCGTACCGACGAAACGCTCGCCGGTAAAGGGTTGATTCATCACCCCCACCACTGGCTGCTGGCCATCGTTCAGCGCAATCAGCGTGCCCCACAGCGGCAGGCCGGTGATGAAGGCCCGGGTGCCATCGATCGGGTCCAGCACCCAGGTCAGCGGGCTGCTGCCCTGTGCCACGCCCTGCTCCTCGCCCAGGATGCCATGCGTCGGATATCGCGCCTGGATCAACGCACGCATGGCGTCTTCGGCGGCTTTGTCCGCCACGGTCACCGGATCGTAGAGGCGCCCGCCCTTGTCTTCGACCTCCAGGCTCGCGCGAAAATACGGCTGGATCGCCAGCGCAGCGGCGTCGGCCAGTTGCTCGGCAAAAGCACGAAACTCTGCGATCTGCTCAGCGTTCAGGGACATGGGACCGGCCTCGTAGGGAAAAGGCGGCCATGATACCCCAGCACGGCGTCGCAGGCGCACAGGCACCTCACTTTCGGGCATGGGGTTATAACCATTTCATCAGACGGTAGCTGAATCGTTGTACTAGGATAGCAAGCAGTCGCGCCCATATACTGGCCAAAAGCCATATCGCGACTTTCGGATGACCGCTACTCATGGACGATACGATGAATTCGCACCTGCTCTTTCCGCAGATCGGCAAAGTCATTGCCAGCACCGGCAGCCGCCAATTCCCGCGCCTGCTGCATGACCTGATCCAGACCCACCTGAGCATCGATGCCACGCATATCCGCCAGGTGCGCCTGGCCTCCCCCGGTTTGCACGGCAGCACCACCCTGCTCAGTGAAACCGTGTTCAGCGCCAGAGAACCCGCCTGCGACGAGCTTCTGGACCCGGCCCGTCTGCATCTGGTGCGCCGCACTGCCGATTATCACTACGAACTGCACATCCTGCGCGCTGATCGCGCAAGTTTCTCGCCGCGCGAGCGCGACTGCCTGCAGGATATCTCGCCGCTGTTGCTGCCCATGCTGCAAAAGCACCTGGATGCCTTGCAGCCCAGCATCAGCGAACGCCCGACAGGCGATAGCCTGCAGGAGCGTTTCCGCGAGCGCCTGAGCCAGACCGGCCTTGCCCTTTCAGAACGGGAAATGCAGGTCTGCCTGGGCCTGCTGGCCGGTCATACCGCACCGCAACAGGCCGAACTGCTGCAGTTGAAGGTCAATACGGTGGAAAGCTACCTGCGTCGCGCGGCGATCAAGCTGGGGATCAGCGGGCGGCATTCGTTGATGCGCTGGATGTATGGCGCCCATTCCTCGATACACCCCTGAGCGCCCCGCTACCGGGGCATTCAACCCCCGCTGTCGATGTGGCGCAGTGCCGCCTATCATTTTTGCCAGTTGGAGCAGCACATCGACTGCGCTAGTTTCGACGCCATCCTGACACGATGGAGCTCACCACCATGTCCGTGCAATCTTCCGGCACGCCTGACCATGCCTACGGCACGCAAGGAGTGGCCAATATTCCGGCCGAACCTCCCTATAACCCGGACGTGGCCTCTCTCCAAGTCGGGCCATCAACCCTCGACGCCAAAGGGCGGCTGGCGGTATTCGGCCGTAACCCCACAGACTCCAGCCCAGGATTGCTCACCCGGCTCAACGCCGATGGCCAGTGGGACGAAAGCACCGGCCATGTGGTCGTAGACGCTGCGAATCTGCCCGATGAGGCACTGGACTTCAAAGGGCTTGTCGGCGCCACGATCAATGGCCAGCACACCTATTTCGCCGTTGGCGTGCCCACCTATTTCGATGCCGACTTCGAACGGTATCTGAACTTCGTCGGTATCAGCCGTTTTGATGAAAGCTTCCAACCGGTAACGTCCTTTGGCGAAAACGGTCATGCTTTACCAGACCCGGGCGAAGGTTGGCAGAAGGGTGACGTGGGCGACACCAGAAAGCATCGGGTGAAGAACTCGACCAAAGCGCTTCTGTCGTCCGAGGAGCGCCCACTGGTATTCGCGAACGGCTTGTTGCGAGCCATCTTCCCCTACACCCTCGGCGACGGGAACGACGAGCGCACTGAAAGCTGGTTGGCGGTCTTCAACCCCGTGACTGGCGAGCTGGCACCTGAGCTCGGCGAGGCGCGTGATCTCGGCATGTTGCCACTCACCGACAAAGCCGGTTTTTCGTTGCGGGTCTTGCGTGCGCACTTCTTCGCCGACGGTAGTTTCCTGGTGCTGGCAGAAAACGCCAGCCAGCGAGTCATCGTGAGGCGTTACGACCGACACGCCATCGCCGATGAACGCTTCAATGATGACCAGGGCCAGCGGGAACTGTTCGCCTTTGAAGGAAGCATGCGCCTCGGCATGTTCGCAAGGAACGGTCGGATCGCTGTTTCCCGGGGTGTGGAATTCCAGCTCCAACAACCCACGACAGTGTTCGTACTGACCGAGTCCGGTACGAACGACACGACCTTCAATCGCGGCCAACCTTTGACGCTCGGCAGCGACAGCCATGGCCTGGCGCTGGGCGAGCTTCACATCGATGATCAGGATCGCATTTTGCTCGGTGGCGCCCTGCTAACCGCCATCAACGTCGGCCGTTTGCATGTGTATCGCCTGACACGGTCCGGAGAGTTCGACAGCGCCTTCGGCAACCGGGGCCTCTTTGACGGCGGCCCTGACTTCAGAACGGCGAACAAGGTGTTTGCCAGTGGGCACGGCATACACATCCTGACGCTGTTCGCTACCAGCGGCCCCTACTTCCTGGAAAGGGTGCTCAAGCTGCACGACTGACCGGCTTCTGCAGCACCCTGCGTACCGCAGACTCTTGCCAGTACCGTGAATAGTTCCTACCGCTTACCAACCCACGAGAGTAAGTCTCATGAAAGCGACAGCTAATACCGGTGATAACGCAGGGAAACTGGACCCGGATTTCGGAGTTGGGGGCCTCGTAGAGTTGCGTCCATTCGATGAGGATCGCGGTTTTGAAATCATCGACTCTGCGGGCCTGCAAGATGGCGGGAGCGTGCATGTTATCCGGACATACGACGAGGGAGAGAACTACCTGGTCAGCTTTGATCACGGCGGCGAACTGATCCATCGGAAACAGGTCATCTTGCCCGATAAAATCCAGCCGAACACCCACTATTTCTTCCGACTCAAATACAGCCAGCTTGACCGGGTAGCCTGTTACTTGCCGGGCGTACGTTGGCCATCCGAAAATGTAGAAGATCCCATCATCCACACTTCAGCCGTTGGTTGTTTCCTGACGGATCTACAACCGCAGCCAGGGTTTGGCGAAAATGGCATTGCGACAATTACACCTGCAGACTTGGGCAAGAACAGCGCCAATCGCCGCGCGACGCCCAAGCGTGAAGCGTTCGCCGCCGACCATGCCGAGACACCAGCAACGCGAGCCTACAACGTGAACAGTGGAGAGGCCCAACTCATCAATGGCGCTCTGTGGTCAGTCTCCAGCAGCTATCACGAATTTGAAGATCCACCGTTCAAAAGCTGGATTTCCAGATTTGCTCCAGACACAGGGGAGTTGCTGTCGATTTACCCGCTGCAGCCCCTTGGGGGCACGACATGGGAGCCGGTGGATGTCCATTTCCTCAAGGAAGGTGGATTCATCATGTTGGCCTACATAGAACAACAAGCCTTCCTGACGAAGTTTACCGACACCGGGATGCTCGACAAGACATTCAACAATTCGGGCTACGTTGAAATGCCGGATCTTGCTTATGACAATAGTTGCATGTACGTGCATCAAGACCGAATCCTGATCGCCTCCGTAGAGCCGGCAATACAAGCTGCGCCGCTATTGACGTTGGATGCCTACCTCTTGTCAGGACAACCTGACAGTACATTCCAGCGTAAAAGCGAGGTGGTAACAGACTCGGTGATTATTACCTCACCACATATCGTCGTCGATGCGACGAACCGTATTCTCGTCGGCTTCACCAGTAGTATGAACTTCAATTCGTCCCCTACGCCCTTTGCCGTTATGATCTATCGCTTCAACTGGGCGGGCAACGCGGACCTGTCGTTTGGCGACGCCGGCAGGTTCGTACATTATAATGTGGTGCAATTCAAACACATGTTTTTGAACGGCAATGAGATCCGTGGCGCAGGCAAAGATTTTTCGACCCAATTGCCTCTAATGTTCAAAGTCCTCGATTAAGTCCTCCATTGAACGCGCCGCTGACTCACACCCCGGGCGTCAGCGACTGCCGTTCAGTTCAATCCCGCGCCAAGGCTTCGATCGGGTCCAGTCGTGCGGCGTTTCGTGCGGGCACGAAGCCGAACACGATGCCGATCAACGTCGAACAGGCGAACGCGGTGGCAATCGAGGCCGGCGAGAACACCATCTCCCACTGTTTGACGAACAGCGTGAACAGATAGCCGATCCCATACGACAACGCGATCCCCACCAGCCCGCCGAACAGGCAGACCATCACCGCCTCCACCAGGAACTGCTGGCGAATGTCCGACTGCCGGGCACCGACGGCCATGCGGATGCCGATCTCACGGGTACGCTCGGTGACCGACACCAGCATGATGTTCATCACCCCGATCCCCCCCACCACCAATGAAATCACCGCGATCAACGACAGCAGCAGGGTCAGCGAACGACTGGTCTTCTGCACCGTCTGCATGATGCTGTCGAGGTTGTTGGTGAAGAAGTCCTTGGTGCCGTGGCGCTGCAGCATCAAGGTGTTGACCTCTTGCTCCACCCGCTTGCTTGGCATGCCGTCCTTGATCCGCACGCTGATGCTGTCCAGGTGGCGCTGCCCCAGCAGGCGCCCGGCAGCGGTTTCGTAGGGCACCCAGACGTTCAGCGCGTTGCTGGCAGCGAACAGGTTCTTGTTCTCGGTGGTCACGCCGATCACCGTGCACGGCAGATTGCCGATCAGGATCACCTGCCCGAGCGGGTCTACTCCCTCGCCGAACAGCCGCAAGCGCGTGTTGTGGTCGATCACCACCACTTGTGCCTGGCGCCGGGCATCGCTTTCGCTGAAGGCGATGCCGGCGGCCAGGTTGATGTTGCGTACCTGGAAGTAGCGTTCGCTGACGCCATTGAGCTGTACGTCCAGGTCCAGGTTGCGGTAGCGCACCAGCATGCTGCGGCCGATCACCGGCGTTGCACTGTCGACGTAATACAGTTGGTTGAGCGCAGTGACGTCGGCCAGCACCAGGGTCTCGATGGCCTTGGCCCTGCTGTCACCGAAGTTGCTGCCCGAATAGATGTCGATGGTGTTGCTGCCGATCGCCTGGATATCCTTGAGCACATAGCCTTTTGCGCCCTCGCCGATCGCCGAGATCGACACCACCGAGGTGATGCCGATGACGATGCCGAGCATGGTCAGCAACGTGCGCATTCGGTGCGAGATCAACGCGATCCAGGCCATGTTGAACGCTTCACGGAACAACCCCAGGCTGGCCACCAGTCGCCGAGGCGGACGGGCCTTGCGTTGCGGCTCGGGGATGGCCGCATCGGGTGCAGTCTGCCGCGTGTTGCGCTGATCACTGACGATCTGCCCGTCGCTGACTTCGATGATGCGCTCGGCATGGGCTGCGACCTTGGGGTCGTGGGTCACCAGGATCACGGTGTGCCCGGCGGCGTGCAGCTCCAGCAGGATGGCCATCACTTCCTTGCCGCTGGCCGTGTCGAGGGCGCCGGTAGGCTCGTCCGCGAGGATCACCTCGCCGCCGTTCATCAAGGCTCGGCAGATACTCACCCGCTGCTGCTGGCCGCCCGACAGTTGGCTGGGGCGATGCGTCAGATGCCCAGCCAGGCCGAGGCGCTTGAGCAGTTCCTGGGCCCGCTCGTGGCGCTGGGCCTGGGGCGTGCCCGCATACACCGCCGGGATCTCGACATTGCGCAGGGCGTCCAGGTGCGGCAGCAGGTGATAGCGCTGGAAGATGAAGCCGAAATGGTCGCGGCGCAGCGCTGCCAGCGCCTCATCGTCCATGTCGCGGGTTTCCTGGCCGCCCACCTGATAGGAACCGGCGCTGGCGTGGTCCAGGCAGCCAAGGATGTTCATCAGCGTCGATTTGCCCGAGCCCGACGCGCCAATGATCGCCACCAACTCGCCCGCGTCGATTTCCAGATCGATATGGCGCAGGGCGAGAAACTCGCGGTCTCCCGCCATGAAACTGCGGCTCACGCCCTCCAGGCGCAGCAGCGGCTGGCCGGCTTCGACGGCGGTGGTGCGCTGCGAGGCCAGTTCGACGTTCATGTTCATGCTCATGCCCCCGCCGCATCGCCGATGGGCTCACCGATCACTACCCGGTCGCCCTCGTCCAGCCCCTGCCTGATCTCGACCCTGACATTGTTGTTGATCCCGGCCTGCACCTGGCGCACCTGGGCAAAGCCCTTGGCGTCGACTACCCGCACCGGGAAGCTGCCGTCGCCACTGCGCGGCCCGAGCGCCGCCACCGGCACACTGAGCACCGCCTCGGCGGTGGCCAGCACGATGCGTACCTGAGCGGTCATGGAAATGCGCAGGCGGTGGTCTGGGTTGGGCACCTCGAACAAGGCGTTGTAGAACACCGCGGTGTTCTGCTTTGGCGCAGCAGCGCCGCTCTTGTCGGTGCTCTCCAGGTAGTTCTGCGGCGCAGGCTCCGTGCCGCGCAAGGTCGCGTAGTAGCGTTTGTCTTCACCCAGGATGGTGAAGTACACCTGCTGGCCGGGGCTGATATGGATCACGTCGGCTTCGGAGACCTGCGCCTTGACCGTCATGGTATCCAGGTCGGCGAGCTTGAGGATCACCGGCGCCAGTTGCTGGGCGATCACGGTTTGCCCTTCCTGGGTGACGATACCCACCACATCGCCGTCGATGGGTGCACTGATGCGCGTGTAATCGAGGTTGACCTTGGCGGTGTCGATCTGCACCTGGGCGCTCTTGATCTGCGCGTCCAGCGAGTGCAGGGTCGCCTGCTGCACCTGGTACTCGGACTCGGCGTTCTCGAAGTCCTGGCGCGAGATCGACTCGTCGTCCTGCAACGCACTGTAACGCTCGTAGACCCGGCGGGTCTGGTTGACCCGGGCCAGGGTCGAGCGCCGCTCGGCCTGCAGCTTTTCTTCATCGACCTGGGCCTGGCGCAGCGTGTTGCGCAGCACCAGTGGATCAATCTCGGCGAGCCACTGGCCCTTGGTCACCTTGTCGCCCAGCTTGACTTTCAGCGAGCGCAACTGGCCGGAAACCTGGGCACCGACATCGACCTGGCGGATACCCTCGAGCACGCCGGTGGCCAGCACCGCGTTCTCGATGTCACCACGCTCGACCGTGGCAGTGATGTAGCGTGGCGGCGTAGCCGGGGCCTGTACCGCGTACAACGTGATCCCTGCTACCAGCGCCAGGGCACAGCCCAGGCTTATCTTGCGAAATCTGCTCTTGTCCATAAATGCTCGTTCATCCGTTCCAAAGGCCTGCGTGGCACACCGCCCCTTGTGGGGGCGGGCTGGCCTCGCAATCACCGGGCAAGCCGGTGCCAGATACTGCGGTGCTGCAATCGCGGGCCCAGCCCGCACCCACAAGGTTCGCGCCAAATCAATGAGTGACCCGCTGCAGCGCCTGCCCGTCGTGCCACCAGGCCGCGAGGCTGAACACATCCGGGGCTTTGAGGATGCTGAAGTGGTTGCCAGGCCCATGCCACACCGCCAGTTGCGGCAGCAGGCGCTGCCAACCGACAAGCATCGCCGCCTGTTCGCGCTTGTTGCCGGCCGCATCCAGAGTCGCATCGGCCACCAGCACCAGGCTGGCCGGGCCGCTGTAGCCGACCTGCGCCGGGTACGGCGTACGCAGCGCGCTGGAGAAGGTGCGGGCGATCCCGTGCAACGCCCTGACAGAAGAACGCGCCGGCATCAGCCCGCCGCGAACCATGGCCTGGTGCAAGCGTTCGAGTTGCTGCTCATCGTCCAGTGCGGCAAAGGCCTGGCGGTCGATTTCCAGCGAGCGCCCACTGGCCAGCTGCAACGATTCGATCAGCCGGTCCAACGCTGCTCCTGCGGTGTAGGGCCGACCGCAGACGCTGTTGCCACCGGGTGACTCGCTGTCGATCAAGGTCAGTGAGCGCACCTCCCGCCCCTGTGCCTGAAAACGCACCGCCATGGCATGCGCTACCCAGCCGCCAAAGGAATGCCCGACCAGGTTCAACGGCCCCTGCGGGTACAGCGCTTCGATGGCCTGGACATGGCAGGCCGCCGCGGCGTCGATGCTGCTGTGCGGTGTGGCGGTGCCATCCAGGCCACGCGCTTGCAGGCCGTACACCGGCCAGTCAGCGCCCAGGGCCTCGGCCAGGCCGATGAAGCTGGTCACGCTATCGCCGGCCCCCGGCACGCAGAACAGCGGCGCATGACCGCCCTGCCCGCTCTGGATCGCCACCAGCGGCTGATACGCCGCCCGCGGTTTCTCGCCGATACCCGCGCGGGCCGCCTGCAGCGCCGTGCCGAGCGCGCGGCCCAGCACCTGCACGTGCGGCGCCTGCATCATGCTCAGGTGATCGCCCGGCACCTCGATGCACCGCACCTGACCGGCGGGCACCGTGCGCTCCCAACCAAGCAATGGCTGATCACCGTGACGCTGCACGCCTTGTTCGGCGCGCAGCAAGTGGATGGCGATGCCCAGCGGTTCGGGACGGTAATGGGCCATGGCATGTCCGTGGGCAATTTCGCGTTCGAAGAACAGCTTCAGCTCGTCATCGCTTGCAGCGACAAGTTCCGCATACAGCAAGCCCTGTTCACGGCAGGCGGCGAGCAAGGTGGTGAAGTCGGCCTGGCCATCGTCCAAGGTATTGACCCTGGCCAGTTGCTGCGCGCCTGCGGTGCCGAGCCCCTGCCAGTGTCCGGCGCAGTGCAGCAGCAGTTGCTGTTGCAACAGGCGCGCACCCTGCCAGCGTGCCTTGCCCTGGTCGACCAGGCGTGGCTGCCACGTGTCGATCAAGCCCAGGAACTCGACCTGCTCGTCCGCCCCCAGCAGTTGCGCGGCGATTTCATAGGCCAGCAAGCCGCCGAACGACCAGCCGGCAAGCCGGTAAGGGCCGTGAGGCTGTACCCGGCGGATCCGCTCCAGTTGCGCGCGGGCCAGGGCCTCGAGGGTGTCCGGCTGCGCCTCGCCCAGGGCCAGGCCCGGCACGCCATAGATCGGGAAGTCACCCTCCAGTTGCTGGCCCAGTACCGGGAAGTAGAAGTCCATGCCGCTGAATTCGTGGATCAGGAACAGTGCCGGTGCGTCGCCCTCGGCGCGCACGCACACCAGGTCCGTCTGCGGTGTCGCCACCTGCAGATGCTCGGCCAATGCCGCCACGCTGGCATGCTGGAACAGCTCGGCGAGCGATACCTGCAGCCCCTGTTCGCGCAACAGGCCCACCAGGCGGATGGCCAATAGCGAATGACCGCCCAGGGCGAAGAAGCTGTCATGCCGCCCCACCTGCCCGATCTCCAGCACCTGCGCCCAGAGCGCCGCGAGCTGTTGTTCCAGCGCGGTGGCTGGTGCCTCGTAACGGCTCTCGGCAAGGTCCTGCATCGCCGGACGCGGCAGCGCCTTGCGGTCGATCTTGCCATTGTTGGTCAACGGCAGCGCATCGAGCACGATGCAGGCCGACGGCACCATGTACGGTGGCAACCGTCCCTGTAGCCAACCCCGCACAGCGGCGGCATCGAGGTTCGGGTCTGTGCGGGTAAACCAGGCCACCAGCCGAGCCGGCCCCTGCGTCAGGGTCAGCGCCATGACCACCACTTCGCCAATGCCCGGCCACAGCGCCAGCTGCTGCTCGACTTCGCCCAGCTCGATACGGAAACCGCGGATCTTCACCTGGTCGTCGTTGCGCCCCAGGCACTCCAACTGGCCGTCGTCGCGCCAGCGGCCCAGATCGCCGGTACGGTACAGGCGTGCGCCAGGCTGCGGGCTGAACGGGTCGTCGATAAAGCGCTCGGCGGTGAGTTCCGGGCGATTGAGGTAGCCCAGCGCCACGCCGTCGCCACCGATGTACAACTCACCTACCGCCCCCAGCGGCAGCGGGCGCAGGTGCGCGTCCAGCACATGCACCTGGGTACTGCCGACCGGTCCCCCGATCGGCACCAGCTCGGCGTCGGTCGGCACATGGCGAACCTGCCCGGCGGTGGCATAGGTGGTGGTTTCGGTCGGCCCATAGCAGTGCACCAGGCGCAAGTCCGGTGCCTGCGCCAGCAAGCTGCGGAACGCTGCCGGATCGGCTCGCTCGCCACCGCACAGCAGCACGCGCAACCCTGCCAGCACGTCAGGGATCATCTGCACGTACTGGTTGAACAACGCCGTGGTGACGAACAGCACTGTCGCGCCCCCTTCACGCAGGGCCACGCCCAGACGCACAGGGTCGAGCAAGGTGTCATGGTCGATCACCAACACCTGGCCGCCATTGAGCAGCGCACCCCAGACATCCATGGTGCTGGCGTCGAACGCGGGGTTGGAGGCGAAAGCGATACGGTCCTGGGCGCTGAAGTCGGCGTAGCCATCGTTGAGCACCAGGCGAGCGATGCCACGATGGGGCACGCGCACGCCCTTGGGCGTGCCGGTGGAGCCGGAGGTGTACATGACGTAGGCGACCGTATCCCCACCCTGGGCCAGCCCTGGGTTGTGACCGGGCTGACGGTTAAGGTCCAGACGATCGAGATCGATGCGGCGCGCGCGGTAGCTCAGGGTCGCCGAGCTGTCGCAGATCAGCGCTACGGCCTGGCAGTCCTGCACCATGAAGCCCTGTCGCTCGGCCGGCGCATGGATGTCCAGCGGCACGTAGGCCGCACCGCACTTGGCGACGGCCAGCTGGGCCTGGAGCAATCCCAACGAACGCGGCAGCAGGATCGCCACATGATCGCCCGGCGCCACGCCTTGCTCGATCAGGTGATGAGCCAGGCGGTTGGCCTGCTCGTTGAGCTCGCCGTAGGTCAGGCTATGCGCCCCGTCACGGGCGGCGATGGACAATGGATGCCGTGCGACCTGTTGTTCGAACAGACGATGCACTGGCAAGTCGCGCGGGTAGTCGCGCGTGGTCGCGTTGAAGGCCTCGCGCAACTGCCGGGCCTCGGCCAGCGGCACCACGCTCAGGCGCTCGAGCCCTTCGCAGGCGCTGGTCTCAAGCGCCTGCAGCAGCAGGTGCAGGGCATGCTCCACGTAGCTGCAGATCCGCCGGGCGTCGATGCCCTGTGCGGTTTGCGCGGTCAGCTCGAACGCCAGGCCCAGGTCATCGACGCTCAACGCCAACGGGTAGTTGCTGCGCTCGTGCGCCTCGACCAGCTCGATGCCCTCCCAGGCCTTGCGCGCCGCCTCGCCCTGCCCGGCCAGCGAGCCATGGCGATAGTTGAGCAATGCATTGAACAACGCGGCACCCGTAGGCAAGCCACTGCAGCGCTGGGCTAGCGCCAGGCGAGCGTGCTCATGGGCCAGCAGGCCGGTCAGGCGTTGGTGGGCTTGCTGCAAGGCTGCCAACACGGGCTGTCCGGCAAGGTCCAGGCGCAGTGGCAAGGTATTGATGTAGACGCCCAAGGCGCGCTCGGCGCCCTCGCCACCCTGCAGCCGACCGAGCAGCACGGTGCCGAATACCACGCTGTCGCGCCCGCTCAGTTGCCCGAGCACCTGTGCCCAGGCCAGGTGCAACAGGCTGGCAGCGCTGACGTTATGGCGTCGCGCCTGTTCGCGGATCCGCAGGTTCAGCGCATGGTCGAGGCGCTGATGGTGCTGCGCCAAGGCGTCCTGGTGTGGCGTTGCATAACCGCCGTAAGGCAGGGTCGGTTCGTCGATGTCGGCCAGTTGCTCGCGGAAGAAGGCTTCATGGGCTGCCTCGCCCGCCCCACGCTGCAGTTGGGCGATGTAGTTGCGGTAAGGCACCGCCGCTGGCAGGGCATGAGCCTGCTCTAGCAGGCAGGCTTGCAGTTCGCTGCGCAACACCTCGAGCGCCACGTGATCCATGACCAGATGGTGGAACAGCAGCGTGGCGCTGATTCGGCCGGTGCTCGGCTCGGTACGGTGTACCAGGCGCAACAGCGGTGCGCGGGCCAGGTCGAAGCGACGAGGCTCGATGGCATCGCCCTCCTGTACGACATCCAGCGGAGCACGGCGCCAGACCACCTGCACAGGCTCAGCCAGGCCGTCCCAGTGGAAGGCGCTGCGCAGGATATCGTTGCGCGCGATCACTTGATCCAAGGCGCGGTGCAGCGCCTGCAAACGACCACGGTCGGCGAGCAGGAAACGCACCTCCAGCACGTAGGCCGCCTCACCTTCACCGGCCAGATGGTGATAGAGCATGCCCGCCTGCAGCGGCCCGAGCGGATAGATGTCCTGGACATTGGCGGTACCGCCAGCCACCTGGCCGACGATACGATCGATCGCCTCTTGCGTCAGCGTCACCAGCGGCAGCAGCTCAGGCGTGATGTGCGGGCAGTCGGCGGTGATGCGGTTGGCAGGCACCTGCACCTGGTCGAGGGTCTCGACCGTCGCAGCCAGGGCCGCCAGGTTCGGCTCGGTGAACAGCCCCTGGATATCCAAGGCCAACCCGCGGGCGCGCAGGCGAGCGACCAGTGTCACGGCCAGCAGCGAATGGCCGCCCAATTCGAAGAAGTTGTCGTGTCGCCCTACCCGCTCCACACCCAGCAACTCGCCCCACAACTCGGCGAGCAGGCGCTCGTTATCACCTTCGGGGGCCTGGTAGGCCTGGCCTTGCAAGGCTTCGACGGCGGGAATCGGCAGGGCCTTGCGGTCCAGCTTGCCGTTGGGGCTCAGCGGCAGTGCAGGCAGATGCACGAACTGTGCAGGCACCATGAACTCGGGTAGTTGAGCCTGCAACTGCCCCTTCAATGTGTCTGCCGTGTGCACAGCTCCGGTGTAGTACGCCACCAGGCGCTTGCCGGCGGGCGGCAAGTCCAGGGCCAGTACAGCGGCCTCCTTGATGCCTTCTATGCGGGTCAGGCAGGCCTGGATCTCGCCCAGTTCGATGCGCAGGCCGCGGATCTTCACCTGGTCGTCGTTGCGCCCCAGGTACTCCAGGGTGCCGTCGGCCAGGTGCCGGGCCAGATCCCCGGTGCGGTACAGGCGTGCGCCGGGACGGGTGCTGAACGGATCTTCGATGAAGCGCTCGGCACTCAGCTGCTCGCGGTTCAGATAGCCACGAGCAACCTGCACGCCGCCGATGTAGAGCTCGCCGGCAACGCCCTGCGGCACTGGCTGGCCCTGGGCGTCGAGCACGTACAGCGTAGTGTTGGCGATCGGTTTGCCGATCGGGGTGTTGTCCGGGGTCTGTTCCAGTGGCTCGGCGCAATGCCAGGCACTGACGTCCACTGCCGCTTCGGTCGGGCCATACAAGTTGTGCAGCTCGACGCTCGGCAACTGCGCCTTGAAGCGCCGCACCAGGCTGCCGGGCAACGCTTCGCCGCTGCACAGCACCCGGCGTAGCGCTGCAGGCTCGGCATCACCATAGGCGAGGAACACATCGAGCATCGAAGGGACGAAATGCAGGGTCGTTACCGATTCGGCTGCGATCACCTGGCGCAGGTAACCCGGGTCACGGTGCCCGCCTGGGCGTGCCATCACCAGTTGTGCGCCGGTCTGCAAAGGCCAGAAGAACTCCCACACCGACACATCGAAGCTGAACGGGGTCTTCTGCAGGACTACGTCATCAGCGCCCAAGCCATAGGCGTCCTGGGTCCAGAGCAGGCGATTGACCACCCCGGCGTGCTCGTTCATCACACCCTTCGGCAGGCCGGTGGAGCCGGAGGTGTAGATCACGTAGGCCAGGTGTTGCGGGGTAAGGCCCGCCACCTGGGGGTTGTCGCTGGAAAGCGTTTGCCACACAGGCTCATCCAGATCGATTTGCGGCACATCGAACGCCGCCAGCATCTCGCGAGTCGCCGCATGCCCCAGCACCGCCACCGGCGCGCTGTCGGTGAGCATATGGCGGATACGATCGGCCGGGTAATCCGGGTCAACCGGCACATAGGCGCCGCCGGCCTTGAGGATCGCCAGCAAGCCGATGACCATCGAAGCGCTGCGCTCTACGCAGATCGCCACGCGATCGTCCGGCTGCACCCCGAGTGCAATCAGGTAATGGGCCAGACGGTTGGCCTCGGCGTTCAGTGCGCGGTAGGTCAACTGTCCGGTTTCGGCACGCAGGGCGATGCGTTCGGGCGTGCGTTCGACCTGGGCCTCGATCATCCCGTGCACCGTCTGCTCCAGGTCGTAGCCTACGGCGGTGTCGTTGTAGTCGACCAACAGTCGACGACGCTCCTGCGCATCCGGCAGGGCAACGCTTGCCAGCACCGCGCCGTCGCTGCCGGCCATGGCCCACAGCAGTTGCTCCAGATAGCCGCAGTAGCGCTCCACCGTGGCCCGGTCGAACAACGCGGTGGCATAGCTCAATGCGCCGCCGAAACCATCTGCGGTCTCGCCCAGGCTCAGGCTCAGGTCGAACTTGGCAAAGCCCTGCCCTTGGCCGAGGTTGCGCAGGCTCAGGCCATCCAGCCCGGCGGCGAAATCATGACCGCCCTCCCACTCCAGCGACACCTGGTACAGCGGCGTGTGGGCCAGGCTGCGCGATGGCCTGATCAGGTCCACCACCTGCTCGAACGGCAGGTCCTGATGCTCCTGTGCGGCCAGTACCTGGGCCTTGACCCGCGCCAGCAAGGTGCCGACATCCGGCGCATCTGCCAGGTCCAGGCGGATGGCCAGGGAGTTCACGAACAGCCCGATCACCCCTTCGACCTCAGCCTGCCGACGTCCGGCCACCGGCGTACCGATCACCACCTCGCCCTGCCCCGACAAACGAGCCAGCAGCACCGACCAGGCGCCCATGAACAGCATGAACGGCGTGACCTGGTGGCGCTTGCACAGGGCCTTGAGATCGTCTGCCAGTCGGGCGTCGAGGCGTATACGCACGCTGTCGCCTGCGTAATCCTGGCGCACCGGACGCGGTCGGTCGGTCGGCAGGCTCAGCAGCGCAGGTGCACCGGCCAGGTTGTTGCGCCAGAACTCGCCTTGGCGCTGCAGCGCCTCGCCCTGCAGCCAACGGTGCTGCCACATCGCGTAATCGCCATACTGGATCGGCAACGGCGCAAGCCGCGCCTCGCGGCCTTCACGCAAGGCCTGGTACAGCGCGCTCAGCTCACGGGTCAGCACGCCCATCGACCAGCCATCGGCGACGATATGGTGCAGTGTCAGCAGCAGTACATGATGCTGTGGCGCCACCTGCAGCAGGCGAGCGCGAAGCGGCAATGCCTCGCCAAGCGCGAACGGCCGCGCAGCTTCTTCACGCACCAGCGCACGCAGGCGCTGCTCATCGGCCCCCAGCACCTGCTCGCGCTGCACCACCAGGCGCTGCGCCGACAACCGCACCCGCGGCTCGCCATCGACCTCGAAGAACTCGCTGCGCAGCGCCTCGTGACGCTCGACCAGTGCCACCAGGGCCTGGACCAAGGCGTCGGCATCCAGCTCGCCGCACAGCTCCAGCGCCAGGGGAATGTTGTAGGCCTGGCTGGCTCCGTTCATCTGTGCCAGGAACCACAGGCGCTGCTGGGCGAACGACAACGGCAGCGCCTGCTCGCGTGCCACCGCGAGCACCGGCGGCAGCTCACTGCGCGCAGCCCCCGCCACCACCTCGGCCATCGCCGCCAGTTCGGCCTGGGCGAACAGCGTCCCCAGCGTCAGCTCCACGCCGAGTCGCTGACGAACCTGGGCAACCAGACGCATGGCCAGCAACGAGTGACCGCCCAGCTCGAAGAAGTGATCATGCCGCCCGACCCGCTCGACCTGCAGCAACCCCTGCCAGATCTGCGCCAGGGTCTGCTCCAGCTCGCCCTGGGGCGCCTCGAAGCGACGCTCGAACAGGTCGGCGCGGGTGGGTGCCGGCAGCGCCCGGCGATCGAGCTTGCCGTTGGCCGTCAGCGGCAGCGACTCGAGCCGCACGAAGGCCACCGGCACCATGTAATCGGGCAAGTGCGCCTGCAGCTGTGTACGCAGTTGTGCAGGCGCGGCCACCTCGACGCTGTCCTGGCCAGTGAAGTAGGCCACCAGCCGCGGCTGCCCCGGCTGGTCCTCACGGGCCAGCACCACGGCTTCGTTGATGCCTGGCAGGGCTGCCAGGCGGCTTTCGATCTCACCCAGCTCGATGCGCACGCCACGGATCTTCACCTGGTCGTCGTTGCGCCCGAGGTAGTCGAGGGTGCCGTCATCCAGCCAGCGCACCAGGTCGCCAGTACGGTACATGCGGGCGCCCGGCTGAGGGCTGAACGGGTCATCGAGAAAACGCTCGGCCGTCATCTGTGCACGGTTCAGGTAACCACGGGCAACCCCGGCGCCACCAATGTACAGCTCGCCGGCCACCCCCTGCGCCACCGGCTGGTGGTGCGCATCAAGCACGTAGAGCCGGGCGTTATCGACCGGTGCGCCGATGTGCAGCACGCCGCCAGGCACCATCGCCCCGGAGCTTGCGACCACCGTGGCTTCGGTGGGCCCGTAATTGTTGATCACGGCAAATCCGGGGTGACGGGTGAACTGCCGCAGGCGGTCACCACCGATCAGCAGGGTGCGCAGGGTCGGGTGATCGATCTGGTGGCTGAAGGCGTATTCGGCCACCGGCGTCGGCAGGAAACTGACATCCAGCGGGCAGCCGCGCCACCAGGCGAGCAAAGCGTCGATGTCCTCGCCCTGTTCGCTTGGCGGCGCGATATGCAGGGTCGCCCCGGCGCACAGGGCCGGCCAGACTTCCCAGGCCATGGCATCGAAGCCGAAGCCGGCCAGGCTCGAGGTGTGACGCCCCTGGCACAGGTCGAAGGCGCGGCAATGCCAGTCGATCAGGTTGTTGAGGGTCCGATGTTCGACCATCACGCCCTTGGGCAGGCCGGTGGAACCGGAGGTGTAGATCACGTAGGCCAGGTTGTCGACAGCCAGGCCATCGACCTGCGGGGCGTGCTCGCTCGACGGCCAGTCCGCCCGATCGAGTTCGACCACCGGTGCCGGGCATTGGCCCAGGCGCGCGCGCAGATCGTGCTGGGTCAGCACCACGCTCGGGGCGCTGTCATCGAGCAGATAGGCGATGCGTTCGTCGGGATGCGCGGGGTCGATCGGCACGTAACCCGCGCCGGCCTTGAGGATCGCCACCAGGCCGACCAGGGTGTCCAGACCTCGCCGGGCCAGTATCGCCACGCGGTCTTCAGGCTGCACACCGAGCATGACCAGGCGTTGAGCCAGTGCATTGGCACGCAGTTCCAGCTCACCGTAGCTCAGCGCGATGCCTGCGCAGGTGGCGGCCACGGCATCGGGCTGCTGGCGGGCCTGGAGCTGGATGCGCTGGTGCACCGTGAGCACGGTTTCGGTTTCACCCGGGCGGTCGTTGAAGGTCTCGAGTACTCGCTCGCGCTCGACAGCGGGCAGCATGTCCAGCCGATCGACATTCAGCCCTGGGTTCTGTGCCAGGGCCTGTACCAGGCTTTCGAGGGTTTTCTCGAGATAGGCGCAAACCCGCTGCTTCGGCACTTCGGCCGTTGCCAGCAAGGTCAGGCGCAGGGCATCGCCCAGGTCGTCGACACTCAGGGTCAGCGGATAGTTGGTGCGCTCTTCGCTGGTCAGTACGTCGATGCCCTCCCACGCCGCACGGGCCTGGCCATCGGTAACCGGCGCACTGTGCCGGTAGTTGAGCAAGGCGTTGAACAATGGCGTCGGCGCGGCTACGCCGCTGCAACGCTGGGCCAGGGCCAGCGGCGCGTGCTCGTGGCGCATCAGGGTGGTCAGGCGCTGGTGAGTGGCCTTGACCGCCGTGATCAGGTCCAGGCCAGCCAGGTCCACCCGCAGTGGCAAGGTATTGATGAAAATGCCCAGTGCACGGTCGTTGGCCTCCGCGCCCATCAGGCGGCCCATCAAAACCGTGCCGAACACCACCTGCTCGCGCCCGGTCAGGCCACCCAGCACCCGCGCCCAGGCCAGGTGGAACAGGCTTGCCAGGCTCACGCCCAGCGCCCGTGCCTGGCTGCGCAGGCCGTCGCACAGGGCCGGCGCCAGGCTCAGGCTTTCTTCGTGCGGCGCGCTGCCGTCACCCTGCACGTCCTGCAGGCCGTAGGCCAGCGTCGGCTCGACGATATCCCCCAGTTGCTCGCGGAAAAACGCCTCGTGCTGCGCCTGGCTGACGCCGAGCAGGGCCTGGCCGACGTAATTGCGAAACGGTACTGCCGCGCCCAACAGGTGGCCATCGCCGCGTAACACGGCCTGCATTTCGTGACGCACCACCTCGAGGGCGCTGTGGTCCATGGCGATATGGTGGAACTGCAGCGTGGCCTGCACACGACCATCGCTGGCCGCAGGCTCGCAGTGCAGGCGGATCAGCGGTGCCTGGCCGAGGTCGATACGCTCGTCCAGGGGCAGGCCGCGGGACACCTGCAGCCGGGCCTCGCGCCAGACCACCTGCAGCGGCGCCTCGAGCCCCTGCCAGTGCACCGAGGTGCGCAGGATATCGTGGCGGTCGATCACCGCCTGCAGCGCCTCGACGAACGCCTGCAGATGGGCCTGGCTGGCAAAGGCGAAGCGCGACTGCATCACGTAAGGATCGCTGCCCTCTGCGCTGGCGTGATGATAGAGAATGCCCTGCTGCAAGGGCGCCAGCGGGTAGATGTCCTGCACGTTGGCATGGCCGCCGGGAATCTGCCCGACCAGCGCATCGATGGCCGCCTGGTCGAGCTCGACCAGGTTGAGCAGTGCCGGGGTGATCCGCGTGCAGTCGGCCGGGATGGCGTTGGCCGGAGCGCCGACATTGCCGGCCCTGGCCACGTACTCACCGCGCTCGAGCAGCGCGATCAGCGCCGGTTTGTGTTCACGCAGGCGCGCCACCAGGCTCGCATCGGTCAGCGCCTGGCGGTTGCCCTGGACCACCAGCTGGCCATCCTTGAGCGCCAGCTGGATATCGTTGGCTGACAATGTCGCCAGTAGGTCGTTGATGCTCACAGGACGATCTCCATTCTGTCTGTGATGGCGGCATAGCCTGCCAAGGTCGGTTGTTCGAACAGCGCGCGCACATCGGCCTCCAGGCCCTCCTGGCGCAGGCGGGCGGTCAGGGTCACCGCCAGCAGCGAGTGGCCACCCAGTTCGAAGAAGTTGTCGTGCCGCCCTACTCGCTCCACACCCAGCAGCTCACTCCAGAGCGTGGCCAGCAGCTGCTCGGTATCGCCCTCTGGCGCCTCGTAGGGACGCGCATCGGCCACGGCGGCGGCCGGCAGCGCCTTGCGGTCGAGCTTGCCGTTGGGGCTCAGCGGCAAGGCGTCCAGGTGCATGAACAGCGCCGGAACCATGAATTCCGGCAGTTGCGCCGACAGCTGCTGGCGCATGCCCTCGACGGGCTGCACGGCACCGGTGTAATAGGCGACCAGGCGCTGATCCACCGCCAGCACCACCGCCTCCTTGATCCCCGCAATGCGGGTCAGGCAGGCCTGGATCTCGCCCAGTTCGATGCGCAGGCCGCGGATCTTGACTTGGTCGTCGTTACGCCCCAGGTACTCCAGGGTGCCATCGGCCAGGTGCCGGGCCAGGTCCCCGGTGCGATACAGGCGTGCGCCAGGACGGGTGCTGAACGGGTCTTCGAGGAAGCGCTCGGCACTCAGTTGCTCGCGGTTCAGATAACCGCGGGCAACCTGTACGCCTCCGATATATAGCTCACCGGCAACGCCCTGTGGCACCGGCTGGCCTTGGGCGTCGAGCACGTACAACGTGGTGTTGGCGATCGGTTTGCCGATCGGGGTGTTGTCCGGGGTCTGTTCCAGTGGCTCGGCGCAATGCCAGGCACTGACGTCCACTGCCGCTTCGGTCGGGCCATACAAGTTGTGCAGCTCGACGCTGGGCAACTGCGCCTTGAAGCGCCGCACCAGGCTGCCGGGCAACGCTTCACCACTGCACAGCACGCGCTTGAGGCGTGCGGCCTGCAAGTCGCCGTGGGCGAGGAAGACATCGAGCATCGACGGCACGAAGTGCAGGGTCGTGATGCCACGCTCGGCGATGACATCAGCCAGGTACTGCGGATCGCGATGGCCGCCCGGGCACGCCATCACCAGTTGTGCGCCGGTCTGCAGCGGCCAGAAGAACTCCCACACCGACACGTCGAAGCTGAACGGGGTTTTCTGTAGCACTACGTCATCAGCGCCCAGGCCATAGGCGTCCTGGGTCCAGAGCAGGCGGTTGACCACCCCGGCGTGCTCGTTCATCACGCCTTTCGGCAGGCCGGTGGAGCCGGAGGTGTAGATCACGTAGGCCAGGTGTTGCGGCGTAAGGCCCACAACCTGGGGGTTGTCGCTGGAAAGGGCTTGCCACACCGGTACATCCAGATCGACTTGCGGCACCTCGAACGCCGCCAGCATCTCGCGAGTCGCCGCATGCCCCAACACCGCAACTGGCGCGCTGTCGGTGAGCATATGGCGGATACGATCGGCCGGGTAATCCGGGTCAACCGGCACATAGGCGCCGCCGGCCTTGAGGATCGCCAGCAAGCCGATGACCATCGCCGGGCTGCGCTCGACGCAGATCGCCACACGGTCGTCCGGCTGCACCCCGAGTGCAATCAGGTGATGGGCCAGACGGTTGGCCTCGGCGTTCAACGTGCGGTAGCTCAGTTGGCGTTGCTCGGCGATCAGAGCGATGCGCTCAGGCGTGCGCTCGACCTGGGCCTCGATCATCCCGTGCACCGTCTGCTCCAGGTCGTAGCCTACGGCGGTGTCGTTGAAGCCAACCAGCAGGCGCTGGCGCTCTTCGTGTTCCAGCACCGGCAGTTGGTTCAGCGCCAGGTCGGGCTGACGCTCAAGGGCATCCACCAGGCCCGTCAGCACCTGCTGCAGCTGCCCGCAGACCCGCTCGGCCCCTACCGCAGGCAGTACCTGCACGGTCAGGCGCAGGCCATCGCCCAGGTCATCCACGTTCAGGCTCAAGGGGTAGTTGGTGCGTTCTTCGCTGGCCAGTGTCTCTATACCCTGCCAGGCCTGACGCTGGATTTCGGTCTCGGCAGCGCTGGCGCTGTGCCGGTAGTTGAGCATGGCGCTGAACAGCGGCACTGGTGCGACCACGCCACTGCAACGCTGGGCCAGGGCCAGCGAGGCATGCTCGTGGATCAGCAGCGCGCTCAGCCGTGCGTGGGTGGCACGCACGCCTTCACGTACGCCGAGCCCCGCCAGGTCAACGCGCAGTGGCAAGGTGTTGATGAACATGCCCAGACCGTGCCCGCTGCCTGCACCACCTTGCATGCGTCCCAGCAGTACCGTGCCGAACACCACGTTGTCGCGACCACTGGCACTGCCCAACAGACGTGCCCACGCCAGGTGCAGCAGGCTGGCAGTGCTCACGCCGAGCTGGCGTGCCTGGCTGCGCAGGCGCTGGTTCAGGTCAGGGTCCAGATGCACCTGGGCCTGCTCGATACGGCGCACGTCACCCTGTGTGTCACGCAGGCCGAACGGCAGGGTTGGCTCGTCGATATCGGCCAGTTGTTCGCGGAAGAACGCCTCGTGCTCGGCCTCGCTGATACCGAGGCGCGCCTGGGCCACGTAGTTGCGGTACGGCACGGCGGGCTCGCTCGGCGCGGGTAGCCCGCGGAGGTAACCGAGCATCTCTGCGCGCACCACCTCAAGCGCCGTGTGGTCGAGCACCAGGTGATGGAACTGCAAGGTCGCCTCGATGCGCTCCCCTGCACGGCGATAGAGCAGGCGCACCAGCGGCGCCTGGTTCAGCGCCAGGGTGTCGAAACGCTGCGCAGGCTCGTTGGCGATGTCGATCACCGGCAGTTGGGCATGGCGCCAGACCACCTGCAACGGCTGCGCCAGTCCTTCCCACAGCACTGCGGTGCGCAGGATATCGTGACGGGCGATGACGCTTTCCAGTGCGCCGGCAAACGCCTGCAGTCGCGCCGGGCTGTCGAATACCAGCTGCGATTGCAGCAGGTACGGGTCGGCTCCGGCGGCGCTCAGGTGATGGTAGAGAATGCCTTCCTGTAGCGGCGCGAGGGGGTAGATGTCCTGCACATTGGCCGCGCCGCCGGGTACGCTTGCCACCACACGGTCGATGGCGGCCTGGTCCAGTTCGATCAGGCTGAGCAGGTCGGGTGTGATACGGGTACAGCCGGGTGCAATGCGATTGACCGGCACCTGTACCTGACAGACCTGGCCAAGCGCTGCGGCCAGCGCCGCCACGCTCGGTTGGCTGAACAGCAAGCGCACATCGGCCTCCAGGCCCTGCTGGCGCAGGCGCTCGATCAGGCTGACCGCGAGCAGCGAATGCCCACCCAGTTCAAAGAAGTTGTCATGCCGCCCTACCCGCTCCAGGCCCAGCAGCTCGGCCCAGACCTGCGCCATGACCTGCTCGGTCTCGCCCTGCGGGGCTGCATAGGCCGCCACCGGCAGATCGGCTGGATCCGGGTCTGGCAGCGCCCTGCGGTCGAGCTTGCCATGACTGGTCAGCGGCAAGGCCTCCAAGCGGATGAACGCCAACGGCACCAGGTGGCTCGGCAGGCTGGCCTGCAAGGCCTGGCGCAGGCCATCGACCGGCGCGTTCGCGGTGTACCAGGCCAGCAGCCGCTCGCCGCGCACCAGTACCACGGCGTCACGTACGCCAGGCTGGGCGGCCACGGCCGCTTCGATCTCGCCAAGTTCTACGCGCACACCACGTATCTTTACCTGGTCGTCGTTACGCCCGAGGTAGTCGAGGGTGCCATCGGCGTTCCAGCGCACCAGGTCGCCACTGCGGTACATCCGCGCTCCAGCCCTTGAGCTGAACGGATCGGCGACGAAACGTTGCTCGGTCAGTTCGGGCCGGTTCAGGTAGCCGCGGGCAACCCCGTCGCCTCCGATGTACAGCTCGCCCGCCGCGCCGACCGGCACCGGCTGACGACGTTCGTCGAGCACATAGACCTGGGTATTGGCGATGGCGCTGCCGATGTGCAGTGCGCGACCGACCTGCACCTGCCCCGAGGTGGCGACCACGGTCGTTTCGGTCGGGCCGTAGTTATTGATCACGGCAAAGCCTGGATCACGCTCGAACTGGCGCAGACGGTCACCGCCGATCAGCAGCGTCCGCAGGCTGGCGTGCTGACGCTCGCGGCGCAGGGCCTGCTCGGCTACCGGGGTTGGCAGGAAGCTGACCTGCAGCGGTTGCTGCAACCACCAGTCGAGCAAGGCATCGACCTGTTCGTTGGCAAGTGTTACGGGCGGCAGGTGCACCACGGCGCCGGCGCACAAGGCCGGCCAGACTTCCCAGGCCATGGCGTCGAAACCGAAGCCGGCCACGCTGGAGGTGTGGCTACCGGCGCGCAGGGCAAAGGCCTCGCAGTGCCAGTGCACCAGGTTGGCCAGGGTACGGTGCTCGACCATCACGCCCTTGGGCTGGCCCGTAGATCCGGAGGTATAGACCACATAGGCAAGCGCATCCGCGGCAAGGCCCGGCACCTGCGGGTCATGCTCGGCAGCGGACTGCCAGTCGCCCTGGTCCAGGTCCAGGCGTGCGACGTGTGGCGGCAAGCCGTGCTGGTGCGTGTCGGCGAGCACCAGTGCCGGGGCGCTGTCCTCGAGCAGATAGGCAATACGCTCGGCAGGGTAACCAGGGTCGACGGGCACATAGGCGCCGCCGGCCTTGAGCACCGCCAGCAGTGCCACCAGGCGCTGCGGCGTGCGCGGCAGGCACAAGGCAACCCGGGCGCCAGGCCGAACGCCCAGGGCGATCAGGTGGTGGGCCAGGCGGTTGGCGGCACGATTGAGCTCGCCATAGCTGAGCCCTTCTTCGCCTTGCACCGCCGCTTGAGCCTGGGGTGATCGAGCCGCGCAGGCCTCGACCAGCGCATGCACGGTCTGGCCCTGCGGATAATCACGGGCAGGAGGGTTGAAATCGACCAGCAGGCGGCGACGTTCATCGGCGCCCAGCACCGACAGGTCATCCAGCCGTGTACTCGGCGCCTGCTCCAGCGCCTCGACCAGTTGCGCGATGCTGTTGGCCATCCACTGCGCGACACGCTCGGCGCCGATGTCCGCGACGGCCAGCACGCTCAGGCTGAACCCCTCACCCAGGTCATCGACGCTCAAGGTCAGCGGATAGTTGCTGCGCTCCTCGCCACCCAGAAGGCGCACGCCCTGCCAGATACCCTCGCCATCGCGTGGGGCATCGGCAGCGCTGTGGCGGTAGTTGAGCAAGGCGCTGAACAGCGGTTGTCCGGCCGGTACGCCACTGCAACGCTGGGCCATGGCCAACGACGCATGCTCATGGCCCAGCAATGCAGACAAACGGGCATGGGTGGCACGCACCGCTTCGGCCACCGCCACCTGGGTGTCGACCCGCAGCGGCAAGGTGTTGATGAACACGCCCAGTGCCCGGTCGGCACCCTCGCCGCCTTGCAGGCGGCCCATCAGCACTGTGCCGAACACCACCTCACTGCGATTGGCCAGCACGCCGAGCAGGCGCGCCCAGGCCAGGTGCATCAGGCTCGCGGCGCTCACGCCCAGGGTACGCGCCTGGTCGCGCAGGCGTCGGGCGAGCGCGCCATCGAGGGCCTGGTGCGCCTCGGCGATGCCGTGCCCTTCGCCCTGCACATCCTGCTGGGCAAATGGCAGGGTCGGCTCGTCGATATCACCGAGCATGTCGCGGAAGAACGCCTCGGCGCCCGCCGCATCGCTGCCCAGGCGCGCCTGGGCCACGTAGTTGCGGTAGGGCACCGGCGCATTCAGCTTGGCTACATCGCCGAACAGCAGGGTGTGCATTTCGGCGCCAACCACGTCCATCGCAGTGTGGTCGAGGGCCAGATGGTGGAACAACAGGATTGCCACGACCTGACCGTTGCGCAGGTCCTGGCTGTAGACCAGGCGCATCAACGGTGCCTGGGACAGGTCGATCCGATGCTGACGGGCGTCGAAGCGCGCCTGCAATTGGTCGATGACCTCGCCTTCGCCCTCCAGCTCGACCGGCACCACGGCCAGCTTCGCCTGGCGCCACACCAGCTGCACCGGCTGCGCCAGGCCTTCCCAGATCAGCGAGGTGCGCAGGATGTCGTGCCGGTCAATGACCTGCTGCAAGGCATCAGCCCAGGTCTGCAGGCGCTCGAGGGTGTCGAAGGCCAGGCGTGACTGCAGCAGGTAGGGATCGCCCTGGCCGGCACTCAGGTGGTGGTAGAGAATGCCTTCCTGCAACGGGGCAAGGGGGTAGATTTCCTGCACATTGGCAGCCCCGCCCGGTACCGTGGCGACGATGCGCTCGATGGTGGCCTGGTCCAGCTCGACCAAGCTGAGCATCTCGGGGGTGATCTGCGAGGCGTCGGCCGGTACGCGGTTATCCGGCACCCGCACCTCGCGCCCGCTGCCCACCGCAGCGGCCAGTGCGGCGAGGGTCGGCTGGGCGAACAGCACGCGCACATCGGCGGCCAGGCCGACCTTGCGCATGCGCTCGATCAGGCTGACAGCCAGTAGCGAATGGCCACCCAGCTCGAAGAAGTGATCGTGCCGGCCAACACGCTCGACCTTGAGCACATCGGCCCAGATCGCCGCCAGCGCGATCTCCACCTCGCCCTCCGGCGCGGCGAAGGCACGACTCACCACCGCGGCCTGGCCCGGTTGCGGCAACGCCTGGCGATCCAGCTTGCCGTTGGCGGTCAACGGCCACTGGCCAACATGGACATAGGCCGACGGCAGCATGTAGTCGGGCAACTGGCCTTGCAACTGCGCATGCAGCACGGTGATCGGCGGGACGCGGCCTTCAGTGCTGAACCAGGCCACCAGGCGCTTGTCGCCCGGGGCTTCTTCACGCACCAGTACCACGGCTTCCTGTACCCCGGCGCACGCTGCGAGACGCGCTTCGATCTCACCCAGCTCGATACGGAAGCCGCGCAGCTTGACCTGTTGGTCGTTACGGCCCAGGTAACGCAAGGTGCCATCAGCCTGCCAACTGACCAGGTCGCCGCTGCGGTACAGGCGCGCGCCTGGCGTCTCGCTGAATGGGTCTTCGAAGAAGCGCTCGGCGGTCAACGCCGGCTGATTCAGGTAACCCAGGGCAACCCCATCTCCGCCGATATACAGCTCACCGACGGCACCGATCGGCACTGGCTGGCGCCGGGCATCGAGCACATAGCAAAGGCTGTTGCCGATCGGCCGGCCAATCGGGATCCCCCCCTCGCCCACTGCGAGGATTTCATGGGTGGTACTGAAGGTCGTGGCTTCGGTCGGGCCATACCCATTGAGCAGGTGCGCCGGAGCGCCTTCGCGCAGTACACGGGCAATCACCTGGGGGTCGAGCACATCACCGCCGACCATCAGGTACCGCAGCGACCGGAACACCGGCAGCAGGTGCGCGGCGTACTGGTGGAACAACCCGGCGGTCAGCCACAGCACCGTGACTTGATGCTCCAGCAATGCCTGGCCCAGGGCCTCGTGCGACAGCACCTGATGCTGATCGATCACCACCACGCGCCCGCCGTTGAGCAGCGGCGCCCAGACCTCCAGGGTGCTGGCGTCGAATGCCGGGTTGGAAGCAAAGGCTATGCGGTCATCGCCTTGCAGGTCGGCGAAGCCGTTGTTGATGACCAGCCGCACGATCGAGCGATGGGCCACCAGCACACCCTTGGGCAGGCCGGTAGAGCCGGAGGTGTACATGATGTAGGCCGCAGCCCGCGCATCCACGACAACGTCCAGGCCATGGGCGGGATAGGCTGCGAGCTCCAGCGTATCCAGCTCTACCCGGCGCGTTGCGCCGACCTGCGGTTGATCGGCCTGGGTCAGCAACAGCGTGGCGCGGCTGTCTTCGAGCATGAACGCCTGACGCTCGGCGGGCGCATTGGCATCCAGTGGCACATAGACCGCGCCGCACTTGATCACGGCCAACTGGCTGGCCAGCAGGTCGAAGGAGCGCGGCAGCAGCAGCGCCACACGGTGCCCCGGGCGCACGCCCAGTTCCAGCAGGTGACGAGCCAGCCGGTTGGCGTGCTGATCGAGCTCGCCGTAACGCCACTGGCGCTGACCGTGCACCACGGCAACCGCGTCCGGGGTCTGGGCGGCGCGCGCCTCGAACAAGCTCTGCACCGCGTGTTCGCGTGGGTAGGCGCGGCTGGTGGCGTTGAATCCGTACAGCACCTGCTCGCGCGCCTCGGGCGACAGGCAGGACACCGCATGCAGGGGTGTTTCCGGAACAGTCTCCAGGGCATCGGCCAAGTTCGCCAGGGCGCTGCCGAGCAAGGCGCAGACCTGAGTGCCATCGACCTGCGGCACAGCCTGCACGGTCAGTTCCAGCCCCTGCCCCAGATCGTCGACGTTGACCACCAGCGGATAGTTGCTGCGCTCACGCGAGGCCAACAGCTCGATGCCCGACCAACCCAGGCCGTCCCCTGCGCCTTTGGCGCTGCTGTGGCGGAAGTTGAGCAAACTGGTGAACAGCGCCTGGGACCCCGGCACACCGCTGCAACGCTGGGCCTGCGCCAGCGATGCCTGCTCGTGACCGAGCAGGCGTGCCAGGCGCTGATGGGTACGACGCACACCCTCGGCGGCGCCAACGGCATCGACACTGACCCGCAGCGGCAAGGTGTTGATGAACATGCCCAGCGCCCGATCTGCCCCGGCGCCGCCCTGCAGGCGTCCCAGCAGCACAGTACCGAACACCACCTCGCTGCGCCCGCTCAGTTGCGCCAATACCTGCCCCCAGGCCTGGTGCACCAGGCTGGCGACGCTCACTCCCAGCGCGCGGGCCTGCACGCGCAGGCGCCCGGCCAGTGTGGCGTCCAGCGCCTGGTGGCTGTCGATCACCTCCACGCCATTGCCCTGCACATCGCGCAGGCCGAAGACCTCGGTCGGCTCGTCGATATCTGCCAGCATCTCGCGGAACATCGCTTCATCGGCCGCAGGATCGGCATCCAGTCGCGCACGCGCCACATAGTTGCGGTACGGCACGCTGTCGATGTGCACTGGCTGGCCCTGCAGTGCAGCACCCACCTCGGCCACCAGCCGTTCGACGGCGGTATGGTCGAGCAGGATATGGTGCAGCAACAAGGTCGCCTCCAGGCGCTCACCCTGGGCATGGCGCACCAGTTGCAGCAACGGCGCGCACGTGAGGTCCAGGCGCTGCAGGTCGGCGTGCTCTGTCACGCGCAGCTGCGCGTGGCGATGCACCACCTGCACCGCTTCCTGCAGCCCCTCCCAGTGCAGGCTGGTGCGCAGGATATCGTGGCGGGCGATCACCGCATCCAGCGCCTTGACGAAGCCTTGCAGCTCCACTTCACCGGCAAAGGCGAAGCGTGCCCGCAGCACGTAAGGGTCGGCCCCGGAACTGGCCAGGTGGTGGTAGAGGATGCCCTGCTGCAGTGGTGCCAGGCCGTAGATGTCCTGGACATTGGCAGGACCGCCCGGGATACCGGCGGTCAATGCGTCGATCTCATCCTGGCTGAGGTTGGCCAGTGGCAGCATCTGCGGTTCGATGCGCCGGCAGTTCGCCGGAATGCGATTGATCGGCACCTGCGCCGGTAGATCGGCGCTCACCGCAGCCGCCAGTGCCGACAAGGTCGGTTGGCCGAACAGCACGCGCACATCGGCCGCCAGTTCCTGCTGGCGCATGCGCTCCACCAGCTTGACCGCCAGCAGCGAGTGGCCGCCCAGCTCGAAGAAGTTGTCGTGCCGACCGACCTGCTCAAGGCCCAGCAACTGTTGCCAGATGGCCGCGATGCGTTGCTCCACCTCGCCGTGCGGCGCTTCGAAGGCGCGACGGGCAAAGGCCTCGCCATCGGGCTCGGGCAAGGCGTTGCGGTCGAGCTTGCCATTGGCGGTCAGCGGGAAGCTCTCCAGGCGCACGAAGGCCGCCGGTACCATGTACTCGGCCAAGTGGCTCAGCAGGCTGTCACGCAGTGCCGCCGCATCGGGCTCGGCGCCTGCCGCGGCCAGCCAGTAGGCGACTAGGCGCTGCTCGCCGGCGCTGTCGCGGCGCGCCATAACCACGGCCTCGCGCACACCTTCACACGCCGCCAGGCGTGCCTCGATCTCCCCCAGCTCGATGCGAAAACCGCGGATCTTCACCTGGTCGTCGTTGCGGCCCAGGTAATCCAGGCTGCCATCGGCGGCCCAGCGCGCCAGGTCGCCGGTCTTGTACAGACGCCCGCCAGGGTTGAACGGGTCGGCGATAAAGCGCTCGGCACTGAGCGCCTCACGATTCAGATAGCCGCGGGCGACACCGGCACCCCCCACGTACAGCTCGCCGGTGACACCGGTCGGCACAGGCTGACGGCAGGCGTCCAGCACATACAGTTGCAAGTCGGGAATACGTGAACCGATGGGGCTTACCCCCACCAGTTGCGCATCGGCCGCCTGCAGCGGGCGGTAGGTGACGTGCACGGTAGTTTCGGTAATGCCGTACATGTTCACCAGGCGCGTGCCGGCATTGCCGATGCGTGCATACCAGGGCTTGAGCAGCCCGGGCTCCAACGCCTCACCGCCGAAGATCACCTGGCGCAGGGAATGCTGCAGTTCGCTGCGTTCCTGCGCCGCGATCAGTTGGCGGAAGGCGCTGGGAGTCTGGTTGAGGACGCTGACGCCGGTGCGGCAAAGCAAGGCGTAGCACTCGTCCGGCGAGCGACTGATGCGTTGCGGCACGATCAGCAACTGGCCACCGAAGGCCAGCGCTCCCCAGATTTCCCAGACCGAGAAATCGAAGGCGAAGGAGTGGAACAGCGCCCAGGTGTCCTGGCGGTTGAAGGCGAACCAGTCGTGGGTCGCCGAGAACAGGCGCGAGACATTGCCATGCTCGACCATCACGCCCTTGGGCAGGCCGGTGGAGCCGGAGGTGTAGATCACATAGGCCAGGTGCGAAGGCAGCAGCCCAGCGAGCATCGGATTGCCGGTGGGCTGTAGCTGCAGCGACGGGTCGTCCAGGTCGATCACCGGCGCCGCCACCTCACCCAACAGCGCCAGGCTGTCCGCCTGGGTGAGGATGGCCCGCGGGGCACTGTCGCTCAAGGTGAAGGCAATACGCTCGGCAGGATAGGCCGGGTCGATCGGCACATAGCCCGCACCGGCCTTGAGCACGCCCAACAGGCCGACCAGCATGCCCAGGCCACGCTCGACGCAGATTGCCACGCGGTCATCCGGGCCGATGCCCATTGCGATCAGGCGGTGAGCGAGCTGGTTGGCACGCTGGTTGAGCTCGCCGTAGCTCAGGCTCTGCTGCTCGAAGATCAGCGCCGTATCCTGCGGACGCGCCTGGGCGTGGGCCTCGAAACGCTGGTGCAGCAACGGCGTCAGGGCGAACTCGAGCAAGGGGCGGTTCTGGCCATGGATCAGTTGCTCGCGCTCGTCGGCGGGCAGGATATCGATGCCGTTCAGCGGCGCGTCTGGATCGCTGTCCAGAGCCTCGACGATCTGCTCGAGCGCCCGCGCCAGGTAACCCGCGATACGCTGGGCGCCTAGCCCGCCAGTGACCAGGGCGGTGATGCGCAGGTCCTCGCCAAGGTCGTCGATATTGATCGTCAGTGGGTAGTTGGTGCGCTCTTCGGCGCCCAGCACCTGGATACCAGGGGCGATGTCGATAACTTCGGCAGCGTCGGCGGCATCGCTATGGCGATAGTTGAGGACGGTGTTGAACAGCGGCGCAGGCGCCGCCACCGCACTGCAGCGCTGGGCCAGTGCCAGCGGCGCCTGTTCATGACCGAGCACGCCGGTCAGGCGCGTGTGAGTCGCCTGCAGCCCTTGGCGCACGCTGTGCTCGCCAACGTCAATGCGCAGCGGCAAGGTGTTGATGAACATGCCCAGCGCCTGTTCGCCGCCCTCGCCGACCTCCATGCGCCCGAGCAGCACGGTGCCGAACACCACCGCCTCGCGCCCGGACAACTGGCCCAGGACCCGGGCCAGGCCCAGGTGAGCGATGGCCGCAGGGCTCACACCCAAGCGGCGTGCCTGGGCGCGCAGGCGCAGGCTCAGCCCGCGCTCGAGGGTCAGGCGGGCTTCCTCCACGGCCTGATCCTCGACGTCGGCCACGCCGAAGGCCAGGGTAGGTTCGTCGATATCGGCCAGCATCGCGGTGAAGAACGCTTCATGCGCCGGCACGTCCAGCGCCTGGCGCGCCTGCGCAAGGAGGTTGCGAAACGGCACCGCCGGCCCAACCTGCTCGGCATTGCCAGCCAGCCAGGCGCCGATCTCGCGGCGCACGATGTCGAGTGCGGTGTGGTCCATCACCGTGTGGTGGAACAGTAACAGGGCGACGACCTCCTCGCCCGTGCCCCGGGCATGCACCAGGCGCAGCAGCGGTGCCTGGCGCAGGTCGAGGCGATAGTGGCGGGTGTCGTGCAATCTGCGCAATTGCGCCAACGGCTCGTCCTGGCCAGGCAGTTGCAGCGCTTCGCGCGCCAGCGGTGCTTCGCGCCAGACCACTTGCACCGGCTCGTCCAGGCGTTCCCAGTACATCGAGGTGCGCAGGATGTCGTGGCGCTGGATCACCCAGTCCAGCGCATCGGCGAAGGCATCCAGGTGTGCCTGGTCGGCAAAGCGCAGTTGTGCCTGCAAGAGATAGGGGTCGCCCGCATCGGCGGACAGGTGGTGGTAGAGCATGCCCTCCTGCAGCGGCGCCAGGGGATAGATGTCCTGTACGTTGGCAGCGCCGCCGGGAATGCTGGCGACAATGCGGTCGATGGCCTGCTGGTCCAGGTCCACCAGCGGCAGCATCTGCGGGGTAATCTTGAACGCCGGGCTCAGCCAGTCGTCGTGCTGCCGGGCGAGCATCTCCAGCAACGCCGGCTTGTGTGCGGCCAATGCGTCCCACAGGGCGTCATCCAGGGCATCGTCGTCACCATGGACGACGAGGTCCTGATCGTCACGCTGAAGTCGGATCGCACGGGTGGAGAGCACAGCCATCAGTTCGCTGAAGCGCATGGGTAAGCATCCTGCTTTTGCCAGTCGGAAATGGCGCCACGCTAAAGGATCGGGGGTGCGAGGGGTGACAGGGTAAGGGGGGACAAAGCACGGACTGCCAAAAAAGGAATAAGAATATGAATTCTTATTTCTTTTACGCGTTTAGAACTTCCTCTATAACGTTTCGAACTGTACAGCAGCCAACACCGGCCAACTGTTTGCAGCGCAACACCCGATCAACACCCCGCTGCGCTGGCAACACGGCCGTTGTCGCAGAAATCGCGGCAACCCGTTGATTCAAAAGGAATCGAAACTTCGGCACGACGATTGCTCAAGCAAAGTCCCCCGCTCACCCGAACAGGAGACTCGCCATGAGCACCCCCTTGAACGTCGTTGCCCTCTCCGGTGGTACTTCCCGCCCTTCGCGCACCCTGGCATTGACCGAAGCCATCCTCGCCGAGCTTGGCCAGCACCTGCACATCCGGCCGCACCTCATCGAGCTGGGCGATATTGCCCGCCCACTGGGTGCTGCACTGTGGCGTAGCGAACTGCCCGACACCGTCGAGCAGCAACTGCAGCACATCGAACAGGCCGACCTGCTGGTGGTGACCACTCCGGTCTACCGGGGCAGCTTCCCGGGGCACTTCAAGCACCTGTTCGACCTGATCGGCCAGGACGCCCTGGTGGACACCCCGGTATTGCTGGCAGCCACCGGCGGCAGCGAGCGCCACGCGCTGGTGCTGGATCATCAGTTGCGCCCGTTGTTCAGTTTCCTGCAGGCACTGACCCTGCCCATCGGCGTCTATGCCAGCCAGGCCGAGCTACAGGACTATCGCGTTTCCAGTGATGCCCTGGCTGCGCGCATCGGTCTGGCCGCCGAGCGTGCCGTACCGCTGTTCGCCCCTCACCATCAGCTGCGCAAGAGTGCCTGAGTGACCACCATGAATGCACCCGTGACACCCACCACGCGCCCGGCACTGGCCATTGCCCACGACCTGGCCGCCCAATTCGCCCTCACCGCTGTCGAACGCGACGAACGCGGCGGCACCCCCAAGGCCGAGCGTGATGCCCTGCGCGACAGCGGCCTGCTGTCACTGGCCATCCCCACGGCCTTCGGTGGCCAAGGGGCGACCTGGCGGGAAACCTTCGATGTGGTGCGTGAGTTCGCCCGGGTCGACAGCTCCATTGCTCACGTGTTCGGTTTCCACCACCTGATGCTGGCCACCGTGCGCCTGTTCTCGCGTCCTGACCAATGGCAACCCTGGTTTGAACAGACTGCGCGCAAGCATTGGTTCTGGGGCAATGCCCTCAACCCGCTGGACACGCGCACCCAGGTCAAGCACTTCGAGGGGTGGTGCGAGTTTTCCGGCAAGAAGAGCTTCTGCTCCGGCGCCAGCGACTCGGAAATGCTCATCGCCTCGGCGGTGGACGAACGCGCCGGCGGCAAATTGCTGATCGCCGCAATCCCCAGTGGTCGTACCGGCATCAGCCTGCACGGTGACTGGGACAACATCGGTCAACGCCAGACCGACAGCGGCAGCGCCACCTTCGAACGGGTGCGGGTCGAGCACAACGAACTGCTGCTCGATCCCGGCCCGCTGAGCACGCCGTTCGCCGCCTTGCGTCCGCTGATCGCGCAACTGCACTTCGCCAACCTGTTCCTGGGTATCGCCGAAGGCGCCTTCGACGAAGCGCGCCAGTACACGCTGAAGGAAAGTCGCCCCTGGTTCCGCTCCAGCGCCAGTGAGAGCCGCGAAGACCCCTATGTGCTGCGCCACTATGGTGAGTTCTGGGTCGGCCTGGAAAGCGTGCGCCTGCTGATCCGCCGCGCCTGCGAACAGCTCGATGCGGCCTGGGCCCTTGAGCACGACCTGAGCGCCGAGGCGCGTGGCGACCTGGCCCTGGCCATCGGCACCGCCAAGGTTGCCGCAACGCGCCATGGGCTGGACATCTGCAACCGTCTGTTCGAAGTCACCGGCGCCCGCGCCACCCATGCCTCACTGCGCTTCGACCGGCACTGGCGCAACCTCAGGACCCAGACCCTGCACGACCCGGTGGACTATCGCATCCATGAACTGGGCGAGTGGGCGCTGAACGACAAACGCCCTGCCCCGTCCTTCTATTCCTAAAGGCACGTCCATGCAATTGCTGACCCTCCCCCCTTCACCGTCATTGGCTACCTCGATCAGGGCGACCGCACAGGTCTTCGAAGACCCCAGGTCGCAGGCGCTGCTCGCCCACCTGCAACAGGTCGCTCCCAGCGAGGCCAGCGTCCTGATCATTGGCGAGACCGGCACGGGCAAGGAGTTGGTCGCACGCCACATCCACAACCTCAGTGCCCGCCGCGACGGCCCGTTCGTTGCGGTCAACTGCGGCGCGTTTTCCGAGTCGCTGGTCGAGGCCGAACTGTTCGGCCATGAGAAAGGCGCCTTCACCGGCGCCCTTGCGTCCAAGGCCGGCTGGTTCGAGGAGGCGAACGGCGGCACGTTGTTCCTCGATGAAATCGGCGACCTGCCGCTGCCCATCCAGGTCAAGCTGCTGCGTGTGCTGCAGGAACGCGAAGTGGTACGCCTGGGGTCACGCAAGAGCATCCCGATCAATGTGCGCGTGCTGGCCGCCACCAACGTGCAACTTGAAAAGGCCATCAACGCCGGGCACTTTCGCGAAGACCTGTACTACCGCCTGAACGTCGTCACCCTCTCGCTGTACCCGCTGCGCGAGCGGCCGGGCGATATCCTGCCACTGGCGCGCCACTTCATCCGCAGCTACAGCGAGCGCCTGGGCTACGGCCCGGTGGAACTGGCAGCCGACGCCCAGGCCAAGCTGGTGGCCTACAGCTGGCCGGGCAACATCCGCGAGCTGGAGAACGTGATTCACCACAGTCTGCTGACCTGCGGCGACGGCTTGATCCATGCCCGCGACTTGCGCCTGTCGAACCTGCGCCTGGAACGTCAGGACGATCTGCCTTCGCCGGCCTCTGCCAGCAAGGACGGCGGCATCGATGAACTGCTGCAGCAGGCGTTCAGCCGGCTGTACGAGGAGCAGCCGGGAGACCTGTACGAAAAGGTGGAGAATGCCTTGCTGCGCTCGGCCTATCACTTCTGCCATTACAACCAGGTGCATACCGCGCAGTTGTTGGGGCTGTCGCGCAACGTCACGCGCACGCGGCTGATCGCCATCGGTGAGCTGGTGGTGAACAAGCGCCGCGCACCGGAGCAGCCGTTGGACAACCGGATGGTGCGCCTCTCGATCTGAGCGCGTCATTATCTGTGCCACCCACCCAGGCGCGCTTTTCGCGGGCAAAGCCGCTGCTGCACGTAAATCTCGCCCCATGCCATTCGTCCACCTGATACCCGAACCCTGCCCGGCGGCTCCTTTGCCCGCCAGGCGGTTGCGATCAGCCCAGCAACGAGATGGCAATGACCAAGACCCGTTCCCGCACAGCCCTGTATATAGGCCTGCCTCTGGCCCTGGTGGCCGCCCTGGGCAGTGCCGCCGGCTATTTCTACTGGCAACGCCAGGATGCCGGCTACCCGCACAAGATCGTCGAACAGGCCAACGCCCTGCATGAGCACATGCTCTCGTTCGACAGCCACATCACGGTGCCGCTGGACCTGGGCAGCACCGGCAACGAGATCGACAAGGACGGCCCGGGGCAGTTCGACCTGGTCAAGGCCAACCGCGGTCGTCTTTCCGGTGCGGCCCTGACCATCTTCGGTTGGCCGGAAATCTGGAACGGCCCCAACGCCCCGCACCGCCCTACCCCAGGCTTCGTCGACGAGGCGCGCCAGCAGCAGGAAGTGCGCTACAAGATCATCAGCGGCATGGTCCGCGACTTCCCCAACCAGGTCGGTATCGCCTATACCCCCGACGACTTCCGGCGCCTGAACGGCGAAGGCAAGTTCGCTATCTTCATCAGCATGCTCAACGCTTACCCGCTGGGCCATGACCTGTCGCAGCTCGACCTGTGGGCAGCACGCGGCATGCGCATGTTCGGCTTCAGCTACACCGGCAACAACGACTGGGCCGATTCCTCGCGCCCGCTGCCGTTCTTCAACGACACCGCCGACGCCCTGGGCGGCCTGTCGCCCTTGGGTGAGCAGGCGGTCAAGCGCCTCAACGACCTGGGCGTGATCATCGATGTCTCGCAGATGTCGACCCTGGCCCTGGAAGACGTCGTGCGCCTGAGCCGCGCGCCGATCGTGGCCTCGCATTCGGCGCCGCGGGCGCTGGTGGACATTCCGCGCAACCTCTCCGACAAGGAAATGCAGCTGATCAAGGACAGCGGCGGCGTGATCCAGGTGGTGGGCTTTGGCCAATACCTCAAGCCCCTGGGCAAGCCGGTGTTGGAAAAACTCGAGGCGCTGCGTGCGCGCTTCGACCTGCAGCCACTGCAGGGCCTGGCCAATGCCCTGATGCCGGGCGATGCGGTGATCGCCATCTGGCCTGAATCGCGTTTCGGCGAGTACGCCAGCAGCCTGTACGGGATTCTTGAAGAAGAACCCAAGGCGACCCTCAAGCAGTACGCGGACGCCATCGACTACACGGTGAAGAAGGTGGGTATCGACCACGTCGGCCTCAGCTCGGACTTCAACGACGGCGGCGGCCTCGATGGCTGGAAGGACGTCAGCGAGATCCGCAACGTCACCGCCGAGCTGCTCAGCCGTGGCTACAGCGAAACCGATATCGCCAAGCTCTGGGCCGGCAACTTCCTGCGGGTCTGGGACCAGGTGCAAAAAGCCGGTCAACCTGTCGCGTCCACCCAACACTGATCAAGGCCTGCCCGCATGAGCAACCGTCGTACCTTTCTCAAGCAGGCCGGCCTGGTCGCCGCGAGCCTGCCGCTGCTGCCTGGCGCGCTGGCTGCAACCTCGTCGCCAGCAACGCTCACCGGCACGGACAAATGGCGCAACCTGCGCACGCTGTTCCCGCTGGATCCGGACATCGCCCACTTCGCCAACTTCCTGGTCACCGCCCACCCGCGGCCGGTGCAGGAAGCGATCGACCGCCACCGCGCCGACCTCGACCGCAACCCCGCCGCCCTGATGGACTGGGAAAGCCAGTACGAATGGCAGCGCGAGGACGAAGTGCGTGACTGGGCCGCACGCTATCTGGAGGTCGGTCCGCGGCAGATCGCACTGACCGGCAGCACCACCGAAGGCCTGGCCATGATCTATGGCGGCCTGCAGGTCGGCGCGAAGCAGGAGATCCTGACCACCGAGCACGAGCATTACTCCACCCACAAGACCCTGGCCTTCCGCACCCAGCGCGAGGGTACGCAGGTGCGCAAGATCCGCCTGTTCGACAACCCATGGGACGTGTCCACCGACCAGGTGCTGACAACCCTGGAGCGCAATATCCGCCCAGAGACCCGCGTGCTGGGCATGACCTGGGTGCACTCAAGCAGCGGCGTCAAGCTGCCGGTCGGCGAGATCGGCGAACTGGTGCGCCGCCACAACCGCGACCGCAGTGAAGCCGAGCGCATCCTCTATGTGGTCGACGGCGTGCACGGCTTCGGCGTGGAGAACCAGCGCTTCGCCGACTTCAACTGCGACTACTTCATCGCCGGCACCCACAAGTGGATGTTCGGCCCGCGCGGCACCGGCATCATCTGCGCCGCCTCGACCGGCATGGATCACCTCACGCCCAGCGTGGCGACCTTCTCCCGCGATGAAGACTTCGCCACCATCATGACCCCCGGCGGCTACCACGCCTTCGAACACCGCTGGTCACTGGGCGAGGCGTTCAAGCTGCACCTGCAACTGGGCAAGGCCGATGTGCAGGCGCGCATCCACCAGCTCAATGCCCTGCTCAAGGAGCGCCTGCTCGAAGACCGCCGCATCGAACTGGTGACGCCGCGCAGCGCGCAGTTCTCGGCAGGCTTCACCTTCTTCCGCGTGCCCGGTAAGGACCCGGATGCCTTCGCCGCCAAGCTGATCGCGGGCAAGGTGATGTGCGATGCCGTGGAGCGCGACGTTGGCCCCGTCATCCGCCTGGCGCCAGGTTTGCTCAACGACGAACAGCAGATCGACCGGGTCATGCACCTGATTACCCAGCAACTTTGAACAAGGCATCTCCCATGAGCACACCTCTGCACCGCCTTACCCTGGCCGCCGTGCTGGCCGCCTGCAGCCTGCCGGCCCTGGCCGCGCAGCCGTCGGACAAGCCCGGCACAGTGTTCCGCGACTGCGCCAGGACCTGCCCGGAAATGGTCGTACTGCCTGCCGGCACCTTCACCATGGGCACTCCGCCCGACGAGATGGGCCGCCAGGACGACGAAGGTCCGCAGCACCCTGTGACCTTCGCCAAGCCATTCGCCATCAGCCGCTTCCAGATCACCGCCGGTGAATGGGACGACTACCAGAAGGCCACCGGCGTCGTCATCGCCGACGGCGACGACCGCCCCGGACGGCGCTGCACCAATAGCAAGCCCAGCTACCCGCAAGGCCCTCGCCAGCCGGCGGTGTGCATGAGCTACGGCGACATCGAGCACTATGTGGCCTGGCTGTCGAAGAAGACCGGCAAGCACTACGCCATGGTCAGCGAAGCCCAGCGCGAATACGCCGCACGCGGCGGCAGCACCGGCATGTTCCCGTTCGAGCCGGACGCCAACCTCGAGATCAGCAAGAACGCCAACGTCTACGGCCCCAAGGATGGCTACAGCTTCAGCTCGCCGGTCGGCAGCTTCCCGGCCAACGCCTTCGGCGTCTACGACATGCACGGCAATGTCTACGAATGGGTCGCCGACTGCTACCACGACAGCTATGTCGGCGCCCCGGCCGACGGCAGCGCGCGCACCGAGGCGGGCTGCACGCAAATCTCCATCCGTGGCAACGACTGGGGTGAAGCGCCGATCTTCTCGCGTTCGGGCAACCGCAACACCACGGTTCGCGACGACCGTGGCGACTGGCTCGGTTTTCGGGTAGTCCGCGAGCTCTGAGGCGCTACGCGGCGGTAAATTCTCCCACCCTCGGCTCGTTCCTATCGGTGTACTTGCGCAGGACTCGGGGCGCCCCACGCGGCGCCCCCACTCGACCATCCAAGGAACCGCAACCATGAGCCAGACCTCTTCGCCCGACAAAATCCACGACCTTATCGGCGTCGGCTTCGGCCCTTCCAACCTGGCACTGGCCATTGCCCTGGAAGAGCTCGCCGAAACCAACGGCCACGCCCTCGACGCGCTGTTCATCGACAAGCAGAGCGACTACCGCTGGCACGGCAATACCCTGGCTACCCAGAGCGAGCTGCAGATCTCCTTCCTCAAGGACCTGGTCTCGCTGCGCAACCCCACCAGCCCCTACAGCTTCGTCAATTACCTGCACCAGAAGCAGCGCCTGGCCGACTTCATCAACCTGGGCACCTTCTACCCTTGCCGCCTGGAGTACAACGACTACCTGCGCTGGGCCGCCGAACATTTCGCCACCCAGGCGGTGTATGGCGAGGAAGTGCTGCGCATCGAACCGGAACTGCGTGATGGCCGGGTCGATCACCTGCGCCTGGTCTCGCGTGACCAGCACGGCCAGGAGCACCAGCGCCGGGCCCGCTCGGTGGTGGTCGGCAGCGGCGGCACGCCCAAGGTTCCCGATGCTTTCCGCCCGTTCAAGAACGACCCGCGCGTGTTCCACCACTCCCAGTACCTGAGCGCCCTGCAGCAGCTGCCGTGCAACAGCGGCAAGCCCATGCGCATCGCCGTGATCGGCTCGGGCCAGAGCGCTGCCGAGGCATTCATCGACCTCAATGACAGCTACCCGTCGGTCAAGGTCGACATGATCCTGCGCGCCTCGGCACTCAAGCCTGCCGACGACAGCCCGTTCGTCAATGAAATCTTCGCCCCCGAGTACACCGACCTGGTGTTCAACCAGCCGCACGCCGAACGCGAGAAACTGATCGGCGAGTACCACAACACCAACTACTCGGTGGTCGACGTCGACCTGCTCGAACGCATCTACGGCATCCTGTATCGCCAGAAGGTCGCCCACCAGTATCGCCATGCCGTGCTGTGCCGGCGCACCATCGAAACGGTGGTCGACACCGCCGAAGGTATCGAGCTGACCCTGCGCGACCTGGCCACCGACGTTCGCCAGACCCACCGCTACGACGCGGTGATCCTCGCCACCGGCTACGAGCGTCGCTCCCACCGCGACCTGCTGGCTCCGCTGCAGCAGCACCTGAAAGACTTCGAGGTCGACCGCGACTACCGCGCCCTGGCGAGCCCCGAGTTCGGCGCCAGCGTCTACCTGCAAGGCTTCTGCGAAGCCTCGCACGGGCTCAGCGACACCCTGCTGTCGGTGCTGCCGGCACGTGCCGCAGAAATCGGTCAGTCGCTTTACCAGCACCTGGGCAAGCACGCCAGCAACGCCCCGGCCGCGCTGCGCATGACCAGCGCCTGAAGACAGGAACCTTCCGATGAGCAAACAACCCCGTGGGGCTGTGCGTGAGCTGCTGACGCTGCTGCGGCCCTTCTGGCCGGTGGTCGCCCTGTCGATTGCCCTGGGCATGGTCGGTGGCCTGAGCGTCACCGCCCTGTTGGCCACCATCAACACCGGGCTGCACACCGAAGGCGGGCTGAGCCAGGGGCTGGTGCTGGGATTCGTCGGGCTGTGTGCCCTGGCGTTGGTCAGCAGCATTCTCTCCGACATCGGCACCAACCAGGTGGGCCAGCACATCATCGCCAAGCTGCGCAAGGAGCTGGGCGAGAAGGTGCTGGCGGCACCGATCGAACAGATCGAGCGCTTTCGCAGCCACCGCCTGATCCCGGTCCTGACCCATGACGTGGACACCATCAGCGACTTCGCTTTCGCCTTCGCGCCACTGGCGATTTCGCTGACCGTCACCCTGGGCTGCCTGGGCTACCTGGCGATGCTGTCTTGGCCGATGTTCCTGATGATGCTGGCTGCGCTGGCCATTGGCATCGCCATCCAGTCGGTGGCGCAGTCCCGCGGTATTCGTGGGTTCATGGCAGCGCGCGATGCCGAAGACCAGTTGCAGAAGCACTACAGTGCAATCGCCGCCGGTGCCAAGGAGCTGCGTATCCACCGCCCGCGCCGCCAGCGCATGTTCCAGCATGGCATCAGCGACACGGCCGAACGGATCCGCGATCTGCAGACACGCTCGATCAACACCTTCGTGGTCGCCAAGAGCCTGGGCTCGATGCTGTTCTTCGTGGTCATCGGCCTGGCCCTGGTGCTGCAATCGCTCTGGCCCAGTGCCGATGCCAGCGTCATGAGCGGTTTCGTGCTGGTGCTGCTGTACATGAAAGGGCCGCTGGAGCACCTGATCAGCACCCTGCCGATCATTGGCCGGGCGCGCATTGCCTTCCAGCGCATTGCCGAGCTGTCGGAGCGTTTCGCCACCCCCGAGCCTCACCTGTTGCTGGCCGACTCCGGTCAAGCCGCACCACAGGTGCACAGCCTGGAACTGAGCGATGTCGGCTTTGCCTTCCCGCCGGTCGGCGATGCCCGCCCCTTCACCCTCGGGCCGGTCAACCTGAAGATCGCCCAAGGCGACATCGTGTTCATCGTCGGCGAGAACGGCTGCGGCAAGACCACCCTGATCAAGCTGCTGCTGGGGCTCTATGCCCCTCAGCAGGGCCAGATCAAGGTCAATGGCAAGGCCGTGGATGCCGAATCGCGCGACGATTACCGCCAGCTGTTCACTACGGTCTTCGCCGACTACTACCTGTTCGACGACCTGGTTCAGGGCGACCAGGCGATTCCCGAGGATGCCAACCAGTACCTGGAGCGCCTGGAAATCGCCCACAAGGTCAAGGTCAGCGATGGCCAGTTCAGCACCACCGACCTGTCCACCGGGCAACGCAAGCGCCTGGCGCTGGTCAATGCCTGGATCGAACAACGCCCGGTGCTGGTCTTCGATGAATGGGCCGCCGACCAGGATCCGACCTTCCGTCGCATCTTCTATACCGAGCTACTCCCGGACCTCAAGCGCCTGGGCAAGACCATCATCGTGATCTCCCACGATGACCGCTACTTCGACATGGCCGACCAGCTCGTGAGGCTGGAAGCCGGCAAAGTCGTCGAGGAGCTGACACCCGCCTGAAAAAAACAGAACCGGATTTTTCCGGTTCTGCTGTGTGTGTGCGTCTCACTAGATGTAATGCAAATCATTATCTACAACACCATCATAGAGTCTGCCAATGCACGTCTTCCCTAACCTTCGCCCGTTGTCAAAGGCCATGCTTGTCCGGCGCCTCATGGCGTCCGGCTTGCCCGCCACCGCTGTCGGCATGATGCTGGCAGCGCCGATGGTTGCCCAGGCCCAGCAAGTGGCCTTCAACATTCCCCAGCAGGCGCTTGGTAGCGCGTTGATTGCCTTCGGGCAGCAGAGCCAGTGGCAACTGCTGTACTCTCCCGACCAGATCAGCGGCCTGCGCAGCACCGCGGTCAAGGGTTCGCTGGAGCCCGATGCCGCGTTGCGCCAATTGCTCGGCGGCACGGGCCTTGGCTACAGCGTCAACGGCACCACAGTGACCATCAGCGGCCGTAGGGAAGGCGGCGCGGTGGAACTGGGGGCGACCAACGTCAATGCCGGCGTGCTGGGCGAGACCACCGAAGGCACAGGCTCGTACACCACAGGCTCGATGAGCACGGCGACCAAGTTGCCGACGTCGCTGCGCCACACGCCGCAGTCGGTCACGGTGCTGACCCGCCAGCGCATGAACGACCAGAACATGCAGACCCTCGAAGACGTCTCGCTGTACACTCCTGGCCTCACCCTGCGCAAGACCGGCGGTGAACGTCCGACCTTCTATTCGCGCGGCACCTCGGTCGACAACATCATGATCGACGGCCTGCCGGTGGCCTACGATACCGACACCCTAGGCACCTCGATGCTGTCGATGTTCGATCGCGTGGAAGTGGTGCGCGGCGCCTCCGGCCTGATGGTCGGTGCCGGCAACCCCTCGGGGACGTTGAACCTGATCCGCAAGCGACCAACCATCGAGCCGCAGATGTCGATCACCACCAGCGCAGGCTCGTGGAACAACTTTCGTACCGAACTCGACGCCAGCAGCAAGCTCAACGACAGCGGCAGCGTACGGGGTCGCGCCGTCGTCGCGCTGCAGGACAAGGACAGCTTCGTCGACGACTACAGCAACAAACGCCAGTTGATGTACGGCATCACCGAGTTCGACCTGACCGAGGACACCACCCTCACCCTGGGCGGCTACTACAACCGCGAGGACAACCCTGGCGCCGATTGGTCCGGGCTGCCGACCTACGCCAACGGCAACTTCCTGCCGATCTCTCGCTCGCACCGCATGAGCCCGTCCTGGACCTACTGGGACAAGAAGAACAAGAGCGTCTTCGCCGAGATCGAGCACCGCTTCGACAATGACTGGAAGCTGCGCCTGAACACCACCTGGCTGCGCGGTGAGATGGACATGCTCGGCACCAGTTTCTATCGCCTCGACCAGGCGGCGGACACCCTGCAGCTCAACGTAGGCCGCTACACCTACGAGCACACCCAGAAGAGCGTCGATGGCTATGTCAGTGGCCCGTTCAGCCTGTTCGGTCGCACCCATGAACTGGTGCTCGGTGGCAGCTACCGCCACGACCGCACCGACGACGGCCCTGGCGGCGGCCCGCTGGGCACCTTCGATTACCCGGTCGATCCGCTGTCGTTCGATTTCGGCTCGGTGCCCAAGCCCGAGATCGACTTCAACTGGTCGCGCAAGGGCAAGGTCGAGCAGTCCAGCACCTACGCCACCGTTCGCTTCAACATCCAGGACGACCTCAAGCTGACCCTCGGCTCGCGTCTGGACTGGTATGAATACGAACAGCAGACCCAGTCCGGCGACTTCGCCTTTGGCGGCAGCTCCAAGGCCACCCGCGAGTTCACGCCCTATGCCGGCGTGGTCTACGACCTGAACGACACCTACTCGGTGTACGCCAGCTGGACGCGTATCTTCAAGCCGCAGGAATCCCGCTCGGCCACCGGTTCCATCCTCGACCCGGTCACCGGCACCAACTACGAGACCGGGATCAAGGGCGAATACTTCGGCGGCGCCCTGAACGTGAGCCTGGCCTACTTCCAGTTGAACCAGGAAAACCTCGCCAAGGCCCTGCCCCAGTCGTCCTGCCCGGACCTCTCCGACGGCTGCTACGAGGCGGCGGGCGAAGTCGAAACCAAGGGCGTCGAGCTGGAAGTGCAAGGCATGCTCGCCGAGGGCTGGCAGGCGTCGGTCGGCTACACCTATGCCGCCGCCAAGTACGCCAAGGAAACCGGTACTCAACAGAAGGGCGACCGCTTCGACAGCGACACCCCTTACAACCTGTTCAAGGTCAACACCGTGTACCAATTGCCGGGTGACCTGAACCAGTGGAGCATCGGTGGCGGCTTCCGTACCCAGAGCCGGGCCTATACCAGCTTCGGTGTGCAACAGGGCGGCTACAGCGTGACCGACCTGATGACCGCCTACCGGATCAACAAGCACTTCACCGTGCAAGGCAACCTGAACAACGTGTTCGACAAGCGTTACTACCAGAACATCAGCAACCCGGCAGGGGCCAACATCTTCGGCGATCCGCGCAACTTCACCGTCACCATGAGGTGGACGCTGTAACCTCTGCACCCTCGGGCCTGCCAGTCAGGCCCGATCCATTCTGGCGCGATCGAAACGCCTACCACACGAAGCAATCACCCGCCATTCCTGACTCCAGGTCAAAAGACCTTGCCCCCCGCCCCTCTTAATCAACCCCGCTGCAACCTTCAAACTGCTCCCCACTCGAATGGTCGATGTGTCCAGGCGCCAGCGCCTCCCGATCGATCCCGAATTCCCCTATAGCAGGAGCAGATCCATGAGCATTCCATCCTTCGGCCTCGGCACCTTCCGCCTCACCGGCCAAGCCGTCATCGACTCGGTCAAGTCCGCCCTGGAGCTGGGCTACCGGGTCATCGACACCGCGCAGATCTACAAGAACGAGGCCGACGTGGGCCAGGCCATCGCCGAAAGCGGTGTGCCTCGTGACGAGCTGTTCATCACCACCAAGATCTGGACCGACAGCTATGCTGCCGACAAGCTGATCCCCAGCCTGCGCGAGAGCCTGGCCAAGCTGCGCACCGATCATGTCGACCTGACCCTGATCCACTGGCCCGCCCCAGGCAACGGTGTCGAGCTGCGCGAATTCATGGGCGCCCTGGCCGAAGCCAAGAAGCTCGGCCTGACCCGCCAGATCGGCATCTCCAACTTCAACATCGAGCTGACCCGCCAGGCCATCGATGTGGTTGGCAAGGGCGAAATCGCCACCAACCAGATCGAGCTCAGCCCCTACCTGCAGAACCGCAAGCTCGCGGCCTTCCTCAAGGAGCAGGGCATCACCGTCACGTCCTACATGACCCTGGCCTACGGCAAGGTGCTCAAGGACCCGGTACTGGCCAAGATCGCTGCCAAGCACAAGGCCACGGTGGCCCAGGTCGCCCTGGCATGGGCGCTGCAACTGGGCTATGCCATCATCCCCTCCTCCACCAAGCGCGAGAACCTGGCCAGCAACCTGCTTGCCCGTGACCTGCACCTGGACGAAGAGGACATGGCGCAGATCGCAGACCTGGAGCGCAATGGCCGCGAAGTCAGCCCGGACGGCCTGGCGCCGGCCTGGGACTGATCCCTCGCCGCATTTGGGCGTCGACTGCGGTCGACGCCACACCTGACATTCCTGAATTCGCCATAACCCGGAGTTTCCGATGAGCGCGCTTTCCCCTAAACGGGTCCTGTTTGCCCTGGCCATCGGCGCCTTCGGCATCGGCACCACCGAATTCGCCCCCATGGGCCTGCTGCCGGTCATCGCCGAAGGTGTCAACGCCAGCATCCCCACTGCCGGCATGCTGGTCACCGCCTACGCCATCGGCGTGATGGTCGGCGCACCGATCATGACCCTGCTGTTCAGCCGCTTCGGCAAGCGTGCTGCACTGATGATGCTGATGAGCATCTTCACCGTCGGCAATCTGCTGTCGGCGCTGTCGCCGGACTATTACACCCTGCTGGCCTCGCGCCTGATCACCAGCCTCAACCACGGCGCATTCTTCGGCCTGGGCGCGGTAGTCGCGGCCAGCGTGGTACCCAAGGACAAGCAGGCCAGTGCCATTGCCACCATGTTCATGGGCTTGACCATCGCCAATATCGGCGGCGTACCGGCCGCCACCTGGATCGGCCAGCAGATCGGCTGGCGCATGGCCTTCGCCGGCACCGCCGTGCTCGGTCTGATCGCCATCAGTGCCTTGTGGTACGCCCTGCCCAAAGGCGAGCGTGGCAGCGTGCCGCATGTGCGCAAGGAACTGGCGGTGATCGCCCGCCCCAGCGTGCTGCTGGCGATGGCCACCACGGTGCTCGGCGCAGGCGCCATGTTCACGCTGTACACCTATGTGGCCCCGGTGCTTGCGGAATTGACCGGTGCCTCCAATGCGTTCGTCACACTGGGCCTGGTGCTGATCGGTGTCGGTTTCACCCTCGGCAACAGCCTTGGAGGTCGTCTGGCCGATTGGTCGCTGGACGGCGCGGCACGGATCTTCCTCGGTACCCTGGCGGTGATCATGCTGCTGATGCCGTTGGTGCTGGATAGCCATGTCGGTGCTGCGCTGGCCCTGCTGGTCTGGGGGGTATTCACCTTCGCCGTGGTGCCGCCGCTGCAGATGCGGGTGATGATTGCGGCGGCCGAGGCCCCAGGCCTGGCCTCGTCGATCAATGTAGGTGCATTCAACCTGGGCAATGCGGTCGGTGCCGCACTGGGCGGCGCGGTGATCAGCCTGGACCTGGGCTACGCCGCGGTGCCGATGGCCGGCGGTTTGCTGTCGGCGGCCGCGCTGCTGCTGGTGTGGCTGGGGGGACGCAACAAGGTGGCGAACAGCACCATCAGCGAAGCGCTGTAAGCACCGTACAGGGCTCTTCGGAGAGGGACTACAGGTAATGGGGAAACGCTGAACCGCGTCTTCTGCCAGTATCGAATGGCCCCTCTTCAGAACCTTCGCCATGCCACCTGCTGATGTTTTCCTGCGCAGCCAGCGCTATGATGCTCCTCATGCACACAGCCCCTTCGTGGCTGACCGGAGGTACATCACGATGACCGCAAAAGCCAGGAAAGTCTCCGAACCTGAGCTCGACGCCCTTGAGCAGACAGTACCCGAGCATGCCCGTGAGGCGACACTCAGCGCCTATCAGCGCGCCCTGCAGATGAGCCAGCAGGGGGTGCTGACCACTGACGACGGCGAACTGGTCAGGGTCAACGCGGATGGCGCCCGGACCGTCCTGGCCAAGGCCGGCCCACGGCGCAGGGTCAAGCTCGGCGAGGTTGTCACCGTTCGCAAGGTCGACGACAGCAGCGCCGGTGAGCGTGCCTAGGCTGCGGGTCTTTGCCGGTCCGAACGGCTCCGGCAAGAGCACCATCAAGGCCAGCCTCCCCGCCGCACTGACCCGCCTCTTCGTCAATGCCGACGAGCTGGAAACCCAGGCCAAGGCCAGCGGCTTCATCGACCTCTCCCTCTTCGGCATCCAGGCCACGCTGCCTGACGTGCTGGCGTTCCACCTAGAGCATCCCTTGATCATCAGCAAGCGACTTGCCGGGCAGGTCGGGCGACTGGGGCTCGAGGAGCAGCGGATCGACTACCGTGCGGTACGCATGGATGCCTACTTCGCCTCGGTCATCGCCGACTTCATCCGCCAGCGCCTGCTCGAAGCCCGGGCCAGCTTCACCTTCGAAACCGTCATGTCCCATGGCAGCAAGATCGAGTTCATGCGCCAGGCACAAGCCAGTGGCTACCGCACCTACCTCTACTTCGTCTCGACGGAGAACCCGGAAATCAACATCGACCGGGTGGCCATCCGTGTCCGCCAGGGCGGGCATCCGGTCAGGCCGGACCTGGTGCGCAGTCGCTATGGACGTTCGCTCGACCTGTTGCCGGAGGCCATCGCCGCCAGCAACCGGGCCTTTGTATTCGACAACTCGCAGCAGAGCGCGCTATGGCTCGCAGAGATCACCGATGGCACGCAGTTGGAGTATCGCACCGAGGAGATCCCGGACTGGTTCTTTGAGGCCTATGTGGACGAAGTCGAACCCTGAGGCTGGTCCATGATTATTCCAGTTGCCGCAATTATGAACTGCCGCCTGCACTGATTCCCAGCGAACACGCTTGAGCCTACGCTTCATCCATCAGGCCACTTCTTCCGGGCCTGCACATGAGGAGTCCCGCGATGTCCCGCCCACCATTGCCCCCGTTCACCCGCGAAACCGCTATCGAGAAAGTCCGCCTGGCCGAGGATGGCTGGAACAGCCGCGATGCGGCCAAGGTTGCCCTCGCCTACACCCTCGACACTCGCTGGCGTAACCGGGTCGACTTCGCCACCAACCGCGACGAGGCACAGGCCTTCCTGACCCGCAAGTGGAATCGTGAGCACGAATACCGCCTGATAAAGGAGCTCTGGGCCTTCACCGAAAACCGCATCGCCGTACGCTATGCCTATGAGTACCGCGATGACAGCGGCCAGTGGTACCGCGCTTATGGCAACGAGAACTGGGAGTTCGCCGCCGATGGTTTGATGCAGAACCGTCACGCCAGCATCAACGAGATGCCGATCACGGAAGAAGAACGCCAGTTCCGTTGGCCGCTGGGGCGTCGTCCGGATGACCATCCGGGGCTGAGCAGCTTCGGCTTCTGATCTTGCAGACGCATTCGCCCAGGCCTGTCATGACAGGCCTGGGCGAAGTGCTTTTACGGTATTCAACCGTACAGGTAGTTGATGTCCTTGAGCGCCAGCGGTGGCACCTGGCCAAGCAGGTAATCGCGCAGCTTGCTCATCTGCCGGGCCTTGGGGCTGGCCTTGAGCCAGGTCATGTAATAGCCATCGCCAGTCGCCACGGCCTGCTTGAAGGGTGTGATCAGGCGCCCGGCGGCCAGGTCGGCACTGGCCAGTGCCAGATCGACCACCGAAATGCCCAGCCCTTGCTGGGCTGCGGAGATCCCTTGGTCAAGGGTGTCGAACACCTGCCCTTGATCGATGCTGATGTCCAGGGCATCGACCCGCGCCAACCAGCGCCGCCAATCACGGCGGTCGGACGAGGGATGCAGGAATTCACAGTCGCGTAGCACCGACAGGTCTGGCTCAGGATCCTTGAGGTAGTCGGGGTGGCAGACCGGAATCAGCCATTCATCGAACAGCTTCAAGCTCTCCACATCGGCAGGGAAATTGCCGCTGCCCAGCAGGATGGCGCAATCGTAGGGCTCGGAATAGAAATCTACCGTGTCGATGTCCATCCACACGCTCGACAGTTGCACGCTGCAGCTGTCGTCGATCTTCTTGAAACCGTCCAGTGCCTTGAGCAGCCAGCGCACGGTGAGCGTGGAGGCGGCTTTCAGGCGCAGGCCGTAACGGTCCTGGCGCAACAATGCGCAAGCATTCTCGATGATCTTGAAGCCGACCTTGAGCTCCTGGGCCAGCAACCGACCGTGCTCGGTCAAGCGCAGCTTGGGGCCACGGCGCTCGAACAAGTCGCAACCGAACATGGCTTCGAGGGTCTTGATGTGGTGGCTTACTGCCCCTTGGGTCAGGGCCAGTTCCTCCGCTGCGCGGGTGAAGGAGCCGTAACGAGAAGCCACTTCGAAGGCACGCAAGGCGTGCAGGGCTGGAATCCGTTCTGACATCGTCGCCGTCCAAAGCATGAGTGAAACTAATAGTAGGTCATAGTTCCAGGCGTTTTACAACCTTGGGAGGTTCTTTGAAAATGCCGTTAAATAACAATTACAGCTAACCAACACGCCGCGATAAGGCAGAAAAACCACCTTATAGAAACTTCCTGGGGAAACCATGTTTACGGGTTATGGAAACTGCTATCGCCTGGATGCGCTAGAGCTGGCCGATGAACATGTTCGGAACAGGCAGCATTGGACCTACAAGACCATAGAGCACTTCAAGGAAATCCTCGGCAACCCTGGCTTTCCCTGTCTCTTCGGACGCAAGGCGGTCGCTGCCGCCACCTGCCACATCATTTTCGCCCGCGCCGATGATCCGGCCAATGATATCGCCCGCGGTCTCGCCGACTACGTCAGTACCATCGCGCCGATCCCGCTCAAGCAGCGCATCGGCAACCCGCTGCTGGTGTTTCTGGAAACGACCACCGACGCAACGCTGGCCGAACAGCAGGCCCTGGCCTGGAAGATCCTCCAGCAGGTCCACGCCCGCGACCCTCAGCCTTGGCCACAGGATGTGCCACGGGACCCGCATGACACTCAGTGGTCGTTCTGCTTTGCCGGCATGCCACTGTTCATCAACATGAGCTTTCCCGCCCATCGCCAGATGAAAAGCCGCAACCTGGGCAACAGCATCGCCTTCGTCATCAACCCACGGGAGAGCTTCGACGAAGTGGCCAGTGCAGGCACCGAAAGTGGCCAGCGCATCCGTGCGCGGATACGTGAGCGGGTTGCGCAGTACAACGACGGGGTCATCCCCGACAGCCTGGGGTTCTTCGGCCAGGACGACAACTTCGAATGGAAGCAGTACCAACTCCAGGAGGCCGGCTCGCTCAACCCGTCGCGCTGCCCCTTCCATGCCGCTGCAACGCCTGAAAACCAGATCGAGAACTGAATGTGAATACCGCACTGACTGCTACCTACGCCCTTACCGTCCTGCTGCTGATCGCCACGCCAGGCCCGGTAGTGGCGCTGATCGTCAACACCGCTGCCGCCTCCGGTTCGCGCAAGGCCCTGTTCACCGCCGTCGGCACCAACTGGGCGTCACTGGTGCTGATTGGTGCTGCCGCCTGGATCATCATGACCAGCGCCGCGATCGACAAAGCCTGGCTCAGCAGCATGAGCCTGCTGGGCTGCCTGTTCATCGGCTACATCGCCGTGGGCACGCTGCGCGAAGCACTGCAGCAGCAACCTCGGGAGCACGCCGCCGAAACCGTCGAAACGCCGCGCAGCGCCGGCCGAGGCGGCCTGCTGCAAGGTTTCATGGTGGGCATTTCCAACCCCAAGGACATCATCTTCTTCATCGCCTTCTTCCCGCAGTTCATCCAGGTCACTGAATCCTTCGAGAAGAGCATGGTGGTGCTGTCGCTACTGTGGATCGCCATCGACTTCGCGGTGCTGAGCCTCTACATCTTCGCCATCGGCAAGATCGCTTCGCAGCGCAGCAACCGCCTGATCAGCCTGGCCTCTGGCGTCGCCCTGCTGCTGATCGCCGCGGGCGGCCTGCTCTACAACCTCAAGGAGCTGGCCGCCTGAGCCCGCCCGATTCCCAGGAGCGCCCATGACACCGATCGACATCACCCCGGACGTGGGCAGCGCCATTCCCCTGCGAGAAGACTACCAGCGCTTCCTGCTGCTCGGCGGACGCCGCGCACCGCATACCCTTTACGTGCACGAGCGCGGCTACCGCTCAGACACCATCAATACCGATGCGTTGGGCCTGCGCTACAGCCACTGCGCCGGCAAGCGATTTTCACTGGCCGAGCGCGGCGGCGCGGCGCGCATCAACCTGCTGGTGGGCGGCTCTACTGCGCTGGGTATCGGCGCCAGCTCCGATGAACACACCGTGGCCTCCTACCTGTCGATGCTCACTGGCGAGATCTGGTTGAACCTGGCCGGCTGCGGCCTGAACGCCACCCAGGAGCTGCTGATGTTCCTCAGCCACCAGCATCGCCTTGGCCAGATCGGCCATGTCGTGGTACTCAGCGGCCTCAACACCTTGGCCCAGGAAGGGCTTGGCGAAATTCTTTCAGGTGACCAGGAACCTGAAGGGGCCCGGCCATACCAGCGTTTTCTCAACAGCTTCAACGAGGGCGTGCAACTGGCCAAACCCGGACGGGCCTCGTTCTGGCAGCGTCTGGGGCAAAGCCTGGCGCCCCGTCGTTCGGCGCCAGCGCCCTGGGCCTGGCCGCTGTCAGCGCCGGAAAAGCGCCTGCTTCGCGCCGCCGATTGCATCGGCCGTACCCTGTGCCAATGGGAGCGATTACTGGCCGACAGCCACACCTCCCTGACGTTCATCCTGCAGCCACTGCTGCCCTGGTGCCGCGAGCAGTTGCCCGTCGGCGAGCAGGCCATGCTCTCGGCGCTGGACCGTCAGCCGGGCAACTTCGACCGGCTGCTGGAGGGTGTCTACGACAGCGAACTGCACTCAACCTTCTTCCGACGCATCAAGAGTCAGGCGCAGAGCGTACCCTGCTATGACATGAACGGTATGCTCAGCAGCTCACCGGTGTTCAACGAACATCTGTTCATCGATCGGCTGCATTTCAACGACCTGGGCAACAATGCCCTGGCCAAGGTCATCACCGCAAAGCTGGGGTTGGCCCAGGAAAAGTACGCCAACCGCAAGGTCACGCCATTCAAGCTCGTCTGACAGTCGACAAAGCCTCTTTCGACAGCACCTCGGGATGGCTAGAATAGCCCTTCACCGCTCCCGGTAGCCCGAGGCAAACGCGAATTCGTCATGAACACCCCTGCTGCCCAAACGCTTCTGGTTCGTCCCACTTGGGCGCCAGCCTGCGAGGCCCACTCGTGAGTCCAGCCGTCTTCCTTTCGGGCTTGTTCGCAGCGCTGACGCCGTTTGCCGCCCAGGCGCTCGACGTTCGCATCGACCCCCATGCCGATCTTCTCTACCGGCAGGCATTGCCATTGCTCGAGCAGGCCGACACCGAGGATGACAGCCCCAGCCCACTGCGCACAGCCGAGACCAATGATCCGGAGCTCAGCCGCCAGGGCCAGGCCATGGCCCGCACATTGCCAACGGCGGTAGCGCTACTGGAAAAGTCGGTTGCCTTGGGCCATCCCGTAGCGCAGTACCGCTTGGCTCTGTATTACATGACTTACCTGCCTGCCGGGAAAATTGCCGACGCTGCCTGCCCATTGCTCGAAGCCAGCCTGCGCCAGGGCTTCGCCCCGCCAGCGACAGCAATTGCTAACTGGTGCCCGTCCTACAACCATACTCTCGCCTACCGCGAGGCGCTGGAAGCCATTCCGAGCATGGCGACCCTTTACGCCGCCTACTATCCGCAACCCGCCACTCGACTGGCTTGCAACCGCAGTCGCCCGCAAGGCCTGGAACTTCAATGGGGGCGTCAGCGCGACTACCAGGCGGAGGTCTACCGCCTGCTCGGCGAGCTCGACCCGCAACGGCGTCAGGTTTTTCTGCAGAAGGCGGTGGAGATCAACGGTTGCGCGGCGGCCCAGCAGCGGCTGACCAGCAATCGCTGACCGCACGACCGCTGAGCATTCAGCCAGCAAATACCGGGTATTCCAACATTTAATTTGTGGATGCCAGGGCCTCGCCCCTATGCTGTCCGTACATCCCCTGCGCCGCACCGGACGGTGCGGTTCACGGCACGGGGAGAGAACAACAAGTCGAGACTGTCCATGTCGAATCACTCCTACTTCGCCCCCCACGGTGGGCACCCGGCTCAAACCGAGCTGCTGACTGACCGTGCCATGTTCACCGAGGCCTATGCCGTCATTCCCAAGGGCGTGATGCGTGACATCGTCACCAGCCACTTGCCGTTCTGGGACAAGATGCGCATGTGGGTCATCGCCCGCCCACTGACTGGTTTTGCCGAAACCTTCTCGCAGTACATCGTCGAAGTCGCCCCTGAAGGCGGCAGCGAACGCCCTGAGCTGGACCCGAATGCCGAAGCCGTGGTGTTCGTCGTCGAAGGCGAGATCGACATCACCGTCGAAGGCAAGCACCACACCTTGGTGCCTGGTGGCTACGCCTTCCTCGCACCAGGGGCCGACTGGAGCCTGCGCAACAACAGCAAGGCCAACGTCACTTTCCACTGGCTGCGCAAGCACTACCAGAAAGTCGAAGGCCTGGCGGTTCCCGAATCGTTCGTCACGCACCGCGATAACGCCACGGTCATCGAGATGCCGGGCACCGAAGGGCGCTGGGTCACCACTCGCTTCGTCGACATGGCCGACATGCGTCACGACATGCACGTCAACATCGTGACCTTCCAGCCAGGCGGCGTGATTCCGTTTGCTGAAACCCACGTCATGGAACACGGCTTGTACGTGCTCGAAGGCAAGGCGGTATATCGCCTCAACCAGGACTGGGTGGAAGTGGAAGCCGGTGACTTCATGTGGCTGCGTGCGTTCTGCCCACAAGCCTGCTACTCGGGTGGTCCAGGGCCGTTCAGCTACCTGCTGTACAAGGACGTGAACCGTCACGTGCACCTGACGCTCAATCCGCAGCGCTGAGGCGCCCACCTGCATCAACCGATCGGGGTTGGCCACGGCCCTGATCGGCGCAACATCATCTTCATGATCGTTCTGCCTGTTCCCGCGCATACTAGGGTGACCCTCTGCGTGGAGCCTGAACATGCCGCAGCTCCTGTCCCGAATTCGCCTCGCCATGCTCTGCGCACTTGTCCTGCCGACGCTTGCGTTGTCTGCCGACAACTGGCGCCTCACGCACCAGGAAAGCGGCATCGACATTTATCTTGGCGACGTCCAGGGATCGCTCTACCAGCAATTTCGCGGCGTTGTCCGCATCAAGGCCAGTGTCCGCACCCTGAGCGATCTTCAGGAAAACCTGCGTGTCGCCTGCAAGTGGTTGTACGCCTGCGCACAGATGCGCCTGCTGGAAGTGGATGGCGACAGCACCTGGGTCTACCTCACCACCGAGCTGCCCTGGCCGGCGCAACCCCGGGACATGGTCCTGCGCGTACGTACCGAGCGGCTCGACGACGGCTCACTGATTCGCAGGCTCGGCGCTGACCCGGACAAGGTGCCGGAGGCCCCCGGCTTCATTCGCGTGCGCCAATTGCAAGGTGAGTGGATCATGCACCCGCTGGCCGAACGTGATACCGAGGTCACCTATCGGCTGCAGGCCGATCCTGCCGGTGATGTACCGGGCTGGCTGGCCAATCGTTTTGTGGTCGACGCGCCAATGGTCACGCTGAAAACGCTCAGAGCGGTGGCCGAGCGCCAACCCTGACGCTCCTGGCCGAAGCGGTTTAGGAGCGTTCCTACACGCACTTCGGAGCGTCTGCGCCCCTCACCCACACTTGATGCCCTACCCTGTGGACCTTGCCAACAAGGAGGTGCCATGCGCGCATTTGTTCTCAGTTGCTTCATGCTGCTGGTTGCAGCCCCTGCCACGGCCAAAGAGCAACCCCCTGATCTGACCCCTGTCCACCTGGGCGTCGGTGGCCAGGCCGTCATCTACAACCTGCCGCTGACCGTCGCACTGGAACAGGGCTATTTCCGCGATGAAGGTCTCGATGTGAAGGTCATCGACTTCACTGGTGGCGGCAAGGCGGCACAAGCGCTGGTGGCCGATGCCGTGCAGGTGGTCAGTGGCGCCTACGAGCACACCTTGCGCCTGCAGGCTCGCGGCCAGGTACTTCAGGCCTTCGTGCTGGCAAGCGAGAGCCCGCAGCTCGCCATGGGCGTCTCCTCCAGAACCCTGGCGAACTACAGGTCGATCGCAGACTTGCGAGGCAAGACCATCGGCATCAGCGCGCCCGGCTCCTCGACCCAGATGCTCGCCAACCGCGTGCTGGCAAAGGGAGGGCTAAGCACCGAGGACGTTGCCTTTGCCACCGTCGGCACCGGTGCGATAGCAGTACAGGCGATGCTGAGCGGCAAGATCGATGCGCTGGTCAACGCCGAACCCTTGATCAGCCTGCTGGAGCAACAACAGGCGATCCGCCTGATCGCAGATGCGCGCACTCCCGCCGGCACCGCGGCGCTGTTCGGCGGCCCCATGCCGGCTAACACCCTCTATGCCAAAAGCACCTACATCCAGAACAACCCACAGACCGTTCAAGCCCTGACCAATGCCATGCTCAAGGCCCTGACCTGGCTGCACGACGCCACGGATGCGGAAGTCGCCGACCTAGTGCCGACACCCTACCTGATGGGTGACGCAGAGCTTTATCGCCAGGCGTTTCGCAACATCCAACCATCCCTCAGCGTGAACGGTCGCTTCCCTGCAGAGGGGGCGCGCAACGCTTTGCAGGCGCTGCAGAGTTTCGACCCGGTCATGGCCCAACGCCAGATCAACCTCCAGGCGACATGGACCAATCAGTTCGTTGACCAAGCCACGCAACCATGACCTCCACACTCGCTCTGGAAATGCTCGACGTGGAAGCGCGTCACGATCGCTTGCTGGCATTGGCACGGGTCGACCTGAATGTACGTGAAGGTGAATTCGTCTGCGTATTGGGCCCTACCGGTTGCGGCAAGTCGACCCTGCTCGACCTCGCCGCAGGCCTCAAACCGGCCTACAGCGGGCAGATCCGCTGCCATGGCAAGCCCTTGGTCGGGTTGAACCACCACGCTTCCTACATGTTTCAACACGATGCGCTGTTGCCGTGGCGCACAGCGCTCGACAATGTGAGCCTTCCCCTGCAACTGCGTGGCGTGAACAAGCAACATTCCAACCAACAAGCCGCGTGTTGGTTGAGGCAAGTCGGGCTGACCGACGTTCCCGATCGCTACCCTCACCAATTGTCTGGCGGCATGCGCAAACGTGTCGCCCTAGCCCAGGCGCTGATTCACGACACTTCGCTGCTGCTCATGGACGAGCCCTTCGCTGCACTGGATGCCCAAACACGTCAAGCCATGCAGCAATTGCTGCTCGAATTGTGGGACGAACAACGCAAGTCGGTCTTGTTCGTCACCCACGATCTCGACGAAGCCATCACCCTCGCCGACCGCGTACTGGTTTTCAACGCCGGCCCTGCATCCCGGTGCATCGAAGACATTCGAATACCCCTGCCACGCCCACGTGACACGATGTCACTACGCAAGAATCCCGAGTCCGCAGCTCTGTACCAGCGTCTATGGCACACGCTGGGGCACCTGCCTCCCGCCACTACAATCGCCCGAGACTGACATGTTCTGGACCACCCTCTGGCTACTACGCGCCGCCCTCCTGCTCGCACTGTTCTCCTTCTGGTCATGGCTGGCTGCCGACGAAGAGCTGGCGTTCTTTGTCGGTCACCCACACGCAGTCTTGCAGCAACTCTGGCGCTGGCTGAGCACGGGCAACGGTTCGCTGGAGCTGTATTGGCAGGATCATCTGCTGACTACGCTGAACTTCCCCGGCACGCTCTACCCTCACTTGCTGGTCACACTGACCGAAACGCTCCTGGCCTTTTTGCTAGGGCTCACCTCAGGCCTGGCACTCGGTCTCTGGTTAGGGCTCACGCCCACGCTGGCGCGGGTATTGTCGCCGTTCATCAAGGCTGCCAATGCGGTCCCCAGGGTGGTGCTGGCGCCCTTGTTGGTGATGTGGCTGGGGCTGGGCATCGCCTCGAAAGTCGCGCTGGGCATCACATTGGTATTCTTTGCGGTCTTCTTCAACGTCTACCAGGGCGTGCGCGAGGTAAGTCCTGCGCTGTTGGCCAACGTAAGATTGCTTGGCGCCAACCGCTGGCAACTCATTCGTATCGTCTATCTGCCTGCCGCCCTGGGTTGGGTGTTTTCCAGCCTGAACACTGTCATCGGCCTGGCATTCGTGGGGGTCGTGGTCGGTGAATACCTGGGATCGACACGCGGAATTGGCTACCTCATCCTGCAAGCCGAGGCCACCTTCGACGTCAACACCGTGCTGGCGGGCATCATCGTTCTCACCTGCTGCGCCCTGCTCTTCGATGTCCTGCTCGCCAGGCTGGAGCGGCGTCTGTCAGCGTGGCGCCAGCAGTCGGATGATGAACCGCGACGTTGGTAGAAAATTCCAATGGAACATAGTCCGACTGGCGCCCTCAACATGCCTACGTCCTTCGGAGACTTAGCCATGTCATTGCCCTTGAGTATGCACGATCACCGGCATCACCGGCCGTTCTGGCAACAGCCATGAAGATGCCCGGCCGCGCGCCCAGCTCCTGCCTGCAGCTCGACTATGTTCGCGACACACTGTTCGGCCCAGTGGCGCAGAGTGTCGAATGCCATGCCCAACTGGCCGCGCTTAATTTGCAAGGGCACCCTGCACTGCGTTTGCACATTCACCCGCCACTTCCGGACAAGGTTGAACGTGCTCATAGCGTTGCCTTCGTCTGGCAGGGACGCCGTTATCGGGGGGTAGTGCGCGACTGCGGCAAATGCGGCGACGGTGGTTTGAATCTACTGCTTGAGCTGCAGTGAAGCGATCGGCCGCCCGGGACCAGGCTATATGAAAGCCTTCTGGGCAGTCACCTTGAGGTCAGGCGCATGCCCCACTCGTTGCGCGCCACGCAATTGCCCGACCAAACCGACCAGGTCACGACAACTGTTAAGGCTATCCAGCGGTACGCCTGTCAGGGTGTAGCCATCCTCCAGGCTCTCACCACGCCCCAGGCGAATGGTCAGGCTGACGCCATCGGGGCTACTCACTTCGCAACGATCGGGCAGACAGGCCTGCTCGATCAACTGACGCATTTCCAGCATCGAAACGCCGATCAACGACATGTCATGACCCTCTCTTCAACGGATTGCCTCTGTTGTGACTACACACTGTGCAGGTGTAGCGCCAATTGATAGTGCTCATGTCCCCGGCGGCAGCCCATTCATCCAGGCAATGCCCAACGCGCAAAAGCCTTATCCACTCTAGTGAGTGGAACCATGGCGCGATGGCTCGTTCGATCGGTTGCCTCGGCAATGCGACAAACGGCAGCAAAGTACCGTTCGTCGTGTGCGACGAAGATGTTGCAAACTTTATCGTCCGGCTCGATTTCACAGCATCAAGCCATGGACCGTCGTGTTGCGCGTTGCGCTGAGGAATCGGGTAGCGATGATTGATGCAAAACTGTTCGTGATCGACTATGCGCTGCACGGCGAGCACAAGTCGTTCATCATTCGCGCCGAACGTATGGATAATGCCGAGGCCTGGCATTGGGCAAGTTGCGATGCCGGCGTCGGCAAAATCGGCCGCTATGGCCGAGAAAAGATCAAGAAAGTCAGTAGACCCATGGCCGAGCGCTATGGCATCAGCGAGGTGAGCTGGCGCGCCTCTGGCTGAAATTGGCTTGTGGCAGCGCCAGATACCCCGCATGACGTGCGTTCAGGATTTCACCATCTGCCCAAAACGCCCTGCGTGGAAGTCGTCGAATGCTTCGGCGATTTGAGCCTGGGAGTTCATCACGAACGGGCCATAACCAACGATCGGCTCATCGATCGGTTCGCCACTGAGCAACAACAAGGTGGCGTCTTCCAGTGCAGTCACGCTGGCATGTTCGCCATCGCGCTCCAGCAACACCAGGCTGGCCGGGCTGACGTCCTGCTGGTCGTTAACCCGTATCGACCCGCGCAGTGCAACCAGCGCGGCATTACGCCCCAGCGCAATCGGCAAATGCAGCGTTGCGCCAGCCTGCAAACGCACGTCCCACACATCCATGGACGTGAACGTCCGGGCAGGTCCCCGATGTCCACGGTAATCGCCTGCGATCACCCGCAGGCTGCCGATACCCTCGCCTAGCGCTACTCGGGGAATCTCAGCATCCAGTAGCGTCTGGTAACCCGCCGGAGTCAGTTTGTCGCGGGCAGGCAAGTTGACCCACAGCTGCACCATCTCAAGCACGCCACCGCTGCGGGCAAAGGCCGGCGAATGGAATTCTTCATGGATGATGCCATTGGCCGCGGTCATCCACTGCACGTCGCCAGGGCCGATCAAGCCGCCGGCGCCGGTGGAGTCTCGGTGTTCGAGTTCTCCCTGGTAGACAATGGTCACGGTCTCGAAGCCGCGATGCGGATGCTGGCCGACTCCGCGACGGGCGTTGGTCGGCGGGAACGTGTGAGGGCCAGCGTAGTCCAGCATCAGGAACGGGCTGATATGGCGTGCCAGTTGATCGTAAGTGAACAGGCTGCGCACGGGGAAACCATCCCCAACCCAATGGGCGTGAGGGCTACGGTGAATACCCAGAATCTTTTTCACGAGATATCTCCTCTCTTGGCTGGCAAGTATTCTACCGATGAACACAATGATGGATTAGGCGGGCAAAATAGCTTTATTTGTCTCATATGCAGGACAATCCTTCCTTGCACCTTCCAATCCGAAGGCTTGCCCGGCCCCGTTGCATTTAGCCGCCGGCTGCCCCAAGCTCAGCCCTTCCTGACCCCGGTACCACTAATGCCCAAACGTAGCCGCTACCTGATCGCACTGCTGCTCATCCTGGCGATCCCAGGGGTGATCGGTTATTTGTGGCGCGCGCCGAAACCGGTGCCCTCCAGCCTGCCGCCGCAGAGCTATGCCAAGGCACTGCGCCAGGCCCACGAAGGTCTTCCGGGGGCAGCCCGGGTGCTCTACCAACAGTTGCAACGCAATGACCTGCCGCCGATCCGGCGCGCTGCGCTCTACGCCGAACTCCCTCACTACCCCTCCCCCCAGGCGCTGAAACTGGCCCAGCAGGACCTCGACCACGGCGATCCCCTTGTACGCCGTGCGGCGATCACCAGCATCCGGCGCCTGCTGCCACCAGCCCAACGCAGTCTGGTCCTCGGCCCTCTGCTCGAGGATGACGACCAGAACGTACGGTTCGCCGTGGTGGATGCATTGCTGGGTCTGGACCCCGATGCCATCGGCCTGTATTTCCGACCGCTGCAGGCCGCCCTGGAGCAATACCAACAAGCACTCGAACAGCGACCCGACGATGCCGAGGCACAAGTCCACCTGGCGCGCCTGTACCTTCACGAGCAGGATTATCCGCAGGCCGAAGCGGCGCTTCAGCGCAGCCTTGCTCTGGCACCGCAGGATCTGCAAGCGCTGGCAACGCGGGTACGCCTGCTGGAGCGCCAAGGCCAGCACGACGCCTCCCGCGAGGTGCTGGGCAAAGCCCTGGCGCTGCGCCCGGACTCTGCGTTTCTGCAATATGAACTGGGCCTGTGGCTCACCCGCCATGATCAACAGGAATACGCCTTGCTGGCTTTTTCCCGTGCCGTGGAGCTGGAACCGGACAATGCCGACTACCGATACACGTTGGCCGTCACCCTGCATGACCTTGAACAGGTCGAAGCAGCACAAAAACAGCTGGAAACCCTGCTCGACCGCCAGCCTGCCAATCGTCGAGCTCGGGTACTGCTGATTCGCTACTGGAAGGAAACCGGGCAGCTGCAGAATGTACAAGTCTTGCTCGCCGAACTAGAGCGACAGAACCCAGACGATCCCTATTTGCAACAAGGTTTGTAGAACCCGTTTGAACCCCGACAAAACGCTGGTGGTCCAGTGAGTAGTAGCACGCTGAACGCACGGCCATTTCCGGCCAGGCCACTGCCCTGGGAGATTCGTCTTGTCCGGTTCGCTGTCGTTGGACGAACGCACCCTGATCCTCGCACCCGAGCAGGTTGCAGCGACCGTCGCCAAACTGTTGTCTGGCAGCGGTATTGAATGCTTGTGTACAAGCGACAAGCAGCGCTTTGGCCTATGGCTGGCAGAGGGTGTCGCCGTGGTAATCGTCGACTCGCAGGCTTTGACCGATGACCCGCAGTCACCCCTGCACCTGTTCATCGATAGTCAACCCGAATGGTCCGACCTACCGGTATTGCTGCTCAACACCCATGCGACGACCGTTAATGCGTCGATGTTGCAAGGGTTGGGTAATCTTTCGTACCTGAGTTACCCCTTCGACGAACAGCAACTTCTGGGCACGACGAACCAAGCTCTGCGCGCTCGGCGTCGACAGTACATGGCGCGCAACGCGTTGAGCGCGCTGCACCAGCGCCTGGAAAGCCTACAGACTGGCGACCAGGCCCGACACCAGACTCGCAAGATGGAAGCTATCGGCCATTTGGCCGGCGGCGTTGCCCATGACTTCAACAATCTGCTGACCAGCATCGGCGGTAGCTTCGAATTGATCGACAGGCGTCTGCAGCAAGGACGCACCGAAGGGCTCGACAAAGTCCTGCGCATGGGGCAAGACGCCGTAGCCCGCGGGGCGACGCTGACTCACAGGCTGCTGGCCTTTTCTTCCCGTCAATCGCTGCAGAGTCAGGCGGTGGACCTGCATGCCCTGCTCCAGCCCGCGCGGTTGCAGGCTATATTGGGCAGCTCGGTGAAACTGTCCTTGCGCGTGTCGGATGAACTCTGGCCAGTCGAGGCAGACGACAAACAGTTACGCGAATCGTTGAACAACCTGCTGCTCAACGCTCGGGAAGCCATGCCCAGCGGGGGGCGGCTGTCTATCGAAGCCAGCAACCAGCACATCGACGCTGCACAGTTCCAGGATGCTGGCTTGAGCAGCGGCGACTACCTGCAACTGACCATCAGCGACACTGGCCAGGGCATGTCGCAAGGCACCCTGGAACATGCCTTCGAACCCTTTTTCAGTACCAAGCCCGTGGGCCAGGGCATAGGTCTGGGCTTGTCGATGGTCTATGGGTTCAGCAAGCAGTCCCACGGCCATGTAACGGTGGACAGCCAGATTGGCCGGGGCACGCGGGTGGATCTCTACCTGCCGCGCTGCGTGGGCATCCCGCCGCAGGCCTTGGAGGCTGCAAGTACGCCGACGGCTGGGAACTGCCGCGAGGTGTTGATCGTCGAGGACGATCGCGAAGTGCGCGAGCTGCTCTGCCAGGCGTTGTGTGATGACGGCTTCCCCTGCCAAAGCGCCTGCAACGCTACGCAGGCGCTGCACCTTCTGCGTTCCCCACAGCCCATCGCCCTGCTTATCAGCGATGTCGGACTGCCAGGCATGAATGGTCGACAGCTCGCCGAGATTGCTCGCACACTACGACCGAACCTGCCTGTCCTGTTCATTACCGGTTACGCGGAAACGGCAATGTCCCGCGAAGGCTTCCTCGCCCCTGGCATGCAACTGATCTGCAAACCCTTCGAGCTGAACCAGTTGAGCCAGCGCGTGGCACAGATGCTCGGGGAAGCATGATCGCAGTCAGGGCTCGAGCATCCGCTGAACCTGGACTGTGAGGCTTTGCAGCGAGAACGGCTTGAGCATGAGTGCGGTGCCTGGCTGGTCGAGAAGGCTGCGTTCGAGAGGCTGCGCGGTATATCCGGTAATGAACAGGATTTTCTGAAGGGGTTTGGCCTGGCGAATCGTCTTGCCCACCTGGCGTCCGCTCATACCACCTGGCAAACCGATATCGGTGATCACCAGGTCGAATACACCACTCTCACGATAGTGCTCCAGCGCCATACCGGAATCACTGGCTTCGATGACGTCAAAGCCATGCTCTACCAACACCTCCTTCATCAATGACCGTAAATTGCCCTCGTCGTCTACCAACAGTATTCGCTCACTCCGGCCCTGCTTCAACGCAGGCACCTCTCCCTCTTCACTGACTTTCGGCAGCTCGCCTGGGTGGCGCGGGAACAGGAGTGTGACCTGAGTACCCTTCCCTGGCGTCGACTCGATCCACACATAACCCCCAGACTGGCGAGCAAATCCGTAGATCATCGGCAGACCAAGCCCGGCGCCACGACCTTTGGGCTTGGTGGTGAAGAACGGCTCGAAAGCACGGCTCACCGCGTCTGCCGGCATGCCCTGCCCATCATCCTGGACGTGAATGGCGACATAATCCCCGGCAGGGATGCTTTCATCGTGCTCCACCCCGTTCACAAATCGTTCGTTGGCCGTCCGAATAGTCAAGCAGCCCCTTTCAACCATCGCATCCTGGGCATTGCTACACAGGTTGAGAATCGCAACCTCCAACTGCCCAGGATCGACCTGCACTGGCCAGGGCGCTACGTCCAGTTGCCAGTTCAATGCGAATTCTGGCCCGAGAGCCTGATGGATCAATGGCTCAAGATCTTGCAACAGGCCGTTCACATCGAGTAGTCGCGGTTGCAATGGTTGGCTGCTGGAAAATGCCAGCAGCCGATGGGTCAGCGCCATCGCACGCTGTACCGACTCGCGCGCCACATGCACGTACTCGTCGATGCGCTCCAAGCGTCCCTGGCCCAAGCGACGCTGGAGCAACTCGAGGCTACCGCCAATGCCCGCCAATAGATTGTTCATCTCATGCGCCATGCCGCCCGCCAATTGGCCAACGGTTTCCATTCGCTGGCTATCACGCAGCAGGCTTTGGGCCTCGCGCAAGATCGTGGTGCGCTCCTCGGTAATATCCCGCCCTACTGCAATCAGCACGTCGCCCTCGGGCCGCGCACTCCAACTCATCCAACGGTAGTACCCATCCTTGTGCCTGAGCCGCGACTCCACCTGTTCGATCACCTTGCCCATCAGCAGATCATTGATCGCCAGGCGAACCTCCGCACGATCAGCGGGATGCACAAGATCGACGAGCGCAATCGCGTTCAGTGACTGCTGTTCCCATCCCAGCACCCGATGCCATGCGTCGTTCGCGGCCAGCAGTTCGAGATCGCGGCTGACGATGATCATCGCATCCCGTGACAGGCGCCAGAGAGGATCACTGTTGGGTAGATGACACCCGATCTGCTGCTCGAAGCTCCGCGCCAGTTCACGCCACTGGCGGATTTGCTCCAAGCTGGCAGTGGTATCGATCGCGGTGTGCAAAAAACCGGCAACCGTACCTTCCTCATCGCGCACGGGGGCGTAACCGAACGCGAACCAGGCATGTTCACCGCTCTCACGATAACGCACCTGGATGGGCGACTCGTCGACAAAACTGGCCCTCCCCTCCAGCGCCTGGAAGACCCGTGGGCCCATTCGCTCCCATTCAACATGCCACAGCTGATCAAAACTTTTCCCTACCTGGCGCTGGTCGTCAGCCAGCAACGCCAGGTAGCTCTGGCTGGGAATCAGAGTCAGCTCCTTGCCCCAGGCCAGTGCGCAGGGAAAGGGCGACAAAAGCATGATATCCACCGCGATACGTAGCGAGGGAGGCCACTGCGACAATGGGCCCAACGGAGTGCTGCCCCAATCGAAGTGGAGAAGATGTTCAGCGCGCACCTCGACCGAGGGTGATGGCGAAACCAGGTGTATGACTTGTGTGGCGCCCTTTCGCGCCTGTTCATCGGCAGCCACGAACAATGCTCCCGGCAAAGGCACCAAGTGGCATGAGCACGTTGGCTGGCAGGGTTTCCGAATCCATGGCAACTCCTGAAGATCATGAAATACCTGAAGGCTAGCACATCGCTATAGAGAACAGCCCGAGGACGATTGCGCTGATCAGCCTGCACCTGTATCGCCCAGCAGGCTTTTTTCAAGGCACTGGTCAAGGAGCAAGTGATCTAGCGACTCCATCAACCGTAATCAATCGCACAGGCAAGGGGTGGTTTGTCTCCACCCATTCACGACATGACTTACAGCGTCACTCGATACGCAAGAGCAAGCTTCTTCATTCATCAAAACGATAGGGAGAAGTCAATGAGCATTTCCAGGTATCTGAACCACCGCGTGACCAATCTCATGCTCTCCGTATTGATCGGCACAACCCCCGTGATCTCGGGATTGGTGGTCATGGACTACCAAATGCACAGACAACTTGAGAAAAAATCGAAGGTTTCCATCGAAGAAGCCGTGTTCGCTATCGATCGTGTACTCGATAGCCTACATGGCGCGGCACTGCAGGCGCAGCCACTGAGTACCCAGCCATGCAGTGAAGTTCAACAAGAACTCGAGAACCAGGCCAGGCGTAACCCGCGGATTCACTCGTTGGTGTTGACCCGCAACGACATCGGATTTTGCAGTAGCCTGGGCACAAAGCCTTTGTACACGCCTCACTTCGCAAAGGGCGAATACCTGCAACTCAACATGAATTCACCGACCATCCCCAACGGTATTCTCGTGGAGTACCGTCTGGTCGCCAATAACCATTCAGTTATCGCCAGCACCTACGGGCTCGAGCTACGCAACGAACTGCGCGGCTTCAAGGACGGGGTCGTGTTGGAACTAGAGTTTGGCGGCCTTTACATCTCGGCCAACGGTGACAGCCGTAACGAAGTACGCCCCTCGCTGTCGGAGTTCTCGCAGAGCGGCGTATCGGAAAAATACGGTTACCTCGTCAGAGCGGGTTATCCTGATGGTTTTACGGCGCGCGAGTCACAATATATCAGGACAAATATCATGCCCTCCCTCGTACTCATCGGCCTGTTCACCTCGGTGCTCGTACTTTGGAGCCTCTTGCGTAAACAATACCCTGTCAAAGGGGTGTTGCCGGTCATTGACCGGTAACACCCTGTTCACAAGGCTAGTCGACGTTAAGCACGCCGCGCCGAACCTGGTCGCGCTCAATGGACTCGAACAGAGCCTTGAAATTACCTTCGCCAAAGCCATCATCGCCCTTGCGCTGGATGAACTCGAAGAATACCGGCCCCAGCAGGGTTTCCGAGAAGATCTGCAGCAACAGGCGCTTGTCGCCAGGCGCGGACGCACCATCGAGCAGAATACCCCGAGCCTGTAGCTGATCGACGGGCTCGCCATGCCCCGGCAGACGCTCTTCGAGCATCTCGTAGTAGGTCTGTGGCGGCGGGGTCATGAAACGCGTGCCGATGGCCTTGAGAGCATCCCAGGTCTTGAGCAGGTCGTCGGTCAGAAAGGCCACGTGCTGAATACCTTCTCCATTGAACTGCATCAGGAACTCTTCGATCTGGCCCGAGCCCTTGGACGATTCCTCGTTCAGCGGAATACGGATCATGCCGTCCGGCGCAGTCATGGCGCGCGAGGTCAGCCCGGTGTACTCGCCCTTGATGTCGAAATAGCGGATCTCGCGGAAGTTGAACAACTTCTCGTAAAAGCCTGCCCAATAGCTCATTCGCCCACGGTAGACATTGTGCGTGAGGTGATCGATGATCTTCAGCCCCGCGCCTGCCGGATTGCGGTCAACGCCTTCGATAAAGTTGAAGTCGATGTCATAGATTGAGCTGCCTTCCTCGAAACGATCAATCAGGTACAGCGGCGCACCGCCGATGCCCTTGATCGCTGGCAGCCGCAGCTCCATCGGGCCCGTTTCGATTTCCACCGGCTGAGCCCCCAGCTCCAATGCGCGGGCATAGGCTTCATGCGCATTGCGCACGCGGAATGCCATACCGCAAACGGACGGACCATGCTCGGCAGCAAAGTAGGAAGCGATGCTCTTGGGCTCGTTGTTCAGGATCAGGTTGATGCCACCCTGGCGATAAAGGTGGACATCCTTGGAGCGGTGAGTGGCCACCTTGGTGAAGCCCAATGCCTGGAATACCGGTTCCAGCACGCCAGGAGTGGGCGAAGCGAACTCGATGAACTCAAAGCCCATCAGGCCCATCGGGTTGTCGAAGATATCAGCCATGTTCGTGTCCTCATCTACAGCAAAAAAAACGGTGTCAAACGCTTGGGATGTCGGACAGACGAGGTGGTGAGCAGGGAATACCCCTCACGCTGCGGGAGAGGAAATCGCCATAGAGAAGCTTGAACCCGTGGTATGCCATATGAACCTGGTCTCGGCTGGGTCGGCTTTCCAGAAGGGAAAGACCTTATTCTTGTATTCGTAAACTGATTCTACAGTGCGTAATTTCCTTTGTCGCGCATTAGTTCGGTACTCCGCCGAAGGTCCGAGCTATCCTTGTGCAACCACCAGTCATACAAGTCTAGACCCGCATGCCTCTTACGGTTAAACGCCCTGCTCGCTGGAGCTGGCGCCGCCTGCTGCCCTGGGCGGTCGGCACACTGCCAATACTGTGCGGCCTGGCGATCATGCACTGGCAGATCGAACGCGATCTGCGAGACAACAGCCAGGCCACCGTCCAGCAGGTCGTCAACCACGTGGAGCGTATCCTGGATGGTGTCTCCACGGCGGCGCAAGCGCTGTTGCCTCTGGCCGGACGCCCGTGTAGCGAAGTCACACTGGCTTTGCGCGAGCAGGTGACGCGCAATGCGTTCGTACGCTCCACCAACCTGTTCAACCACGACACCCTGTATTGCTCCTCGCTGTTGGGCGATTACGACGAACCGGTCAACCCCCTCGACTACACCGAAGGTCAGCTGTGGCTGATGGATGGCAATTCGATCACGCCCGGCCATCCCCTATTGGTGTATCGCACCGGTCAGGAGGGCCGCGGAGCCATCGCCACGGTCGATGGCGACCATCTGCTCACGGCCCTGCGCTTGATTGCCGATGACGAAACGCTGGGGATTCAGATCGGCAGGCACTGGTTGGGTGCCGACGGCCTCGTGCATACCGGCACCCCTCCGACAGCCGCCAGCGCACACGTCTCTCAATACTCGGCACGCTACCCGTTCAGCGTCCACGGTGGCTATGGTCCGGACAAACCGATGGAAGTGCTGCGCAGCCAGTACCCGGCGCTGCTGGGCCTTCTATTGGTCATTGGCGCGTTGATCGGTCTGGCCTGTCGTTGGCAACTGCGACGTGCCTCGTCGTCAAGGACCGAGTTGAACCGGGCGCTGGAGGCGAACGAGTTCATCCCATACTTTCAGCCGGTGGTGCGCAAGGGTGACTACCGCTGGGCCGGCGCCGAGGTACTGATGCGCTGGCAACACCCGCACGAGGGATTGGTGCGCCCCGACCTGTTCATCCCCTACGCCGAGCACAGTGGGCAGATCGTGCCCATGACCCGTGCCCTGATGCTGCTTACCGCGCAAGGCCTGGCGCCCTATTCGGCGCTGATGGAAGACGGCTTCCACATCGGCATCAACATCACCGCCGACCACTGCCGCGACCTGGGACTGCTTGACGATTGCCGCACCTTTCTCCAGCACTTCCCACCTGGCCGGGTGATCCTGACCCTGGAGTTGACCGAACGCAAACTGATCGAAGCGACGCCGATCACCCTGGAGCTGTTCGAAAAGCTTCACCAGATGGGCGTGATGATTGCCCTGGACGACTTCGGTACCGGCCAGTCCAGCCTCAACTACCTGCGGCAGTTCAAGATCGACTACCTGAAGATCGACCAGAGTTTCGTCGCCATGATCGGCAGCGATGCACTGTCACAGCACATCCTCGACACCATCATCGACCTGTCGACCAAGCTGGAGCTGGGCATTGTCGCCGAGGGCGTGGAAACCGACGTTCAGCGTGATTACCTTGCGCGACAACAGGTGGATTTCCAGCAAGGCTACCTTTACGCCCGGCCAATGCCGCTGGAAGAATTCCTTCAGGCGCTCGCTGCACAGCCTGCCAGCTTGCGGTTGCCCCAGGGCGTCCCCCCTGAGATCATGCCCGGCTGATTCGTCCGTTTACTTTCTGCAACCGAGGCTTTCGTGTCAAAAGGCATCATCTCGTCTGTCATGGCATCCTGTCTGTTCGCCGTGATGTACTTCTATACCTCCATGCTCGCGCCGCTCGACGGCGAGGAGATCTTCGGCTGGCGCACCCTGCTGACCCTCCCGTGCCTCACCCTGTTCATGCTGCTCAGCAAGGACTGGAAGCATGTCGGCGAGCTGCTGGCGCGCGTTCGCCAGACCCCTCGCCTGTTACTGGGCATGGTCGGCACGTCATGGCTGCTGGGTATCCAGCTATGGCTGTTCCTCTGGGCGCCGCTGCACGGGCGTAGCCTTGAGGTGTCGATGGGATATTTCCTGCTGCCGCTGGCCATGGTCCTGACCGGCAGAGTGGCCTATGGCGAGCGCCTGTCACGCTTGCAGAAGCTGGCGGTAGGCTGCGCCGCGCTTGGCGTTGGTCACGAGCTGTACCAGCATGGCAGTTTCGCCTGGGAGACGCTGGTGGTTGTGATCGGCTACCCGATCTATTTCGTGCTGCGCCGACGCTGCCGCACCGACCACCTGGGCGGCTTGTGGTGCGACATGTGCCTGTTGCTGCCATGGGCCTTGTACTTCGTGATCCAAGGCCCGCTGTCGAGTGCCGACCTGGCTGCACATCCAGGCCTGTACGCCCTGATCCCACTGCTGGGAGCGATCAGCGCTTCGGCGCTGATCGTCTACGTGCTCGCCAGTCGCCTGCTGCCGTTCGGTCTGTTCGGCCTGCTCAGCTACGTCGAACCGGTGCTGCTGGTCGGCGTAGCCCTGCTACTGGGCGAGAGCATCGCGCCTGACCAGTGGCTGACCTACCTGCCGATCTGGGCTGCGGTGCTGGTGCTGGTGCTCGAAGGCATCAAGCACCTGCTGCGTCAGCGTCGTCGCTCGGTGTAAGACGCACCTGCCGCACCCGCCTCTCCTCCACCGCCACCACCGTCATGGTCCAGCCGTTCCAGGCCAGTCGATCGCCTACCACCGGCAGGCGATCCAGCAGGCTCATCACCAAGCCCGCCAGGGTCTGGTAATCCTCGGTGGCGCGGGCGACGAAGCCGGTACGCGCCTGAACCTGGCTCAGGTTCAGGGCACCACTGACCACGAAACCGCCCGACTCCTCGACGATCCCCGGCCCTTCCACCTCACTGGCGTCTGGTAATTCGCCAGCAATGGACTCGAGGATGTCGGTCATGGTCAGTACGCCGGTGAAGTCACCAAATTCGTTGACCACGAAGGCAATGTGGGTGGACTGACCACGCATCTGCTCCAGCGCGTTGAGAATGCTGAAACTCTCCAGCAGGTTCAGCGGTGTACGCACCATGCTCTCAAGGTCTGGCTGGTTGCCCGAGAGCAACTCCTTGAGCAACTCCTTCTTGTGCACGAAGCCCAGTGGCTCGTCGATACGACCGTCACGAATCAACGGCAGTCGTGAGTATGGAGAGTTGACCAGGATCTGCGTAATGGCTTCATCCGACAGCGCCAGATCAATGGCATCCACCTCGGCACGCACAGTCATCACGGTGCGTATCGGTCGCTCGGCCAGGTTCAGCACACCGCTGATCATCACCCGCTCGCGGCGGTCGAACAGCACATGCTCTTCCCCCCCTTCGACCAGGTCGGCGATCTCCTCGCCCACTTCATCGGCCTCGATGCGTCGCCCACCCAGCAAGCGCAGTACAGCATGCGCCGTGCGCTCGCGCAGCGGCTTGTGCTGCTGCAGGCTGCGTTTGCGGCGGGCCCGAGCCACCTGGTTGAACAGCTCGATCAGGATCGAGAAACCGATCGCCGCATACAGATAGCCTTTAGGGATATGGAAGCCCAGGCCTTCGGCAGTCAGGCTGAAACCGATCATCATCAGGAAGCCCAGGCACAGCATGATCACCGTCGGGTGGGCGTTGACGAAACGGGTCAGCGGCTTGCTGGCAACGATCATGATACCGATGGAGAAGATCACTGCGATCATCATCACCGAGAGCTGCTCGACCATGCCAACGGCCGTGATCACCGCATCCAGCGAGAACACCGCATCGAGTACGACGATCTGCGCGACGATGGGCCAGAAGGCAGCGTGACGCACAGCGCCGGTGCTCTGGGCCACATGCCCTTCCAGGCGCTCGTGCAACTCCATGGTGGCCTTGAACAACAGGAACACACCACCGAACAGCATGATCAGGTCACGGCCAGAGAAGCTCTTGCCCCAGACCTCGAACAACGGCGCGGTCAGGGTCACCATCCACGAGATGGAGGCCAACAGGCCCAGGCGCATCAGCAATGCCAAGGTCAAACCGATCACCCGGGCACGGTCGCGCTGATGCGGCGGCAACTTGTCGGCGAGGATGGCGATGAAGACCAGGTTGTCGATACCCAGCACCAGCTCGAGGACGATAAGCGTCAACAGGCCTAGCCAGGCCGTGGGGTCAGCTAGCCATTCCATTAGCGGGTACTCTCGGGAGAAACGTCACGAAGACGCGGAAAGGATGGCCAGGACGGCCGAAGACTGGGGGGCTCCGCGAAGGTGCTCATAAATACCTTGATAGAAATTTGGGAAGGTGATCCTACAATCGAAGCAGGTTTTCCTGACAGTGTGAAACTATTACAAAAGCTGTAACAGCTCCAATTGAGCACTTTCATTCAATACCAGGGCCTCAACGGTGAGCCAGGATGCGTGACCTCATTCAACATCAAGGAAGCCCTTCATGAGCCTGTCACTGTCCATGGCCGCCTTCGCCTTGGCGGCCTCGATTTCTCCTGGCCCTGTGAATATAGTCGCCCTCGGCAGTGGTGCACGTCATGGGCTGCGTGCCAGCCTGGGCCATGCTGCAGGCGCCAGCCTGGGGTTCTGCCTGCTGCTGGTACTGATCGGCCTGGGGCTGCATGAAGTGCTGCTGCGCTGGCCAGTGATAGGCCGCCTGCTGCATTGGGGTGGGGTGTTGTTCCTGTTGTACATGGCCTGGAAGCTGTCCAGCGACAACGGCCAGCTGAACGCCAGCCATCAGACGCAGGCGCCGTCGTTCTGGCACGGTGCTGTGATGCAATGGCTCAACCCCAAGGCCTGGCTGGCTTCAGTGGCCGGAATCGGCGCCTACACCGGCGGCGATCAGCAACTACTGTGGCTGTTCACCTGGCTGTATGCACCCATCTGCTTCGTCTCAGTGGCCAGCTGGGCGTGGGCTGGCAGCGTGATCAGTCAGTACCTGGGAAACCCGCGTCACATGCGTCTGTTCAATCGCGGGTTGGCGGTACTGCTGGTCGCCAGCGCGGTGTACCTGGTACTGGGCTAACGCGCTCAACCGCCGCTGCGGTAATGCCCTGGCGTGGCGGCCAGATGCTGCTTGAAGGCCCGCTGCAGATGCGCCTGATCGGCGAAGCCCGCCTCCAGCGCCACCTCGGCGATCCCGCGTCCGCGACGCAATTGCGCCCGGGCGTGCTGTACCCGCTGGTCGACCAGATACCCATGGGGCGTCAAGCCAAAGCGTCGGCGGAACGCGCGAATCAGATACGCCCGCGACAACCCCGCGGCGGCGCAGATATCGTCAAGGCTCAAAGGGTCGAGGCGATGGGCACGAATGAAGGCCGCTGCCGCTTCCAGACGCGGATGTGCCTGCGAATGCGCGCCGGGCGCTGCCTCAAGGTATCCCGGCAGTGCCTTGAAGAACGCCTTCAGCATCGTTTCACGGACCTCGGTATCGCCATCGAACAGCCCGGCGAAGAGCTGCAACAGACGCGCATACAGCGCTGGCGACTCGCTGAAGGTTGCCTGGGGCAGGAGGAAGCCCTGCGCCTCAAGCCAGGGCAGGTCGACGTACAACATCAGGTACGACCAGACTTCACCCTCGATCGGATTGCACGCATGTACCACACCGGGGTTCATCAACACCGTGGCGCCGGCCGAAAGCTCGCGCCAGGTATCGCCGGACAGGTAGCTGCTGCGCCCGCCCGTCACCGCACCCACGGAAAAACCTTCATGCGAATGCGGGCCATAGCAGACCTGGCGACCATCTCCCACCCGCCGCGCCTCGACGAAGGGCAGCGCTGGATCGCGCCAGAACCGCGACACTTCGATCATCGTCCCTGCCTCATGCCTCACCGCCTTGTACCACGACCAGCAACTGCGCCTGGCACTCACCGACCGAGCGCAGCCGATGCGGTGTCTGCGCGTTGAAATGCAGGGCATCGCCCTGCTCCAGCAAGACCCGCTCAGACATGAAATCGACCTCGACCTGGCCCGCATGGACGAACAGAAACTCCTCGCCCTGGTGCTCCTTGAACGTGGGATCACTGAAATCTCGGGGTGGCTGAACAAGAAAGGGTAACAGGCTGCGCTGCCCGATCTGTGACGTCAGCACCGTATAACCCGGGCCTGCACCATCACCTACCAGGGCCTGGCGCTCACCGCTGCGCACCAGGCTGTAGCGCGCCTGGAGAGTGTGATCTTCGGCAAACAATTCTTCGACATTGACGTTCAATGCCCTGGCCAGCTTCAACGCCGCCGCGATCGAAGGGGTGTTCAACCCACGCTCGACCTTCGACAAGTAGCTCTTGGTCATGCCGGATTTCTCAGCCAGCACCTCCAGGGTAATGCCCAGTTTCTTTCTCAGCAGTTTCAAGCGGATAGACATGCGGCGCGGTTTTCCCGTGTGAACGGCCTTGCTAATGACACTTTGTGTCATGTAGATTGTTTTGTGTCATGTGATTGACCGCCCCTCTCCCGATCAAAGCAGCGGGGCGGGCAAGCACTGGCATCATCAGCACGCCACAGAGGATATCCCCATGGCCAACACCCTGACACTCGGCAAAGAGCAACTGGTGCACAAAGCGCTGGCACAGATGCAAGGCTCACTCGCCGATAATACGTGGACTGTACGCGAAAAGCTGGCCCTGACCTGTCGAATTCTCTTCGACCATGGCCATGACTCGGGCCTGGCCGGGCAGATCAGCGCCCGCGGCCCGCAACCCGGCACGTTCTACACCCAGCAACTGGGCCTGGGCTTCGATGAGATCAGTGCCAGCAACCTGCTGCTGGTCAACGAAGACCTGGAGGTGCTCGAAGGCCAAGGCATGCCCAACCCCGCCAACCGCTTTCACAGCTGGGTGTACCGCGCCCGGCCAGATGTGAACTGCATCATCCACACCCATCCCACCCACGTTGCCGCCCTGTCGATGCTGGAGGTGCCGCTGCAGGTCTCGCACATGGACCTGTGCCCGCTGTACGACGATTGCGCGTTCCTCGGCGCCTGGCCTGGCGTACCGGTGGGCAACGAAGAAGGCGAGATCATCAGCCAGGCCCTGGGTGACAAGCGCGCCATCCTGCTTTCGCACCACGGCCAGCTGTCCACGGGCACCAGTATCGAGCAGGCTTGCGTCTATGCCCAATTGATCGAACGCGCCGCGCGCCTTCAGTTGCTGGCGATGTCCGCCGGCAGCATCAAACCCATCGACCCGCAGCTTGGTCGTGAAGCCCACGACTGGATCGACCGCCCCAAGCGCCACGGCGCCTCGTTCAACTACTTCGCCCGGCAGAGCCTGCGCAAACACGCCAACTGCCTTGACTGACCCCTGAATGCCTTGCTTGCGGAGCCACCCATCATGACCACAGAATTCCACGGCATCATCGGCTACACCATCACCCCGTTCAGCCAGGACGGCGAACAGCTCGACCTGCCTGCCCTGGGCCAGTCCATCGATCGCCTCATCGACAGCGGCGTACACGCAATCGCCCCACTGGGCAGCACCGGTGAAGGCGCCTACCTGAGCGACGGCGAATGGCATCAAGTCGCTCAATACAGCCTCGAACGCATTGCCAAGCGCGTGCCCAGCATCGTCAGCGTCTCCGACCTGACCACCGCTGGCGCGATCCGCCGCGCCCGCTTCGCCCAGCAGCACGGTGCCGATGCGGTGATGGTGCTGCCGTCAGCCTACTGGAAGCTCAGCCCAAGCGAGATCCTCGAGCACTACCGCAGCATCGGTACCGCCATCGACCTTCCGATCATGCTCTACAACAACCCCGCCACCAGCGGCACTGATATGTCGGTGGAACTGATCCTGCGCATTGTCCGCGAGGTGGACAACGTCACCATGGTCAAAGAGAGTACTGGCGACATCCAGCGCATGCACAGGCTGCAACTGCTCGGTGAAGGCCAGGTGCCGTTCTACAACGGCTGCAATCCGCTGGCGCTGGAGGCCTTCGTGGCGGGAGCAAAAGGCTGGTGCACTGCAGCGGCCAATCTCATTCCACAACTGAACCTGCAGCTGTACCAGGCGGTACTCGACGCCGACCTCAAGCAAGCACAGGCGTTGTTCTACCACCAATTGCCATTGCTGGACTTCATTCTCAAAGGCGGCTTGCCAGCGACCATCAAGGCCGGACTGGCCATGACCGGGCTGCCGGTGGGTGAACCACGTCGACCGGTGTTCGGGCTCGATGAGCAAGCTCGCGCCACCTTGGAGCGCCTGCTGCACGACCTGCGTGGCCATTGAAGGCCTGGAGATCACTGCACGCCATACGATTGGTGGGCGAGAACGGATAGGCTCTCACCAACCTCGGTCTTGCTTCACACCGTCGCCGTCATTCCGATGAAGTTCGCCAGCTCCGCCGTGCGCGGAGCGGCGAACAATGCATTTGGCTCCCCCACCTCATGCACCTTGCCCTGATGCATGAACACTAGCTTGTCGCCCACCTCACGGGCAAAGCGCATCTCGTGGGTGACCATGATCAGGGTCATGCCTTCGCTGGCCAGTTGCCGCACCACACCCAGCACCTCGTTGACCAGCTCCGGATCCAGCGCCGAGGTGATCTCGTCGCACAGCAAGACCTTGGGCGACATCGCCAGCGCGCGGGCGATCGCCACCCGCTGCTGCTGCCCGCCCGAGAGGCGATCCGGGTAGGCGTTGAATTTCTCCGCCAGCCCCACCCTGGCCAGCATGCGCTCGGCCAACTCACGCGCCTGCGCCTTGCCGGTGTTCTTCACCACCTGCGGCGCCAGCATCACGTTCTCGCCCACGGTCAGGTGCGGGAACAGATTGAACTGCTGGAACACCATCCCGACCTTCTGCCGCAAGGCGCGCAAGTCGGCACGGCTGGCGTCGAGGTATTCACCGTCCACCTCGATCACCCCATCGCTGATCGACTCAAGGCCGTTCAGCGTGCGCAGGAAGGTACTCTTGCCCGAGCCACTGCGGCCGATGATCGCGACCACTTCGCCCTCTTCGATGCTCAGGTCGACGCCCTTGAGCACGTGATTGTCGCCGTAGTACTTGTGCAGCGCGGACACTCTAAGCAGGGGCATGCAGCCTCCTTTCCAGATAACGGGCGCTCAGCGAGAGCGGATAACAGAGGATGAAATAGCCCAGTGCGACCAGGCCATAGACCATGAAGGGTTCGAAGGTGGCGTTGGCGATCATGCCGCCGGTCTTGGTCAGTTCGGTGAATCCGATGATCGAGGTCACCGCCGTGCCCTTGACCACCTGCACCGAAAAGCCCACGGTCGGCGCGATGGCGATGCGCAGTGCCTGGGGCAGGATGACGTGGCGCAACTGCTCCATACGGCTGAGCGCCAGGCTGCCGGAGGCCTCCCACTGGCCACGTGGAATCGACTCCACGCAACCCCGCCAGATCTCGGCGAGAAACGCACTGGTGAACAAGGTCAGGGAGATCGCCGCCGCCATCCATGCCGAGACGTCGATGCCGAACAGCGCAATGCCAAAGAACACCATGAACAACTGCATCAATAGCGGTGTGCCCTGAAACAGCTCGATGTAGCCACGGGCCAGGCGCCTTGGCAGTGCCCGCTCGGAAATGCGCCCGATCAGTACCAGCAACCCGGCCAGGCCGCCACAGGCGAATGCCACCAGCGACAAGGCCAGTGTCCATTGAAGGCCCGTCAGCAGGTTGCGCAGGATGTCCCAGAAGGTGAAGTCCATTCAGCGTTTCCCCATCAGCAGGCGCTGCCCGATCCAGCTCAGCAACTGGCGCACGAGGATGGCCATCAGCAGGTACAGGACGGTGGTCAGCAGGTAGGTCTCGAACGCACGGAAGTTGCGCGACTGGATGAAGTTGGCGGCGAACGACAGTTCCTCGGTGGCAATCTGCGAGCACACTGCGGAGCCGAGCATGACGATCACGATCTGGCTGGTCAGCGCCGGCCAGACCTTGGCCAGCGCAGGCCGCAGGACCACGTGGCGGAACGCCTCGAACCGGCTCATGGCCAGGGCCGCTGCGGCTTCCAGTTGCCCCCGGGGAATCGCCTGGATACCGGCGCGAATGATCTCGGTGGAATAGGCCCCCAGGTTGATCACCATCGCCAGCACTGCCGCCTCCCATTCGCTCAGGCGCACGCCCAGCGCGGGCAGGCCGAAGAAGATGAAGAACAGCTGCACGATGAACGGCGTGTTGCGGATCAGTTCCACGTACAGGCCGAACAGCAGGTCGAACGGGCGCAGGCGCCAGGCCCGCACACCGGCGCCGATCACGCCGATGGCAAGGCCGAGCACGGTGCCGATGGCGGTCAGCTGCAGGGTGAACAGGGCCCCCTTGAGCAGCAGGTCACCCTGGGCGAGCACGGGGGCGAAGTCGAATTGATAAGCCATGGCTAGAGGTGTCCGCAGCCGCTCAAAGATCGGCAGGGAGAGGTTGCTTGAGCCATTTCTCGGCATTGCGGTTCAGGCTACCGTCGGCCTTCGCTGCGGCCAGGCTGCTATTGACCTTCTCCAGCAGCGCCGCCTCGTTCTTGGCCACACCCACGTAAACCGGCGAGTCCTTCAGCTTGACCTTCACCACCGGCACCTTGGCCGGGTTCTTCTCGGCAATGGCCGACATCACCACGCTGCCGCTGGCAATCAACTGGACCTGCCCGGAAAGGTAGGCGGCGATGGTCGAGTTGTTGTCTTCGAAGCGCTTGATCACCGCATCCTTGGGTGCCACGGCGGTCAGGGCCATGTCTTCGATCGAGCCGCGGGTGACGCTGATGGTCTTGCCGGCCACCGCGCCGATGTCATCGATCTTCGTCTCGGCCGGACCGAACACGGCCAGGTAGAACGGCGCGTAGGGCTGCGAGAAGTCGATCACTGCCTCACGCTCAGGGTTCTTGCCCAGGCTCGAGATCACCAGGTCGACCTTGCCCGTGGTCAGGAACGGGATGCGGTTGGTGCTGTTGACCGGGGTCAGGGCCAGCTTCACACCGAGCTTGTCGGCCAGCAGTTGCGCGGTATCGATATCCAGGCCACGGGGCTTCATGTCCGGGCCGACCGAACCGAACGGCGGGAAGTCCTGGGGCACGGCCACCTTGAGCACGCCACGGGCACTGATATCGGCCAGCGCGTCGGCCTGAGCCAACGGCAGGGCCAGGGAGGTGCCACAGAACAGGGTTGCCAGGAGCAGAGAGCGGAACGTCATGGGTAGGCCTCGCAGGAACTCGGGTGATGGGACTGACCTGGCCATTGCAGGGGGCATGCCAGTCTGCGCTCAACCCGTTGCGAAACGCTGCCAGGCCCGTGACTGCAAGGTCTTACTGGTCTGAACAGTTGCAGCGCATGGTCATCCTCTGCACCGCAATGCGCCCCGCTTTCGTGCAGGGCCTTGAGGGGCTGCGCCAGGTTGGCGCAACGCTTGCCAGCACGGTCCGTTCACCGTAAAACGTCAGCGTCATAGCCCTCTGACTGGTCTGAACAGCATGCTCGACACCCTCCCCCGCGCCGTCCCGGAACTGGCACTGCAGGCCATCCGCAAGCTTATCGATGAAGGCGGTTACCAGCCGGGTGATGCCCTGCCCTCGCAACGCGACCTGGCCGAACGGCTTGGTGTCAGCCGCGCCTCACTGCGCGAGGCGCTGTCGTCGCTCAGTGCACTGGGGCTGGTGAGCGTGCAGCCGGGCAAAGGCGTCTTCGTGCAGAGCCCGACACCCAGCGGATTTTCCTGGCCCTATGCCGAACAGGTATCGGCGGCTGATACCTTCCAGCTGCGCTATGCGCTGGAGGGTTTCGCCGCCGGGCAGGCTGCGCTGGCCCTGACCGCCGATCACATCGACAGGCTCCAGGCCAATGTCGAGGCCATGCGCCAGGAGCTGCGCAACGGGCGCTTCGAGCAGGCGGCGCGGCTCGATTTCGAGTTCCATCAGTTGCTGCTGCAGGCCTGCGGCAACCAGGCGATGCTGCAGGTGATCACCACCAGCCAGGAAATTTTCCTGGAGAGCCAGAAGCTGCCGTTCATTCGCCCTGAGCGGGCCATGGAGACCTGGCAGGAACATCGCAAGATCCTCAAGGCCCTCGAGCGCAGGTCGCAAGCCGGGGCGCAGCGAGCGATGCAGGAGCATATCCGCAATGCTGCCTCGCGTACCGGGGTGGTATTCGCCGTCTGAGCGAGGACTGCCGTGCGCGACGGATTACCGGTTGAAACAGATATCCCGGTGTCGCCCTCAAGGATGCACCGACCCCCGCCCTCCGCTCTACTGGCCCTGACAATGAGACGACACGGCTCGACCGTGTCCACCCCCGCCAGGCTGCCTATGACAACCGGAGAGCATTCGCATGTCTGTATCCCATGAAGTATCCCCCGCCACCCTGCGTCGGGTGATTGCCGCCTCGGCCATCGGCAACTTCGTCGAGTGGTTCGATTTCGCGGTATACGGTTTTCTCGCCACGCTGATCGCGAGCCAGTTCTTCGCCAGCCAGGACGCCAGTGTCGCCCTGCTCAAGACCTTTGCCGTCTTCGCCGTGGCCTTCGCCCTGCGTCCGCTGGGCGGCATCGTGTTCGGCGCACTGGGCGATCGCCTGGGACGCAAGCGCATCCTGTCGCTGACCATCCTGCTCATGGCGGGCTCCACCACGCTCATCGGGCTGCTGCCGACCTACGCCAGCATCGGCATCGCCGCGCCCGTACTGCTGACCCTGGCGCGCTGCCTGCAAGGTTTTTCCGCCGGTGGCGAATACGCCGGGGCCTGCGCTTACCTGATGGAGCATGCGCCTCGGGAAAAACGTGCGTTCTACGGTAGTTTCGTGCCGGTCTCGACCTTCTCGGCATTCGCCTGCGCGGCGGTCATTGCCTATGCCCTTGAAGCCAGCCTGACGCCGGACGCCATGAACACCTGGGGCTGGCGCGTGCCCTTCCTGATCGCCGCGCCGTTGGGTCTGGTCGGGCTCTACCTGCGCTGGCGCATGGAGGAAACACCGGCCTTCCGCGAAGCCATCGCCGAGGGCCGCGAGCACGAACATTCGCCACTCAAGGAAACGCTGCGCCACCATGGCCGGGCGATCCGCAACCTGGGCGCGTTCATCTCACTGACGGCGTTGTCGTTCTACATGTTCACCACCTACTTCGCCACCTACCTGCAACTGGTCGGCAACCTCAGCCGCGCCCAGTCGCTACTGGTCACCACCGTGGCGCTGCTGTTCGCAGCGGCTGGCTGCCCGCTGGCAGGTGCCTTTTCCGACTGGATCGGACGCCGCCGGACCATTGGCTTCACATGCCTCTGGGTGATGGTCTGCGTGTTCCCGGCTTACTGGCTGGCAAGCTCCGGCTCGATGGCGGGCGCGTTGCTGGGGGTTATCCTGCTGGCGGTAGGCGCTTTGTCGAGCGGGGTGGTCACCGCGGCCTTGCTGTCGGAGAGCTTCCCGACCCGCACCCGCTACACCGCCTCGGCCATCACCTACAACGTCGCCTATACACTTTTCGGCGGCACCGCGCCGCTGGTGGCGACCTGGCTTATCGGCCAGACCGGCAGCAGCCTGGCGCCGGCCTTCTACCTGGTGGTTATCGCCCTGGTGGCGCTGGTTGGCGGGCTGGCGCTGCCGGAGACTTCACGCATCTCCCTGCATGAGGAATCGCTGGGGAGCCAGCCAGCCTCGGTCTGACATCACCGGAGCCGGCGGGTAGCTCTCTCAATCTTCCTCCCGCCGGTACGCCCAGCGATAGAGTGCGGGCAACACCAGCAAGGTCAAGGCCGTCGACGACAGGATCCCACCGATCACCACTGTCGCCAGCGGCCGCTGCACCTCGGCGCCCGTGCCGGTGGCCAGCGCCATCGGGATGAACCCCAGCGACGCCACCAGCGCGGTCATCAGTACCGGCCGCAGACGGGTCAACGCGCCCTCCTCGACCGCCACCCGCAGCGATCGCCCCTCTTCTCGCAGGCTGCGAATGAAGGCGATCATCACCAGGCCGTTGAGCACCGCCACCCCCGACAGCGCGATGAACCCGACCCCTGCCGAAATCGACAATGGAATATCCCGCAGCCACAGGGCCAGCACCCCTCCGGTCAGGGCAAAGGGAATGCCTGTGAACACCAGCAAGCCGTCACGCAGGTTGTTGAACATCATCAGCAGCAACGCCATCACCAGCAGCAGTGAAACCGGCACCACCACCCGCAGCCGCTCGGCAGCCGACTGCAACTGCTCGAACTGCCCACCCCAGCGTGTCCAGTACCCAGGCGGAACCTGCACCTGGTCGATCAGGGTCTGCTCGGCCTGTTCGACGAACGAACCCAGGTCACGGCCACGCACGTTGGCACTGACCACCACCACGCGCTTGCCATCCTCGCGGCTGACCTGGTTCGGCCCCAATTGCAGGTTGAGGCTTGCCACCTGCGACAACGGGATAAAGCCGATCTGAGTGGCGCCAGCACTGGCCGGCACCGGTATCAGCAGGTTCGCCAGGCCGTCGACGTCTGTGCGCAGGGCTTCGGACAGGCGCACCACCATGTCGAAGCGCCGGTCCCCTTCATACAGCGTCCCCGCCTTGCGCCCGCCGACAGCGATGGCCACCGCATCCTGCACCTGGGCAACGTTCAGACCGTGGCGTGCCGCCTTGTCGCGGTCGATATCGATGGTCAGTACCGGCAGCCCGGTGGTCTGCTCGACCTTCACCTCCGATGCCCCCGGTACCTGCTGCAAGGTGGTGGCAATTTTCGCCGCCGTGGCGTTGAGCACGTCCATGTCGTCGCCGAAGACCTTCACCGCCACATCGCTGCGCACCCCGGAAATCAGCTCGTTGAAGCGCAGCTGGATGGGTTGCGACAGTTCATGGTTGCTGCCCGGCACACTGGCGGCAGCCTGCTGCACCTCGGCAATCAGCGCTTCGCGCGGTTTGCCTGGATCGCGCCACTGCTCACGCGGTTTGAGCATCACGTAGGCATCGGAGATGTTCGGCGGCATCGGGTCCGAGGCGATCTCGGCGGTCCCGGTGCGGGCGAACACCCGCTCGACTTCGGGTACCTGGGCGATGATCGCCCGTTCCAGGCGTTGCTGCATGTCCACCGATTGGCTCAGGCTGGTGCCCGGCACGCGCAGCGATTGCAGGGCGAAGTCGCCCTCGCTGAGGCTGGGAATGAACTCACTGCCCATGCGACTGGCCAATACACCCGACAGCAGTACCAGGCTTGCGGCAGCGGCGAAGGCCAGCTCGCGTCGACGCAGTACCCAGGCGAGCACCGGGGCGTAACGCTGGCGAGCCGTACGCATCAACACACCCTCTTCCTCCTTGACCTTGCCTGTAACGAACAGCGCAATCGCTGCTGGCACGAAGGTCACCGAAAGAATCATCGCCCCCAGCAAGGCCATGACCACGGTGAACGCCATGGGGTGGAACATCTTGCCTTCGACACCGGTCAGGGCAAAGATCGGCAGATACACCACCATGATGATCAACTGCCCGTAGATCAGGGGCCGGCGTGCCTCGCGGGCAGCCGCGAACACTTCATGGAAGCGCTCGGCACGGGTCAGCATGCGCCCGTGCTTGTGTTGGGCATGGGCCAGTCGACGGATGGCGTTCTCGACGATCACCACCGCACCGTCGACGATGATGCCGAAGTCCAGCGCCCCCAGGCTCATGAGGTTGGCGCTGACCTTGTTGGCGAACATACCGGTGAAGGTGAACAGCATCGACAGCGGAATGACCATGGCCGTGATCAACGCTGCACGGATGTTGCCCAGGAACAGGAACAGCACGGCGACCACCAGGATGGCGCCTTCGACCAGGTTCTTCTTCACCGTGGCGATGGCTTTTTCCACCAGGTTGGTACGGTCGTACACCGTGACCGCCACCACGCCCTCGGGCAGGCTGCGGTTGATCTCGGCAAGCTTTGCCGCGACGGCCTGGGACACCGTGCGACTGTTCTCGCCAATCAGCATGAACACCGTGCCCAACACCACCTCGCGACCATTTTCGGTCGCAGCTCCCGAGCGCAGTTCTTCGCCCAGGCCGACCTGGGCCACATGGCTGACACGAATCGGCGCACCATCGGCACTGGAAATGACGATGTTGGCAATGTCCTCGATCGACGCCACCTGCCCCGGCGCACGCACCAGCAACTGCTCGCCGTTGCGTTCGATGACACCCGCGCCGACGTTGGCATTGTTACCCTGCAACGCCGCGATCAGGTCATCGAGCGTGAGCTTGTAGGCCGCCAGGCGCTTGGGATCCGGTGCAATCAGATACTGCTTGGCGTGTCCACCGATGCTGTTGACCTCGGCCACACCCGGCACATTGCGCAGTTGGGGCTTGATGATCCAGTCCTGGATCACCCGCAGGTCGGTGGCGGTATAGGGCGTACCGTCCTCCTTGAGTGCACCGTCCCGGGCCTCGACCGTCCACAGGAAGATCTCCCCCAGGCCCGTCGAGATGGGCCCCATGCCCGCTTCGATGCCCTCGGGCAACTGCTCGCGGGCGACTTGCAGGCGCCCGTTGACCAGTTGCCGGGCGAAGAAGATATCGGTGGCGTCATCGAAGATCACGGTCACCTGCGACAAACCCGAACGCGACAGCGAACGGGTCTGCTTGAGCCCGGGCAGGCCGGCCATGGCCGTTTCGATGGCGTAGGTGATGCGCTGCTCGGTTTCCAGCGGCGAATAGCCTGGTGCAGCGGTATTGATCTGCACCTGCACGTTGGTGATATCGGGCACCGCGTCGATCGGCAGCTTCTGGTAGCTGTGGATGCCCACCGCAGCCATCAGCACCACGGCGAGCATCACCACCAGGCGTTGCTCGATGGCAAATTGAATCAGGCGTTCGAACATGAGGGTTTCCCGGATCAGTGACTGTGCTCGGCCGAGCCCTTGCCCAGCTCGGACTTGAGGACAAAGCTACCTGCCGCCGCTACCTGGGTGCCGCGGGCCAGGCCTTCGGAGATTTCGACGAAGCCGCCATCGCGGCGGCCAGTCTTGACTGGCAACGCCTGGAAGCCATCAGGGGTGCGGGCGAACACCACGCTGCGCTCTTCGAGGGTCTGCAGGGCCATCTGTGGGACCACCACGGCTGCCTCTGCTTGCTCGACGGTCACCGCGATATTGACGAACAACCCGGGGCGCCACGCCCCCTTGGGGTTGGCCAGCGTGGCGCGGGCAGTGGCAGCGCGGTTCTGCTCGCCGAGCAGGTTGCCGACATAGTTGATGGTGCCCTCGACTTGCGCATCGAGGTCCGGCGAACTCACGGTCACGGCGCGGCCGCTGGTGACCTTGTCCAGATCGCGCGGGGTCACGGCGAACGTGGCCCAGACTCGGTTCAAGTCGGACAGGGTGAAGGCATTGCTGGCCTCACTCACCACTTCGCCGACGGTCAGGTGTTTTTCCACCACCACCGCATCGAACGGTGCACGCAGCTCGTAGCGATTGCCCGCCCCCGCCGGGGCCACGGCCGCAACCTTCTGCCCGGCATTGGCCAAGGCGATCTCAGCTTCCTGCAAAACCTGGCGAGCCTGCAGGTAATCCTGCTCGGCGCTGATGCGCTCCTGCCATAGCTGCTTTTCACGCTCGAAGGTCAGCCGCGCCAGCTCGACCCGCCGCTGCGCCGCCTGCTGCTCGCTGCGCAGCTCGGAGATCTGTTGGCTGGCGATCACCGCCAGCACCTGGCCACGTTTGACCGGCTGGCCGAGGTCGGCCTGCACCGACTCGACCACACCCGGAACACGCGGCACCACGTGGGCGGTACGGTCCTCATCGAAACGAATCTCGCCAGGAAAACTGATCGCCGTACCCAGGACACGCGGGCCGGCGGTCACCAACTGGATCCCGGCCGCCTCGATCTGCGCTGCAGAAAGATGCAGCTCGCCCTCTTCATCGTGACCTTCCTCGCCGGACGCAGCAGGCGCACTGCCGTGGTCGTGGCCGTCGGTGCCATGGTCGTCATGGCCGGACTCACTGGTCTTTCCGGGGCCGAGGTTGCCGGTCCAAGCCAGCCCACCGACGCCGATCACGGCGACCAGGGTGGCAAGGATGGCGAACGTGCGTGTGGTGCTCATGGGGGCTCCTGCTGCAAATAAAGAAGGTAGAACGCTTGATCCGCGCCTCAGCGCCCGGTATCCAGCTGGCCATAGATCCGCTCGATCTGTGCCCGGGCATCGCTTGCCGACGCCAGGGCGTCGAGGTACTGCCCGCGGGCCTCGATCAGCGTGCGCTGGGCGTCCAGAACGTCGAGGAAAGCGAACTTGCCGCGCTCGAAGCCACGCGTAGCGGTATCTACCGCCTGGCGTGCCGAGGGCAGGATGGTGCGGTCGTAGGCGTTGACCTCGGCCATGGCCATGGCCCACTGGCTCAGTGCGCTGCGGGTATCGCTGCGCAGGCGCAGTTCCACTGCGTTGCGCAGGTCGCGGGCCTGGTCGGCGCGACGTGAGGCCGCCAGCACGTTGCCCTGGTTTCGGTCGAACAGCGGCAGCGGCATGGACAGCCCGACCACATTGACCCGTTCACGGTCCTCGCGGCTGTACTGGCTGCCCAGGCTGACCGTGAGGTTGGGGATCCGCTGGGCCTTTTCCGAACCCAGCGCGGCTTCTCCACGCTCGATCTGCGCGGCCGCAAGGCGCCACTCGACGGTCTGCTCGACCTTGCCCAGCAAGACCTCGGCCTGTGGCGCCGGGCCAGGCAACAAGCCGTTGCCATCAAGCTGCGTGAACGCCACATCGGCGCTGCCAATCAAGCGCGACAGCGCCTGCCAGGCCACCGTGCGATCCGCTTCGGCACGGCGCAGTTGCGCCAGAGCCTGGGCCAACTGCACGTCGGCGCGAGTGGCCTCGACCGGCGATGACTGGCCCGCCGCAACCCGCGCCTTTACCACCCGCAGGCCCCGTTCGGTCAAGGCCTTGGACTGCTCGGCCAGCTCCACCGCAGTCTGCGCCCGCAGTGCAGCATGGAAAGCCTGGGTCACATCGGCACGCAGGCCATTGCCCTGGCGCTCGAGCTCCAATCGGGCGATATCCTGCCCGGCCTTGGCCACCTCGACACGCGCGCCACGCTTGCCACCCAGCTCGAGCGCCTGGCTGAGCATGACCGTGGTGGTGCTGGTATCGCGGCGAGTGTCTTCACGCTCCCAGGAAAGCTCCGGGTTGGGTATCAGACCCGCCTGGCGCCGTTCGCCTTCGGCAATGCCGAGCGCCTGGCGCACGGCAGCCAGGTCCGGATTATCGGCAAACGCCGCATCGAGCGCCTGGTTCAGGGTCAGGCCCTGTCCTGCCTGGGCGACAGCACTGGCCGACAGCAGGCAAATCAGGGCGAGGGAGCGGGAGGTTTTGAACGGCACGGTCTGGGGTCCTCGACGGCTGGCGGTTGCTGGCGAGGGACTCTAGGGCGCGGCGGTTATCGTGGCGGTGGCGTGAAGATTACGATTCTGTAATCCAGCCGGAACGGTGGGCGATTATCGCCCCCGATTTTCATACCGAGCGGCGCCAGCTGATTTACAAAACTAACCGGATAGTACAAAACTTGTTGCAACCAACAATAAAAGCGATGCTGCGCCATGCCATGCCCAATCCTCGTACTCAACGGCCCCAACCTCAACCTGCTGGGCACCCGCGAACCTGATCACTACGGCCGGGAAACCCTCGCCGACCTTGCCAATCTGTGCGCTGCCAGCGCCCGTGAGCTGGGCCTGGAAACCGAGTTTCGCCAGACCAACCACGAAGGTGAACTGATCGACTGGATACATGGCGCCCGTGGCCGCTGCGCCGGCATCCTGATCAATCCCGGCGCCTGGACCCACACCTCGGTTGCCATCCGTGACGCGCTGGTCGCCTGTGAACTGCCGGTGATCGAGGTGCACCTGTCCAACGTCTACAAGCGCGAGCCGTTCCGGCATCTCTCGTTCGTATCGGCGGTGGCCGTGGGGGTGATCTGCGGGTTGGGCAGCCAGGGCTACCGCGCAGCGCTTGCCCACTTCCAGCAACTGCTGCAGGAGGTCGCAGCATGACCCCGCACAGCATCCTCGCCGGCCTGATCGGGCGCGGCATCCAGGCCTCGCGCACACCTGCGCTGCACGAGCACGAAGGCGACGCCCAGGCCTTGCGCTACCTGTACCGGCTGATCGATGCCGACCAGCTGGGTGTGGACGACAGCGCCCTGCCCCGCTTGCTCGACGCGGCGCAGCACACTGGTTTTACCGGGTTGAACATCACCTTCCCGTTCAAGCAGGCGATCCTGCCGCTGCTCGATGAGCTATCGGACGAGGCGCGCGGCATCGGCGCCGTCAACACCGTGGTGTTCAAGGACGGCAGGCGCATCGGCCACAACACCGACTGCCTGGGTTTCGCCGAAGGCCTGCGCCGAGGCCTGCCCGGCGTTGCTCGGCGCCAGGTCGTGCAAATGGGCGCTGGCGGCGCGGGGGCTGCGGTGGCTCATGCGTTGCTGGCCGAGGAAGTCGAGAGCTTGGTGCTGTTCGAAGTAGACCGCGCACGCGGGCAAGCGCTGGTGGACAACCTCAGCGCACGCTTCGGGGCCGGCCGCGCGCAGTTGGGCGAAAACCTGGCCCACACCTTGGCGACCGCCGACGGGCTGGTCAATACCACGCCGGTTGGCATGGCCAAGCTGCCGGGTACGCCGTTGCCGGTCGAACTGCTGCACAGGCGCTTGTGGGTGGCCGAGATCATCTACTTCCCACTCGAAACCGAGCTGTTGCGCCACGCCCGGGCGCTGGGCTGCCAGACACTCGACGGCGGCACCATGGCTGTGTTCCAGGCAGTCAAGGCATTCGAGCTGTTCAGCGGTCGCAAGGCCGACCCGAAACGGATGCAGGCGCACTTTGCCAGTTTGCGCTGAGTGGCCCGCTGCAGCGGCGCTGGCCGGCGCCTACGTCGACGGCTCGGCCAGCAGCTCGCGGATCACCTGTTCCTGGCCAGCGTAGTCCCCTTCACCGAAATGCACATGGCGCACTTGCCCCTTGCGATCGACGAAGTAATGCGCCGGCCAGAACTGGTTGCCCCAGGCATTCCAGATCCGGTAATCGTTGTCGACCGCCACCGGATAGCCGATGTCGAGCGAGCGTACCTTCTGCCTGAGATTGCCCACATCATGCTCGTAGTCGTACTCCGGCGTATGCACGCCCACCACCACCAACCCCTGGTCGGCATAGCGCTTGGCCCACTGGTTGACGTACGGCATGCTGCGCTTGCAGTTGATGCAGTCCCAGGTCCAGAAGTCCACCAGCACGACCTTGCCCTTGAGCGCAGGCGCATCCAGCGGCGGCGAGTTGATCCACGCCTGGGCACCTGCCAGCGAAGGCATCGGCCCCAGGTCGTCGCGCGCCAGCAGGTGCCCGGCCAGGCCCAGGCCTGCGAGCGCCAGGACCACACCGCCCACCTTGAGCCAGCGGCGTCGCCAGGGGCTGCCTGGCTCAGCCTGGCTGCGATCAGTTGTCATGGCAACCACCGGTGGCATAGGTACGGTACTCGACGCTCTGTGCCTGACCCTGCGAGTCCAGGTAATCCATGCGGGTATTGACCACGCCACAGGCGTTGCTGCGATCGTTCTTCACCGACAGTACGCGCTTGACGTCCAGGTGATCACCGTAGCGGTACTGCATGGCCTGGCTGTCGGGCATCGGTTGGGTGCTGGCCTGGGCGGCGATGGCGCCGAAGCTGAGTACGGCGAACAGGCTGGCACTGGCAAGGGTCTTGAAGTTCATGGTGTATCTCCTGCGGGGCTTTAGGTGGAGAGCAGTTCACTCCCCGGTCGAGAGCCATTTGAAGCCCGCCAGGTATCGCCTGTGTGTCGAGAAACGCGCGTGCTGCTTCGTTCTGTATCTGTGTCGCCGACAGATACACTGCAATACAAACACCCGCAGGCAAGCGAGCCGAGCCTCGTTACACTGTGCCCATCGCACTCATTACAGGACCACCATGATGGAACACGTCGATCACATCCTGATCGTCGACGACGACCGCGAAATTCGCGAGCTGGTCGGCAACTACCTGAAGAAGAACGGTCTGCGCACGAGCATCGTCGCTGACGGTCGGCAGATGCGCAGCTTTCTCGAGGGCAACTCCGTCGACCTGGTCGTGCTCGACATCATGATGCCCGGTGACGACGGCCTGTTGCTGTGCCGCGAATTGCGCGCTGGCAAGCACCGCAACACGCCAGTCTTGATGCTCACTGCACGCAACGACGAGACCGACCGCATCATCGGCCTGGAAATGGGCGCCGACGACTATCTGACCAAACCGTTCTCCGCCCGCGAGCTGCTGGCGCGGATCAATGCAGTGCTGCGCCGCACGCGCATGCTGCCGCCCAACCTCACCATCAGCGAAAGCAGCCGGCTGATCGCTTTCGGCCAATGGCGCCTGGACACCACCGCCCGTCACCTGCTCGACGACGAAGGCACACTCGTGGCCTTGAGCGGCGCCGAGTACCGCCTTTTACGGGTATTCCTCGACCATCCGCAGCGGGTGCTCAGCCGCGAGCAACTGCTCAACCTCACCCAGGGCCGCGAAGCCGACATCTTCGACCGTTCCATCGACTTGCTGGTCAGCCGGTTGCGCCAGCGCCTGGGCGATGACGCGCGCGAACCGACCTGCATCAAGACCGTGCGCAGCGAGGGCTATGTGTTCTCGCTGCCGGTCTCGCTGATCGAGTCGCCGACATGAAGTGGCCGGGCACCCTCGCTTCGCGCCTGGCACTGATCTTCCTGACGGGGCTGGTGCTGGCCTACGGCTCCTCGTTCGGCCTTCAGTTCTACGAGCGCTATGTCAGCAGCCGCTCGATGATGCTGAGCAACCTGGAAATGGACGTCGCCACCTCGGTGGCCATCCTCGATCGCCTGCCCGCCGCCGAACGTGCTGGGTGGCTTGCGCGCCTGGAGCGTCACAACTACCGCTACCGCCTCGACCAAGGCCTCGTCGGCCAGAGCATGCCCAGCGCCGACCCGCCCATGGCAGCAGAGTCGATCGTCAAGGCGATCGGCAAGGACTATCACCTGACCTTCCAGGATATCCCTGGGCCGAACCCGCACTTCCAGGCGCACCTCAAGTTCGCCGACGGCGCGCCACTGACCATCGACGTCACCCCGGCGCCGGTGCCACTAGCCACCTGGCTACCGGTGGTGCTGTTGTTCCAGCTGGCGATCCTGCTGCTGTGCACCTGGCTTGCGGTACGCCTGGCGATCGGCCCGCTGACGCGCCTGGCCCAGGCCGTCGACCACCTCGACCCCGACAAGCCCGGGCCACAGCTGGATGAGAGCGGCCCGCGCGAGGTGAAGTACGCCGCCGTCGCCTTCAACGCCCTGCAGGCACGCATCGCCGCTTATCTCAAGGAGCGCATGCAATTGTTGGCCGCCATCTCCCATGACCTGCAGACACCGATCACGCGTATGAAGCTGCGCGTGGAAGTGATGGACGACGGGCTGGAGAAGGACAAACTGTGGAGCGACCTGAGCGCCATGGAGCATCTGGTGCGCGAGGGGGTAGCCTACGCCCGCAGCATGGACAGCAGCACCGAACAGCCATGCAAGGTCAATCTAGACGCGTTTCTCGACAGCCTGGTATTCGATTACCAGGACAGCGGTGCGCAGGTCGTACGCTGCGGCGATACCGACACGGTGCTGCACACCCGCCCCCATGCCCTGCGCCGAGTCCTGGTCAACCTGCTGGACAACGCCTTGAAGTTCGCCGGCTCTGCGCGCCTGGAAGTCAGCCACCGGAGTACCGGCGACACCCTGATCCGGGTGCTCGACGAAGGTCCGGGGATTCCCGAGCAGGAGTTGGGCGAGGTGCTCAAACCCTTCTATCGGGTCGAAGGTTCACGCAATCGCAGTACCGGTGGGACCGGGCTAGGGCTGGCAATTGCCCATCAACTGACCCAGGCCATGGGTGGGCGACTGAGCCTGAGCAATCGTGAAAGCGGTGGGCTGTGCGCCCAGATAGAACTGCCGCCCTCGCACCTGTAGGAATAACCCTGCCTATAGGAGGGGTCTCCCCTCCTACCCTCGGGTCTTGTACGGTTCTGTAGCACACCCGCCTAACGGTACACGCCGATACACAATCCGCGCCTCGCCGACACACTGCAGATACCCCTTCCCAACACACTCCCAGCCACAACAACGCGACGGCATTCGCCGTCGACGACCTGGGAGCTGCTCATGAAAAACCTCGCGATACCCTCCGGCTGGAAGCTGTTCGCTGCCCTTGCCGGCCTGACCCTGCTGATGACCGGGCTGGCTCTGTGGATGCACCCCGTCGGCTCTGCCGATGCCCTGCGCACCGCCATCCGCGCCACCGCGCGAAGCTCCTTCGCGCTGTTCCTGCTGACGTTTCTGGCCTCCTCGCTGGTGACCCTGTTGCCTGGCGCCTTCAGCCGCCAGGTGCTGCGTGAGCGACGTTTCCTCGGGTTGGCCTTCGCCTTCTCCCACACGGTTCATGGCGTGCTGATCTACCTCTATGCGCAACGCTTCCCGGAGCTGTTCTGGGCCGGCCGCACCGCAGTGGCCAACATTCCCGGCAGTGTCGGCTACCTGTTCATCCTGCTGCTGACCCTGACCTCGTTCAAAGGCGCCATGCGCCTGCTAGGCGGTCGCCTGTGGCGAGGCCTGCACAGCACCGGCACCTGGGTGCTGGCCGGGGTCTTCTGCCTGTCGTTCTACAAGCGCATCCCGATGGGCGGCTGGTACCCGCTGGCATTCGCCCTGATGTTCGCCGCCATCGCTCTCAAGCTCACCGCAAAGCGCGCTCAACACCTGCGCCGCGCCAAACCCGCCCTTTCCTGCTGAAGCGAGACCTGCACCATGACAACACTGATCAATCGCACCCTTGCACGTATCGACAACACCGGCAACTGGAGCGCGGACCTGCCCCTGCGGCTGTTCCTGGCCTGGGAGTTCTTCGAGTCGGGCCTTGAAAAGTTCAATGGCAACAACTGGTTCGTCGACTTGCAGGCCAACTTCCCCTTCCCGTTCAACATGCTGCCCGCTGAGTTCAACTGGCAAGTGTCGATGTGGGCCGAACTGATCTGTCCGTTGCTCCTGCTGCTGGGCTTCGGTACACGCCTGGCCTCGGCGGTGTTGGCCGTGGTGACGGTCGTCGCGATCGCCTCCGTGCACTGGCCGGCACATTGGTCCTCGCTGGCTGAGCTGGCCCAGGGCTATACCATTACCGACCGCGGCTTCGGCAACTTCAAGCTCCCGCTGATCTACCTGGTGGCGTTGCTGCCCCTGATGCTCAAGGGATCGGGTCGTCTGAGCCTGGATTATTGGCTGACTCGCCGCTGGCAGCACGGCTGACCAAGGGTCTGCAGAACACAAAGCCCACGCCTGTTACCAGGTGTGGGCTTTGTGTTGTTCGCGAAGTGGAAACACCCGTGGATGGGCCCGCACGATTGATACGGGCATCGGTTGAGGCGCCCCGTCAGGGCGCCCGGGTTCCAATGATCACACCCTGGGCGCGCAACCCTTCGAGCATTGCTCTCCCGCCCTCGAGCGACGCCTCGCCCCCCAGCGCCAGCAAGCGCTCACGCCCACTGCCCGATGCGTTCAACAGCTGCCACGCCAGTGGCGCCAGGCGGGAAAAGTGCACCTTGAATCCTGCATCGCGGTGTACCAGCAGCAGGGACGGCATCTCTGGCGCCTGTTCAGGCTGGTAGCCTGGGCCGATTTGCTCCACCGGCCATTGGTAAGCCAGCACCTGGGCCACACAGGACAGCAGCGGCTCCCCGTCGAGCAGGTCGCCGTCTGGATCGTGTGCCGGGTCCTGCGCATCAGTGAGGCTCAGGTACGCCTCGATCCACTCGTAATGCGCCAGTTCCAGTTGCCAGGGGGTATCCAGCTCGACACCTTGCAGATAGTCGATGAAGCACTCGGCAATCTCGGTGAACAACGGGGTCTGGCTGCGATAGTTGGCGTAGAAGTCGCGAACCCGGGCATGCCAGACCTGATCGCCCAAGGTCCTGCGCATCACCGGGAAACTGCCGGCCAGCAAGCCCTCGATGGCACCGTAGAACAGCTCGCGGTAGACCTTCAACCGCCGCGCCTCGATACCGGGTGGCGCCGGATGGCGCTGCGGGTCGCGCAGGTGACGGGCCAGGGTGAATTGTTGCTCGCGCAGCTCAGTCATGGCGCAACCCTCCGGCAGCCTGCTGCAGCGCCCGGATGCGTGCCGTCTCGGCCAGCAGCTCGGCCATGGGCGGGTAGTTGAAATCGCGCTCCAGCACTGTCGGCTGATTGCCGAAACGCTGACAAGCGATCGAGAACAGCGTCCAAACGTCTTCCTTCACCGCAGCGCCGTGGGTATCGACCTTCAAGTCCGGCGCCTCGTCGTAGTGCCCCGCCACATGCATGCCAACCACCCGTTCGCGCGGCAGCCCTTCGAGAAAGGCCAATGCGTCGTATCGGTGGTTGCAGGCATTGACGAAGACGTTGTTGACGTCCAGCAGCAGGTCACAGTCGGCTTCCTCGAGCACCGCGCGGATGAACGACAACTCGCTCATCGCCTGGTAAGGCGCGGCGTAGTAGCTGATGTTTTCCACCGCGATACGCCGGCCCAGACAATCCTGGGCCTGGCGGATACGCGCAGAGACATGGCGGACAGCTTCGTCGGTGAAAGGAATAGGCATCAGGTCGTAGAGATGGCCATCATCGCTGCAATAACTCAGGTGTTCGCTGTACAGCTTCACCTGGTATCGGTCCATGAAACGGCGGGTGCTATCGAGCAGCTTCAGGTCCAGCGCCTCGGGGCCGCCCAGCGACAGTGACAGGCCATGGCAAGCGATTGCGAAACGTTCGGCGAGCTGCGCCAGGCCATGGCCAAAGGCGCCGCCGACATTGATCCAGTTCTCCGGGGCGCATTCGAGAAAGTCCACGGTGCCTGGCTCCAGTTTCAGCAGTTCGGCAAGCAGGCCGCGGCGCAAACCAAGGCCGGTGAGCAAGGGTTGGGAATGCATGAGAGAAGTCTCCGCAGGGGCCGGAAACGACTGCGGGGCAAGCCGCCTTCCGTTGAACGATGGAAGATGGCTTGCCCCGCGCGCTAACCGGCGAGAGGTCAGATTTGTCGAATGAAACGGCAGAACGGCGGGAGAAGATTGCAGATAGCGGTCATGGCAAGGCTCCACATCGGTCGAAAGGTCAGCTCATTTCGCCGCAATGGTGTGTCCTTGGTGTATCGGGCAATGGCGGAATTTGTATGGCAATCGGTCACCGGGGCCCGGTGATACAGTGCGATACAAAAACGCCGGTCTACAAAGACCGGCGCGGGGGTTTCAGTCGTCCAGTGGCTTGGGCGGTGCTGCCGGCTTGGCCGGTTTGGTGGCCTTGCCAGTTTCTTTCGCTTTGGGCTCTGCGGCCGGGGTGGCCGCTACCGGCTCGGGTGTCGCGATGGCTTTCTCAGCGGCGGGCAATTCGTCAACCGCCTTGAAAATCGCCTGCGGGTCGATCTTCTCACCGCTTTCATCATCCTTGAGCATGTGCCGCTCGCCATCCTTGCCGATCAGGATCACCTTGGTGCCTTTGCTCGCGCCAAGCTTGAGCTCGCGGATCAGCGCCATGGTGGTCTGCTGCTCGAGGTTCTTGTCTTCGCGTTTGCCCATCATCTGGGCAACGCTGAACAGCACCAGGTTGCGCTCCTTGAACCCGGCCTGGGTAGCTGGATCCTTCATGGCCTCTTCCAGCCCGCGCAAGGTCGGGTCGGCGCTGCTGGGGGCGATCACGACCAGTGGCCGTGCCTTGCCCAGCTCCTTGGCCAGGGGCGCATCGCTGTCGGCCGCCAATAGCGGGGCGGCGACGGCAAGCAGGGTGGCGAGGGTCAGTGACCGGACGAGCATGTGTATCTCCTTGTTCTCTCGATATATCAATGACTACAGATCATAGAGAAAGATCCGAAACGGAGCCTAAACCACCTGCGGTGGACCATGCGCTGTGCAAAGGTAACTTCCGGTGTCCAGGCCTTCGCTCAGGAGGTACGGAAATGGCCGGCACCCACTGCAGAGCATAGCCCAACAATGAACGCCGGCCCCCTTCGCCGCTCAGCCCATGCCGCTGCCACGGCTTGGTCCAGGCTGCGGCTCGGAAGCACCCGGTTCCAGCTGGGATGGGTTCTGCGCCAGTGCGGCTCGGGTCAGTTCTATGATCCGTGCCTGCACCGCCGCATCGTGCTCGGTCGACAGCAGGTCCATCGTCTGGCGAAAGGTCTGTGAATCCATGCCTGTGCCAAGCGCGCGCATGCGCTCGGCGAATTCGCTATCGACCAAGCGCATCTCAAGGCTGGCAAGCTGCTCGCGCAGTTGCCGGTCGATATCGGCCTGCCGCTGCTGATGCTCCTCCAGGGCGTCCCCCCTCAGGCCGTCGGCTTGAAGGCTCAGTTGGCCGGACTGCGCCTCCAGCCGCTGCACCTCGTCACGCAGGGCTTGCAAGGTGTCGTCATAGGATCGGGCGCCTGATGAATCATTGCCAGCCATCTCCTGAACCACCTCGATACGCTCGAAGAACGGCTTCTTGATGGCGTCGAACTCCGCTTGATGGCTGTTCTTGAGATGCTCGGTCCAGAATTCACGCATGAACAACGACTCGACCATGGCCTGCTCGGTTTCCCCCTCGCGCAGCCGCTGGCGGGCGGCTGCCAGACGCTCGGGAGTCAAGCCGGCAGTCTGCTGATAGGCGATGTCTGCCGGTTGTGCAGGCAGATCGAAGTCATCGCGCAGCATGACACGGTAGGCCAGTTCCACCTCGACTTCATCGGGATCGCGCCCCGCGACCACACGAGCGGCAATGTCATCGACGGCAATCCGTTCGATTTCATCCAGGCGCCACAGCTGCCGCCCCAGGCGAACCAATGCCGCATCCTGGGCACCCGCCTTGGCGTCGACCAGCGCCTTCCAGACCAGCATGCGCACTTCCAGTCGGCTGAAGTTACCGATGACACTGTCCTGGCAGGTCCTGGGCAACATCGCCTGGGTGAACAGTTCCTCGCGCAACTCGGCATGCTCGCGCATCGCAAGCATCATGCTGGTCACTCGCCGCCCGAGATCGGCGCCATGGTTGCGAAAATCCAGTGTCTCCAGCAGGCGGCGCAACAAGGCCATGAAGTCGGCGCTGCCTGGCGCCTCGGCCAGCCCATTCCAGTACTCGTCGAACTGTGCGGTGGCGCCTGCTTCGATCACGTGTTGCCAGGCACTGCGGGCACTGTCGAGCGCAGCAGCACCCTCCTCCGCTTGATCACTGACATTTTCGGCTTCCAGCTCCTCTTCAATTATCAGTTGATGACGAATCATGAAGCTGCGCAGTCGCTGGGTCGACGTGGCGCTCAGCGGGTTCTCGCTCAACAGCACCGCGCGGGCGTACCACCTCGGGGCACTGAAGAAGTGATCGGGAAGTTCGACAATTGCGTTGTGACGCAGGTCAGCGACCACCAAAGAGCCTCGACTCAGCAAGCCCTCGGGCAACTCGCTGATTCCGGTGTGTGCCAGTTGCAGGGAGTTCAGATGAGGCATGCCCGCCACGGAAAAACTGCGCCCCAATGGGTTGTACGACAAATCCAGCAGCCTCAGGTGCGTCAGTTGCAGCAGCGTGGTCGCCTGGCGATCGTCCAGCATGATCTGATTGCCGGTCAGGTCCAGCTCACGCAGTCGCGACAGGTGACGTAACCGGGGCGGCAGGCGGGTAAGCCTGTTGTTGGGTAACTCAAGGACTTCCAGGCGACTGAACGCCCGCATGAATGTGCTGGAAATCTCGGTCAGGCCAATGCCGCGCAACGACAACGACACCACTTGATCGAAGCGAACCTGTTGCGAAAGCTCCGGGAGCGACTGCAGCGACACGGCCCACAGGTTCAAGCGTTGACCGATCACGCGCCCGTTCTGGTCGTACACCCTGGGCAGCGTGCGCCGCCAGGCCGCAAGCAAGGCGTCACGCATGTAGACCCTCTCGCCACGGGCACTCAGGCTCATGGGCTGATTGGTCCACAATTGCAGGTCCGTCTCCAGCACGGCCAACTCATCCTCAAGACGACTCAGCTCGGTGTGAATGTTCCCGCCGCTGTTGCCAAGCGTCACCAGCCAGGCCCGTGCATCGTTGTCGCTCAGGTTCGGGTAGAGGTTACGCACCCTGGCGAACAACGGCCGGCCTCGCCCCCGTCCTCCTCCGCGACCGCTCAACGGGTAACCGACCCGGCCATCCGCCAGACGTTGCGGCGCGCGGAACCAGCCTGCGGAGGCCCGCCTGCCGAGCATCGTCTGGACGTCCGCCCGACGGGCCGCGGTCGCGCGCGCCAGGGTCACACGCAGGTTGTGGGCCAGGGGCTCTCCCAATCCCAGGGCCTCCCGCTGAGGGCCATCCATCGCACTGCTCAGGACCTCGAACAACTCCCCTTCCCCGAGCACCGCCTCGGTCGCCCCATCGAGCAGTAGGAAGTCCCCATCGGTGTGAACCAGTGTCAGTGTGCGAACGGCCTGTGTGCGGTCTATCGACAGCAGCACCGGGCCGTTCGCAGAGCCCTCGCACAAGCGCCAGGCCACGTTGTGCGAAGCACCCGGCAGGGTGTCGAGCACCTGCAGCGCAACACGGGCAAGGTCGGCGTTCTGGCTAGCGTCCAGGTACAACCCTTCGAACACTCGGGCCACTCTGATACGCCACACCGCAGCGCCCGCCTTTGAAGCAAGGTCCATCGCAACCCGGCCGTCATCCAGCAAGCGCTGGCGATCCACAGCACTGGCTTCGCGCATCAGTTGCGCAGCCGCTCGACCGTGCAATGAAGCGAACTGCCGACACAGACGCTGGACGCCTGCGTCCCCCGGTGGCTGCTCCAACGCATACAGCTGCTCGAACAGACGCCTTCGTTCGGACCAGATCAACTCCGCCAATGCCTGGTCCGAAGCACCAGCGGCGCCGGGCAGTAACCGCGCCTGATCAAGCACGGCCTCTTCGGTGGGCATGACCCCGCCGCGCAATTGCCTGACCACTCGACGGATGCGCAGGTCCAGCCGATACCGAACGACACTGTCCTGCCATTCGCCATGGGCCACGCGCCCCTCGACATGTACCGCTCGCAGATGCTGGGCCTGTATGTCGTGGGCGAGCAGGATCTCATCGATCTGGTCGTCATCCAGCTCGGCAAAGTCATGGCCCAGGCGCCGGAAAGAGCGCCGAGGGTCATCCCACTCCAGCGGTTGCTCCCACCACAGCCGCCAGCTACCCGCGCCATTGTGTCTGAGCACCGGCGCATGCTTGTCGTCACCCTGCAGGCGCCAGCGCTGATCGCTGCCCTGCGCAACGCGATAGTGCTGGCCATCCATTTCAACCCAACAGCCTTCGCCGGCCCGGTATACACCCAGGTCGTCACGCACGGCCCCCGCAGGCGGCGCACTGCGAAAGGGTGTGAGGTCTTCTTTCCACAGCCGCGTGCTGCCGTCCTCCAGCCGCACCGGCAATAGGCTATCGACGAGTGCCGAACGGCTCCAGGCCGCTCGCGCCAACTGCGCACCTGCCGCCGTAACCGCAATCATGGCGACATCGCCGGCGACGTTGAGCAGGTGATCGAGTGCCTCGCTGCTGTCACCCTCGTGCCAGGCCTCGACACCGTGGTAGACCTCACCCAGCAGTTGCCATGCGCTCACCGCGAGCAACACCGCGCCCAGGGCCGGCACGAAAAGCCCCGCTATGCTGAGCAAAGCCCAGCCCTCTGCGGACAAGCGCTGATCGTGCTCACGCCGGACCTGTTCATCCACAGCAGCCGAGGGCACGGCGATCATCGCCGCATCGGCCTTGACCTGCGCGATGCGCGCACGACCCAGCGCAATGAACAGCGAGCCCTCCAAGGTACTGGCGGTGGCCTGGTCGCTGATCTCCCAAGGATGCATGTGCTCTTCCAACGCAATGTTCGCCAGGTCCGACACGCCCTGGTAGCCCGAAGCCACAGCAGAAAAGAACGACTGCGCATCGCGGCGCAACACGAAGCGGCTGAAGAAACGCTGATACCCGGGCAGCCGCAAGCGCTTGCCCAGGTCATTGGCAAAGTAGCGCAGGTTGGGGAACGCGCTCCATGGAGTCGCGGGATCGCCCGGAATATGGACCAGCACCCGGTGGCTGGAGCTGTACAGGGGGCTGAAGGTCTCATCGCGCACATCCAGCACCACGATCTGCTCCAGGGTGCACGCCAGCAGGCTCAGGCGCTTGCACTGCACCGGTCGTCCTTCGAAGGTCAACGGGGCTTTCTGCGCGCAGAGATTCTTCACCAGCACATATTCGTTCTCGCTCAGGACGCCCTTCAGCCGAGCGACACAGGCATCGGCCAGCATGCCGTAGCGATGGGCACGGCCAAACACCGAGTCGGCGCCAGCCTCCGAGTCGCTGTACTGCTCCAGCACCGTGTGCAAATGGCGCTGGTACTGACCGCCCAGGTCCAGTGACCGGCACAGCGCAGCGAAATGACGCGCACTGGGCAGACGGGCAGAGCCATTGCCGGGATCGCCTAGCCGGTTACCGGGTAACTGCCCGCCGTCCTCGGTTTCCTCCTCGCGGAAGTTGCCCAGCGCCGCCTCGAGCAGGGGCATCTGCGTGTACACCGGCACCGTCACCGGATAGCCGATGGGTATCGAGGTCAGCACCGGCTCACGGTGTCCACGCCGAAACTGCAACGTACGGACATCGAAAGGCTCGTCGACATGGGGCTTGAGGGCCTTGGCCAGACGAGTCTGGGCAAAGCTGTCCAGGGGTTCCAACTGCCCCATGATGGCTCGAGCCCGCGTCTGGAAGTACACGCTGAGCTGCATCGCCTCGTGCAACTGCTTGACGTGTTCCGGGGAGGCCTGACGCAGCCAGTCCGGCAAACGCTCCCCAATCACGGCGTCCTGATGCAAGGCCGGAAAATCGGGGACGGTCGTGGCGTCTTCTTCGCGCTGTTCGCGGGGGGTCGGCATGGCATCGCGCTCCTTGAAAAAAGAAGCGCAGGCTAGGTGGCAGGGTCCCCGCTCGGGCAGTAGATAGATGCCACCCCGACGGCGGCCCACCGAGCGTGCGGCGGGGCCCTCAGAAGAGCAGGAGCTGGCGATCGGTCAGGCTGGCGAAATCATCCCCAACGAACGGCAAGATCGCATCCGCCACCGGCTGCAACTGCCGACTCAGGTAGTGCTCGTGATCGACTGGCGACTGCAGGTTCTCCAGCGGCTCCGGGCCTGCCGTGGTGATGAGGTAGCTGATCCAGCCCCCCCGCTGGTATTGCAGCGGGCGACCCAGGCGCAGGTTGTATTCATCGGCAAGGCGCGCGGCGCGCACATGGGGAGGCACGTTGCGCTGGTAGTCCTGCAAAGGGCGACGCAGCCGCTTGCGATACACCAGCAGTTCATCCTGTTCGCCCAACAGCGTGCGTCGTACATAATCGCGCACATAGTCGCGGTAGGGTTGGCCCCGAAAGATCCGGCCATACAGCTCCTGCTGGAACTGCCGAGCCAGCGGCGACCAGTCGGTGCGTACCGACTCCAGCCCTTTGTACACCACCTCGTCCTGGCCGTCCGCGCGCTGTACCAACCCGGCATAGCGCTTCTTGCTGCCCTCCTCGGTGCCGCGGATGGTCGGCATCAGGAAGCGCCGGTAGTGGGTTTCGAACTGCAGCTCCAGCGCACTGTGCAGCCCCAGCTCTTGATCCAAATGCTCGCGCCACCACTGGTTGACCTCAGCCACCAGTGCACGCCCGATACGCGCCGCCTGCTCCTCGTCGTGCGCCCCCTTGAGCCAGACGAAGGTGGAGTCGGTGTCGCCATAGATCACGTCATAACCACGTGCTTCGATCAGCGCCCGGGTCTGGCGCATGATCTGATGCCCGCGCAGGGTGATCGACGAAGCCAGGCGCGGGTCGAAGAACCGACAACCGCTGGAGCCAAGCACGCCGTAGAAGGCATTCATGATGATCTTCAGGGCCTGGGACAACGGAGCGTTACCCGCTTTCTTCGCCGCTTCGCGATTCTGCCAGACCCGCTCGACGATGGCTGGCAAGGCGTGGCGGGTACGCGAGAAGCGGGCGCCACGAAAGCCCTCGACCGAGCTTGTCTGATCGGGCTCGCGCAAGCCTTCCACCAGCCCCACCGGGTCGATCAGGAAGGTACGGATGATCGACGGGTACAGGCTCTTGTAGTCCAGCACCAGCACCGATTCGTACAAGCCTGGCCGCGAGTCCATGACGAACCCGCCTGGGCTGGCCTCGCCCTCGCGGCTGCCCAGGCTCGGCGCGACGAAGCCCAGCCGGTGCATGGCCGGGATGTAAAGGTGACAGAACGCCGCCACCGAGCCGCCACTGCGGTCCACCGGCAGGCCAGTCACCGTGGCACGTTCAAGAAGGAAGTCGAGCAGCCGGGTGTGCTCGAAGATGCGGGTGACCAGCTCGCAATCCTTGAGGTTGTAGCGCGCCAGGGCCGGCTTGTCCTGGGCGAACATCCGGTTGATCTCATCCATGCGCTGGTAGGGAGTGTCGATGGCCTTGCCTTCCCCCAACAGGGTCTGGGCGACGTTTTCCAGGCTGAACGAGGGGAAGCTCCAAGTCGCCGAGCGCAGGGCTTCGATGCCGTCGATCAATAGCCGCCCCGGTGCATCGGCGAAGAAATGCGTGCGGCTGCCATGCTCGCGCAGGGTCATCGGCGCACCATCGCGGCCCAGGCACAGAGGCACCTGCAACTGCCGAGCGTGATCATGGAGGATACGCAGGTCGAACTGCACCAGGTTCCAGCCGATGATCGCGTCCGGGTCGTGACGCTCCAACCAGCGGTTGAGGCATTCGAGCAACTGGCCACGGTCGGCGCAGTAGTGCAGGTCGAAATCCTCCACCTGCATTGGGCCGTTGGGAGGTCCGAGCATGTAGACCTGGCGCTGACCGCATCCCTCCAGCGCGATGCTGTACAGCTCGCCCCGTTCGCTGGTCTCGATATCCAGAGACACCAGGCGCAGGCTCGGGCGGTAGTCCGGATGAGGCTTGAGCTGGGCATCCACGACCGTTCCCTCGGCATCGACACGACCACCGAACAAGACCGGCGCGGTAATGAAGCGCTCCATCAGATAGCGCTCCGGCGGTCGGATGTCGGCTTCCAGCACCTCGACGCCGGCCGTGCGCAAGCGTTTGTCCAAGGCCATCAGTTGGCGGTGTTGGCGGCAGTAAAGGCCCATCACCGGCCGCTGCTGAAAGTCGCGCAGTTCAAGGGGGCGCAGCTCTGCGCCCGGCTCATCGCCGAGCAACAGTTGTGCATGTGCGGCCTGCTGCGCGGGCACGAACGCCACCGAAACCTGCGCGCCCAGGCGCACACGCCGGGGACCCTGGTCGGTAGCGAGCCAGAACTCCACACACGTGCCGTCGGGGGTGTCATGCCAATGGCGGGTCAGGACAAAACCCTGCTGCAGCTCCACATGGACCTCACACACTTGATCAAGCGCGAATTCTACCCGCTTTGCGCAAGCCCCGGGACGTCTGGCGATTCCGCAACACGCGGGCAGATGTGAAAAATTTGTCGATTTTTTGGCATACCACGCTTTCGGGGCGCGACAAATCCTGACAGACTTATTGCCAATCATTCTCATAAGCACTAGCAACAAGGATATCCAGGCATGACCCCTGCTGCTCCGCCTCGTCGTTTCGCGCTCAACCTGCTGACCCTGGCCATCGGTTTCAGCACCCTGCCCCATGCCATGGCTGACGACCAGCAACCACCCGCAACGCTGGAACTGGGCGCCACCGAGATCAGCGACAACCGGCTGGGCAGCACCACCGAAGGCAGCACGTCCTACACCACCGGCGCCATGAACACCGCGACCAAGCTGCCGTTGACCATGCGCGAGACCCCGCAGGCGGTCACCGTGATCACCCGTCAGCGCATGGACGACCAGAACATGACCAGCATCAACGACGTGGCCCGCTACACCCCGGGGCTGTTCCTCAACCAGTCCAGCGGCCCCGGCCGCCAGAGCTACACCGCCCGAGGCTTCGACGTCGACAACCTGATGTACGACGGCATCCCAAGCGCCTATACCGGTTGGGTGGTTGGCGCCCAACCGAACCTGGCGATGTTCGACCGCGTCGAAGTGGTTCGCGGCTCCACCGGTCTGGTCACAGGCGCCGGTACACCATCAGCGGCCATCAACCTGGTGCGCAAGCGCCCACTGGCCGAACAGAAAGTCACCGTCACCGGCGCGGCCGGTAGCTGGGACAACTACCGCGGCGAGCTCGACGCCTCCAGCCCGCTCAACGACAGCGGCACGCTGCGCGGCCGGATAGTGACCTCCTACCGCGACGCCAACGGATTCCGTGATGGTCAGGAAGAAAACCATGGGCTGTTCTATGCCATCAGCGAAGCCGACCTGAGCGACGACACCACCTTGACCCTGGGCTTTTCGCACCAGAAGGACAAGACCAATTTCTTCTGGGGGGCCATCCCGACCGACCTCAGCGGCCATCACCTGGATGTGTCGCGTTCGTACAACCCCGGCACCGACTGGGAAGACAAGGACCAGGAGATCAACACCCTCTTCGCCGAAGTGCGCCACCACCTGGCCAATGACTGGAAGCTGCAGGTCAACGCCAACTACAGCGAGCAGAACGCACTGTTCCGCGGTTCTTACCTGTCGCGCTGGAACACCGCCAAGACCCTGAGCAGGACGGTCTACCAGTCCGCGCACGACGAGAACCAACTGGGTCTCGACGCCTTCGCCAGTGGCCCCTTCGAGCTGCTGGGCCGCAGCCATGAATTGGTGCTGGGTGCCAGCAAGCGCATCTACGACATGAACGAGCGCGAATACAGCCCCTATGACACCGACTATCCGCTCGATAGCGGCAAGCCGAACTTCCTGCACACTGGCAACAGTCGCTACCTGATCAACCAGGAAGGCGTCTACGCCACCACCCGCCTGAGCCTGGCAGACCCGCTCAAGCTGATTCTCGGCGGACGCCTGGACTGGTACGACTACGACCAGCGAGACAACAACGACGGCGACTACAAGGTGACCCGCAACGTCACTCGCTACGGCGGCCTGATCTATGACCTGGACGAGCATCACTCGGTGTATGTGAGCTACACCGACATCTTCACTCCGCAGAGCGGCAAGGATGTCTCCGGCAAGCCGATCATCCCGATCGTCGGCAAGAACTATGAAGTCGGCATCAAGGGCGAATATTTCGACGGTGCCCTGAACGCCAGCCTTGCGGTGTTCCGTATCGACCAGGAAAACCGTCAGGTCCAGATCGGCGCGGCCAACTGCCCGCAGATGACCTGCTATGAAGCCTCGGGCGAGGTACGCAGCCAAGGTATCGATTTCGAACTCCAGGGCGCACTGACCGACCATTGGCAGATCGGCACCGGCTACACCTACGCCCGCGTGCACACCATCAAGGACGAGAACAACCCCGCGAGCGTCAACAAGCCGCTCAACTCCGACACACCCGAACACCAGTTCAAGCTGTTCACCACCTACCGCTTCCAGGGCCCACTGGAAAAACTGCGAGTGGGCGGCGGCATCACCTGGCAGAGCCGTATGTACAACGACATCCCGGTCAATGGCGGCAACTATCGGTTGGTACAAGGTAGCTACGCAGTCACCGACCTGTTGGCCGGCTACCAGGTCAACCAGCATCTGGACCTGCAGCTCAACGCCAACAACATCTTCGACAGGAAGTACTACTCGTCCATTTCGAAGTCGGTGGACTACGGCGGCGACACCTTCGGCGATCCACGCAACCTGATGCTGACGGCCAAGTACAGCTTCTGACCCTCGCGGGCTGGCGGGCCAGGCCTGTCAGCCCCTGATCGCGCGCTCGATCGTGGCGATGTCGATCTTGTCCATCTTCATCATCGCCTCGAACGCCCGCTTGGCTGCCGCACGGTCGCTACCGCCGACCGCGTCGGTCAGCACCCGCGGGCTGATCTGCCACGACAGCCCCCATTTATCCTTGCACCAGCCGCACACGCTGGCCTGGCCACCGTTATCGATGATCGCGTGCCAGTAGCGATCGGTCTCGGCCTGGTCGTCAGTGGCCACCTGGAACGAAAACGCCTCGGAATGCTTGAACGCGGCCCCACCATTGAGGCCCAGGCACGGGATGCCCATCACGATGAACTCCACCGTAAGCACATCACCCTCCTTGCCCGAGGGATAGTCACCCGGCGCCTTGTGCACGGCCACCACACGGCTGTCGGGGAAGGTGTCGGCGTAGAACTGCGCCGCCGCCTCGGCATCGCTGTCGAACCACAGACAGATGGTGTTCTTGCTGGGCATGGCGCGCTCCCGGATCGGTGGATGATCCTGAGCAGTCTAGCCGGGCCCGTCACAGGTAGCTGACGAGGGCGACACACGGAAAACTCGGAATTTTCCTACGCAAGAAACGGAAAGCGAGAAGTCGAAATTGGGACTTCCCCGTCGCAACATTGCCACCGCGGCTGATTGATAGCCGTTCGAACATCTCTGGCATATCAACGACAAGGAAGCCCCACATGGACATACGCGAACTGCCGGGCAACGACGCCTGGGATTACGGTATCAGCCTCGACAAACATGTCCTCTACAGCGTGCCGGTCGGCGAAAACGCCCAAGGCTACATGCAGTTCGACACCACCCGCACCGCCATCGGCGAGGCTGTGTTCCAGCTCAAGTACCGCGACGACTACGACCTGGTGGACTTCCTCGCAGAATCTGTCGCCCATGCGATACAGAATGTCCCGGTGGATGTCGTGCTGCCCATGCCCGCCAGCCGCCAGCGTACTCGCCAGCCCGTGCACGCGGTGGCAGAACGGGTAGCCCAGCTGCTGGAGCTCGAGTACTGCGACCAGACACTGATCAAGCACAGCAGCACCGTCGCAATGAAAGACCTGGCGACCTATGAGGAGCGTTGCGCTGCGCTGCAAGGTTGCTTTATCACCCACGACAAACTCCACCCGTGCAATATCCTGCTGATCGACGACCTGTTCGACACTGGCGCCTCGCTGGAAGCCGCCTGTACCGCCTTGCGCGGATACGCTAGCATCCGCTCAATTGCAGTCGTCACCCTTACACGGAGGCATTGATGCCGAAGGTTTTCATCTCCGGCTCGATCACGCTCAAGCGTCTCGACTCCCAGGTCGAGGCGCGGCTCGACAATATCGTTGCCAGCGGCCATGAAGTGCTGGTCGGTGATGCCGCAGGCGTGGACCAATGCGTGCAGCAGTATTTCGCCAATCGCCAGTACGCCGCCGTTACGGTGTACTGCACCGGTGACACGCCTCGCCACAACCTTGGAGCATGGCCACTCGTGGCTGTCTGCCCACCCGCCAATGCCAGGGGTCGCGCGTTCTACACCGCCAAGGACCTGGAAATGGCCGAAGCAGCGGATTTCGGCCTGATGATCTGGGACGGCAAAAGCCCCGGCACCTTGAGCAACGTCTTCGAACTGCTGGACAGAGCCCGGAAGTCGGTGGTTTACCGTCAGGCCGCGGGATTGTTCTGCAACGTCCATTGTCTGGACGATCTGCAGGCGCTCATCGCCCAGATGGACGAGCCGGCTCGCCTGGAGGCCGACAAGAAGGTCGGCTTGTCCAGGCGGATCGAACGGCTCTCGAGGAAAGTCGAAGATCCGGTAGCCATTCGTCAGCAGATCGATGAACACCTCACGGCCATCGCCCGTCACCAACGCCGGGTGGCCGAGTTGCAAGCCAAGCTGGACGCGATCTCTACATCCACCGGCGCCGACCTGTTCTCCTGAAGGCAACCGGCCGGGCGCCGGTTGCCTGTGGAAAGGTTTGAACAATCAGCCCGCACACGACTCAATACGGGATTGACGCCCTTTTCGGACATCCGTACGATTTATTCGTACATCCGTACGAAATTATTCCAGCGAGTCTGTACCATGCCTGCCACCCACCGCCTGGCCCGCTACGCCTTGTATCTGCTGTTTCTGCTTCCTGGCCTGACCCTCGCCAGTTGGGTCACCCGCACCCCAGCACTGCGCGACGGCCTGTCGGCCTCCACCGAACAGATGGGGATGATCCTGTTTGGATTTTCAGCCGGAGCGATGTGCGGGATTCTCAGTGCCGGACGCCTGATCACCCGCTTCGGTGCGCACCGAATGATGCGCATCGGCCTGCTCGGCCTGTCCGCCGGCATGCTGGTGCTCGCCGGCAGCAGCGAGTTGGCCAGTGCCTGGTGCGCCTTTGCCGGGCTGTTCATCTACGGCATCGGCATGGGCTGGGCGGACATCGCAGTGAACATCGAAGGTGCCGCCGTGGAGCGGGAAATCGATGCGCCGATCATGACCACCCTGCACGGATTCTTCAGCCTCGGTACCCTGGTGGGCGCGCTGGCCGGCATGGGCATGACTGCGCTGCAGGTCCCCCTGGACCTGCACCTGGTCGTCGCGGCACTGCTTTCGGCCGGCGTGACCCTGGCCCTCGTCCCCCACGCCCCTCGGGCCAGTGAACGGGCAACGAACCAACCGACAACGCAGGCAGCCGAGTTTGCCTGGGGCGCCCTGCTCAGCGACCGGCGCCTGTTGCTGATCGGTTTCGTGGTGCTGGCCATGGCGCTGGCCGAGGGTGCAGCCAATGACTGGCTGCCGCTGCTGATGATCGACGGCCACGGATTCGCAGAAACCACCGGCACGCTGATCTACCTGGTGTTCACCATGGGCATGACCCTGGGTCGATTCGCCGGAGCGCCGGTGGTACGCCGCTTTGGCCGGGCGCTCACCTTGCGTGCCAGCGCACTGCTGGGTGCAGGCAGCCTGGCGCTGGTGGTGTTCTGCGAGGTGCCATGGATCGCCGCAGCCGCGGTGATGCTCTGGGGCATTGGCGCATCGCTGGGTTTCCCCCTGGCGATCTCGGCAGCCGGGGAAAGCGGTGCACACAGCGATCAGCGGGTAAGGCTGGCGGCAACGGCGGGGTACCTGGCGTTTCTGGTCGGCCCGCCCTTGCTGGGTTTCATCGGCGAGCATCATGGCTTGCGCCTGGCGATGCTGCCGGTCCTGACATTGGTGGCCCTGGCGTTCGTCGTGGCATCGGCGCTACGCGAGCAAGCCCCGTTGCCTGCCGATACCTGCGAGAAGGCCAGCTGAGGGGTTATCGCCGTGCAGCCAGCAAGCCAAGCCCTGCACACCCCAGCAACGAGGCGCTGATCCGATTGAACAGCCGCCGTGGCCGCGGCTGATTGAACCAGCGCTGCAGGTAGGCACCCAGCGCCGCATAGATCGCGATCGCCGCCCACTCCAGCAACAGGAACAACAACCCCAGCCAAAGGAACTGCTCGCCCACGGGAGTGGGACTGCCGATCGACACGAACTGCGGCAGGAAGGCCGTGAATATGAGAATCGCCTTCGGGTTGCCCGCCGCCACCCAGAACTCCTGCCGTGCCAGGCGCCAGATACCGCGGGGCTGCCCGCCGGCATGGGGCGCCTCCGCCACGGGCGCCCGCCACAACTGCCAGGCGATATAGAACAGGTAGGCCGCGCCCACGAGCTTGATGCTCAAGAACAGGTATTCGCTGGTATGCAGCACCACCGCCAGCCCCATCGCCGCCAAGGCGATCATGCCGCTGAAGGCGAGGATGCGCCCGCTTCCTGCCAGGCAGGCAGTGCGCAAGCCGTGGCGGCTGGCGTTGTGCAACGACAGCAGGTTGTTGGGTCCCGGCGCCATATTGAGGGCGAAGCAGGCGGGGATGAACAGCAACAGGCTCGAAAGGTCCATTGTTTTTCTCCATGCGGACCCCGGTAGCCTTGCGCCCTGGCGCCATGCGGTCAAGCACAGTGGCGTGGTCATTCGCCGGCACAGCGAGTCCGGGGCTGCGACGCAGCCCCTGCCCGCCTCAGATCCTGCGTCGTGCCTTCAGCCCCGGGATGGTAGTGGCTGCGATCTCGACCTGCGGCTTTTCCCACCCGGTACTGGCCGCCAGGCCTGCCAGCGTCGGCTGGCGGAACAAGGTGCGTGCGTCGGCTTGCAACCCCGCCTGGCGCATGCGCGCCACCAGATTCACCGCCAGCAGTGAATGCCCGCCCAGTTCGAAGAAGTTGTCGTCGCGCCCAACCTGCTCGACTTTCAGCACTTCGCTCCAGATCTGCGCCAGGGTCTGCTCCAGCGCGTTGCGTGGCGCCACGTAGGCGCGGCTGATCACCGACTCCGCACCTGGCTCGGGCAGTGCTTTGCGGTCGATCTTGCCGTTGGGGCTCAGCGGCATGTCGGCCAGGGCGACGAAGGCCGAGGGCACCATGTACTCCGGCAGTCGCGCCAACAGGTGGCTACGCAACGTATCCAGCGCCGGAGCGGGTTGCCCCTCTCGGCAGGTGAAATAGGCGACCAGGCGCTCGTCGCGCACCAGGACCACAGTCTGGCCCAGCGCGGGATGCCCACCCAGCAGTGCCTCGATTTCACCGAGCTCGACACGCAAACCGCGCAGCTTGACCTGGAAATCGTTGCGCCCGAGGAACTCCAGCTCGCCATCCTCGCGATAGCGCACCAGGTCCCCGGTACGGTACAGCCGATCGCCCTCGACGAACGGGCTGTCGATGAAGCGCTCGGCCTGCAGCGTCGGCAATCCCAAATAGCCGCGCGCCACTCCGACCCCGCCGATGTGCAGCTCTCCCGCCACGCCCAGCGGCACCGGCCGGTCGTGGGCATCGAGCACGTAGAGCCGGGTATTGGCGATCGCCCGACCGATCGGTGGTGGCGTGCGCGGCAGCGGCTGATCGGGTTCGAGCGTCCAGGCCGTGCTGTCGACCGTAGCCTCGGTCGGCCCATAGACATTGTGCAAGCGCACCCGGGGCAGGCGCCGGCGCACGCTGGCAGCCAGCGCCAGGGTCAACTCACCCCCGCCACAGAAGATGTCGGTCAGGCTCGTACAGCGTTCGACGCCCGGCTGCTCGAAAAACTGGTGCAACAACGCTGGGACGAACTTGATCGTGGTCACCTGGCGAGCCTGGACCAGCTGCACCAGGTAAGCCGGATCGCGATGACCGTCGGGGCGAGCCAGCACCAGGCGCAGACCCGCGCACAACGGCCAGAACAACTCCCAGACCGAACCGTCGAAGCTGAATGGCGCACGCTGCAACAGCGCGTCACCCGGACGCGGCGGACAGATGCGCGAGCCCCAGTGCATGAGGTTGCCCAGCCCGCGGTGCTCGATCATCACGCCTTTGGGCATGCCGGTCGAGCCGGAGGTGTACATCACGTAGGCAAGGTTCGAAGGCGTCAACGCCGGCACCTCAGGGGCCTCGGCAGGCTGCGCTTGCCAGCCTCCGTGGTCGAGATCCACCAGCGGCACCGCCAACGGATCGAACAGGCCACGTGTCGCCCCATGGACCAACACTGCCAGCGGTGTACTGTCCTCGACCATGTAGCGCAGGCGTTCATCCGGGTAACCAGGATCCAACGGCACGTAGGCACCGCCGGCCTTGAGCACGCCCAGCAGCCCGACCAGCAGCGACAGGCCGCGCTCGATGCAGACGCCGACACGTGTGTCAGGCTGTACGCCCAGGGCCACCAGGTGATGGGCCAGACGGTTGGCCTGCTCGTCGAGCTCACGGTAGCTCAGCGCCGCCTCGTCGGTCTGCAGCGCCACCGCGTCCGGCGTGCGCAGCACCTGGGCCTGGAACAGCGCCGGCAGGGTCTGGTGCATCAACTCGTGGGGCTCCTCGGTGGCATTGAGTTCGTGCAGCAGCCGTTGCAGCTCGTTCTCAGGCACACTGCACAACTGTTCGATCGGTGCCGAACCGCCCTGCTCCAGCGCCTCGACCAGGCCCTCGAGGGTACGCTTGAGGTAGGCCAGCACACGCGCTGCACCTAACGCTCGCGGCGCGCGAACGTTCAGGTGCAAGGCCTCGACCTGATCATCCACCGACAGCACCAGCGCATGGCTGTGTACTTCGCTGGCTTCCAGCAAGCGGGCACCTGGCAATGTCGATTGCCCTGCCACCAGCCCATGGCGGAAATTGATCAGGCTGTTGAACAGCGGCACACCCGCTGGCAGCCCGCTGCAACGCTGAGCCAGCAGCAAGGGTGCATCTTCGTGGCCCAACAGCGCGGCAAGCCCGGCATGGGTGTCGGCCAGTGCCTGCGCCACGCTGCGCCCCGCCAGGCTCACCCGCAGGGGCAAGCTGTTGATGAACATGCCCAACGCCCGATCGGCCCCCTCGCCCGCCATCATCCGCCCCAGCAACACGCTGCCGAACACCACGTCGTCACGACCGCCCAGTGCCCCCAGCACCTGTGCCCAAGCCAGGTGGAAAAGGCTGGCCAGGCCAACATCCTGCTGCCGGGCCAGGCGGCGCAAGGCCTCGGTCAGCACGAGCGGAACCTCATGCGCAAGGCTCTCCAGCGCGCCCACCTGCACCTGATCCTCGACCATGCCCGGCAACGTCGGCGGTGCCTCGACACCTGCCAGCAATGCCCGCAGGAACGCCTCGTGCCCTTGCTGCCGCGCCTCGGCGCCGCTGAGCGCGACATAGTTGCGATAAGGCACAGGCGCCGGCAGCGTATGACCCTGATCGCTCATCAGGGCCCGCAGCTCACCGAGCAACACCTGCACCGACACGGCATCGTTGACCAGATGGTGGAAACGCAACAGCCCCAACCAACGACCGTGCTCACGGTCTTCGGCGCCCGCCAGCGCCATCATCGGCGCACGACGCAGGTCCAGCGGGCGTTGCGCCGCAGAGTAATGCGCAGCCAACGCCTGCGCCGTATCGTCAGGCCCGGCCCGCAATACCTCCACGGGCAATTGCGCCTGACGCCAGACCACCTGCTGCGGTTGTTCGAGCCCTTCCCAGGCCAGGCTGGTGCGCAGGATGTCGTGACGCTCGACGACCTGTTGCAACGCGTGGGCGAATGCCTCGAATGCCGTCTGGTCGGTAAAGGCGAACAGCGCCTGTTGCTGATAAGGATCATGGCTGTCGCGCAGGTGGTGATAGAGCAGCCCCTGCTGCAAAGGCGCCAAGGGGTAGATTTCCTGCACATTGCCCGCACCACCCGGTATCCCCGCGACGATGGCGTCGATCTCGCCCTGGGTCAGCGACGCCAGGCTGAGCAGCGCCGGCGTGATGTGGCTGCAATCAACAGGCACACGGTTGTCTTCCACCTGAGCGAGCGAACGCTGGCTGGCCGCGGCAAGGCTTGCCAGGGTCGGCTGGCCGAACAGGACCTGCACGTCAGCCTGCAGGCCCTGCTGGCGCATGCGCTCGACCAGTTGCACTGCCAGCAACGAGTGGCCGCCCAACTCGAAGAAGTGATCGTGACGACCAATGCGCTGGACTCCCAGCAGCTCGCTCCAGAGTGCCGCCAGGCGTACCTCCACGTCGCCGCGAGGTGCTTCATGGGCGCGGCGTACCGACGCGGTTTCATCCAGGGCCGGCAAGGCGCGGCGGTCGAGCTTGCCATTGGCGGTCAGCGGCCAGTGGTCGACGCGCTGGTAGCCGACCGGCAGCAGGGCTACAGGCAGAAGCCCGCGCAGGTGCTCATGCAGGTCGCCGGGGGTGACCGCATCTCCGATGAACCAGGCCTGCAGTTGGCCATCGCGCAGCAGTACCACTGCTTCACGCACCTGTCCGTGGCTGGTCAGCGCAGCCTCGATTTCGCCGAGTTCGACACGCACACCGCGGATCTTCACCTGATCGTCGTTGCGCCCCAGGTATTCAAGCGTGCCGTCGGCAAGCCAGCGCACCCGGTCGCCGGTGCGGTACATCCGTGCGCCGGCTTCGTCACTGAACGGATCGTCCAGGAAACGCTCGGCGGTCATCTGCGGGCGATTCAGGTAGCCGCGAGCGACACCCAGGCCTGCTACGTAGAGCTCACCCGGTACGCCGACCGGCAATGGCTTGAGCTGCGCATCGAGCACATACAACCGTGTATTGGCCACAGGCGTGCCGATATGCAGCACTCCACCCGCCATTACCCGCCCGGAGCTGGCGACCACCGTGGCTTCGGTAGGGCCGTAGTTGTTGATGACCGCATAGGCCCGCTCACGCGACAGGCTGCGCAGCCGGTCGCCCCCCACCAGCAGGGTGCGCAGGGTCGGATGATCATGCTGGGTGAACGCATGTTCGGCCACCGGTGTTGGCAGGAAACTGACCTGCAGTGGCTGGGCACGCCACCAGCGCAGCAGCTTGTCGATATCCTCGCCACCTTCGCTGGTAGGCGCCAGGTGCAGCGTCGCACCCGCGCACAAGGCTGGCCAGACCTCCCAAGCCATGGCATCGAAACCAAAACCAGCGAGGCTCGACGTGTGCCCGCCGACGCCCAGGTCAAACGTCTCGCAATGCCAGTCGACCAGGTTGGCCAGCATGCGGTGTTCGACCATCACCCCCTTGGGTTGGCCGGTGGAGCCTGAGGTGTAGATCACATAGACCAGGCTCTCGGCCACAAGCCCCGCCACGCGAGGATTGTCCAAGGTGGTCGCGGCTGCCGGGCAGGCGTCGAGTTCGATCAACGGCAGTGCATGGCGTGGCAGACGCGCCAGCAGATCCCGCTGTGTCAGCAGTGCCACGGGTGCGCTGTCTTCGAGCAGGTATGCGATGCGCTCACGCGGATGTGCTGGGTCGATCGGTACGTAGGCCGCACCCGCCTTGAGTATCGCCAGCAGGCCCACAAGAGTATCCAGGCCACGGCGGGCAACCACCGCAACGCGCTGCTCGGGCCTCACACCTCGCTCGATCAGACGCAGGGCCAGTGCATTCGCGCGCTGATTCAGCTCGCCGTAACTCAGGCTGCGCTCTTCGTGCACGGCGGCGATGGCCTCTGGCATCAGCGCCGCGTGTGCCTCGATTCGGCGATGCACGAGCGGCTCGCCAACTGCACGCCCCGTCGCGTTCCATGCCTGCATCTGGCGATGCTCGGCAGGTGTCGGCAGATCGAAATCGGCAACCGCCAACGCGGGTGTCGCCAAGCCTTGATCCAGCACGTGCAGCAGCCGCTGTGCCAACGCCTCGGCCTCGTCGCTCGCCAGCCAGGCGCGGTGATGCACCAGGTGCAACCAGGCCTTGTCGTTATGGCGGTTGCTGCGCAGATGGATGGCCAAGGGCGTGGATTCGTGGCTGTTGGAGACCTTCACCGTGTGGGCGCTGGCCGCGCCGTAACGGTAGTCGTGATCGTCCTGCTCGTAGGAGACCGACACCTCGAACAGTTGCCCGCGCTCTTCGCGCAACAGGCCCAGTGCTCGGTTCAGCTCGCTCACGGCCAGCCGCTGATGGCGAAAATCGCGGCGCAGGGTGTCGCGTATCGCGACCACCAGTTCGGCGAAACCCAGTGCCGGAGAGAACGCCAACGGCACCGCGCTGACCTGCACGAAGGTACCCAGCGTAGCCTTGAAACGTGCGCCGCCACGATTGAGCAGCGGCAGGCCCACCACCCAATCCTCGCGTTGTGCGCTGCGAGAGAACAGCACATGCAGTGCAGCCAGCAGTACATGGAACGCCGAGGCCTGGTGAGCTTCGGCCAGGCGCTTCATGCGATCGTGCAACACATCGGGGAACGCCTGAACCCAGGTGCGCGAAGGTGCTTCATCGGTGGCTCGACGGTAAGGGTGACGCGCTGCCAGCAGCGGCTCCGGCACGCTGGCGAAGCGCTTGAGCCAGTAGGCGCGATCGCGGGCCTGGCGAATCGAGCCCTGGTACTGGCGGTCTTCGTCGATGAAGTCGGCATAACCGGCCTGGGCCCGTGGCGCCTCGCCGCCTTCGAGCAGCGCGGTGTAATGCTCGCCCAGTGCCTTGAGCATCTGGCCGAAGCCCCAGCCGTCGAGAATCAGGTGATGGGCCTGGGTTGCCAGCCAATGGTGCTCCGGCCCCAGGCGAATCAGGGCAAAACGCAGCAGTGCCGTGCCGTCGAAGCGATAACCCTGGCCCATTTGCGCCTGAATCAATGCCGTGGCCGCCGCTGCCGGGTCAGCTTCAGCCGACAGGTCCAGCAGGGGCAATGCCAAGGTGGCATGCTCGGCGAAGCGCTGCACAGGGAGGCCGTCGGCCCCGGCACCTGGCAGCAGCTCGGTGCGCAACACCGGGTTGGCCGCCACCAGTTGCTGCAACGCTTGGCGCAGGGTGTCCGGCCGCAGGTCGCCCGTGAGTTCGACATAGCCGCCGATGGTATAGAGCGGAGAATCGCCGTTGCTCAACTGGTCGAGCCAGATGTCCCGTTGAGCGCTGGTCAGGGGGTAGGTATCGGCGGCAGGCATGGGCTGGGAGGGTCCTTCTCCGTTGATCGTCCGCGGATTCAAGCATCGCTTCCCTACCCTGTATGGCCCCGGAAACCCGGACAGTCGCCCGCGCATCCTCGGTCGCTGATTTTTCTGTAGGAAATCAGCTACATATCAACCCCTTCGATAGCCTACCCGCAGGGCCAACCGTGGCAAACGTGATGGCAACAGCAGCTTTATGACGTCAATTTGCCGACTACTGCCGAAACATCTGCATTTAGTCTGTCCGAATCATCCCCCCACTTTGTCCGATTTGATGCCATTTTCTGTCCCCGGTTTCCACTACAGACGCAGGCGCCAGGCCCAGGCTTGAATAGCGCCACCCTCGACCGGCCAAGGCGTAAGGCCATTCGCCACCCCGCCTGCGCAGTACCCGATTCAAGGATGAATAGGACATGAAGCTGACCCGCAGCCTCGAACATCACCACGACGCGCGCCTCTACCTGCAACTGGGAGAGCTGATCGCCAGCACCGGCGAGGATCATTTTGCCGAGCGCATGCTCCGGCTGGTGGACAGCCTGGTGCCAGTGCACCGGCTCGACCTGAGCGAGTGGACCCTGGATGCCCGACAGACCGGCGTCAGTCGGGTCAAGGTGCTGGGCGGCGCGGGGCTTGCCCAGGAGTTTCCTCCACCTGATCAGCCCAACCACCCGCTGCTGCAGAACATCCTGCAGATGAACGATCCCTTGCTCATTCAGGTAAAGGCGCCTCACGTCACCGGCAACCCGCAATCCAGTGCTCACCAGTGCAACCTGGTGTCGTGCAATGGCGACCGCCGTTGGGTCATCTGCTTCCATCGCCTGCCCAGCCAGATGGCCTTTTCCCTCGGCGAACTGTCGCTGCTCAAATGCCTCTCCGACACCTTGCTGCCTGTGCTTGAACACCATGCGCAGCACCAGGTGCACGTGCAGGGTGAAGGTTCGGCGACGCCCGACACCTTGCGCCACGGCTTCGACGAGCGCCTGGCCCAGGAAGCCGTGCAACTGTCGAGCCGAGAGCAGGAGGTCTGCCTGGGGCTGCTCACCGGTGGCACCGTACCGGAAATGGCCCAACGCCTGAACGTGAAGAACAGTTCGGTGGAAACCTACCTCAAACGCGCCACCGCCAAGCTTGGCGTCAGTGGCCGCCACGGCCTGGCCAGATGGATGGCCGGTGCCTGACCCCAGAGAACCCGCGATGCCCAGATACCCTGCTGCCGTGTTGGCGGTGTTGCTGACCGGCTGCACCCTGGCCCCCGACTATCAACGCCCCGCCCTGCCTGTCGCACCTCGATTCCCACAGGGAGAAGCCAGCCAGGATGCCATGGCACCCAGCCGCCAGCACGACGACTGGCACCAGGTGTTCCAGGATCCGTTGCTGCGCCAACTGATCGACAACGCTCTGCTCAACAACCGCGATCTGCGCGTGGCAGCGCTCAACGTCGAAGCCTATCGTGCGCAGTTTCGTATCCAGCGCTCGGAGTTGCTGCCCAAGGTCTCCGCCGACGCCAAGGGCCAGCGCCAGTACCTGCCGCGACGCATGACCGGGACCGGCGACGGAGCCATCACCCAGACCTACGCCGCCACGCTCGGGGTGAGCGCCTATGAGCTTGACCTGTTCGGCCGCCTGCGCAGCCTGAGTGACAAGGCCTTGCTGACCTATCTCGCCAGCGAACAGGCTCGACGCAGTGTGCAATTGGGGTTGGTGGCCAGCGTGGCGAGCAGCTACATGACCTGGCGAGCCGACCTGGAGCTGCTCGAGCTTTCACGCCAGACCCTGATCGCCGACCAGGAAAGCCTGCGCCTGACCCAGGGTCAGCGTCGCGCCGGCACTGCGTCGGCATTGCAGCAGATCCAGGCGCAGACCAGCGTCGACACCGCTCGTGCCGCAGTAGCCCGCTACCAGCGCCAGGTTGCCCAGGATATCAACCAGCTGACCCTGCTGGTCGGGGCGCCCCTCGATGAGCGTACGCCCAGCCTGCCGCTGGCCTCGCAGCAGATCGTCGGCTTGCCGCCCGGCCTGCCCTCGGCACTGCTGCAACGTCGCCCGGACATCCTGGAAGCCGAATACCAGCTGCGTGCGGCCAATGCCGACATCGGTGCCGCACGGGCAGCGTTCTTTCCCAGCATCAGCCTGACCGCCAACGCAGGCACCAGCAGTCGCGAATTGTCCGGGCTGTTCGACGGCGGCAGCGGAACCTGGTTGTTTCAGCCGCAGATCAACCTGCCGCTGTTCACCGCCGGCAGCCTGCGGGCCAGCCTGGACTATGCGCGCCTGCAAAAGGAAATCGAGGTGGCTCGCTACGAGAAATCGATTCAGGGGGCGTTCCAGGAGGTGTCTGACGGCCTGGCGGCGCGCGCCACTTATCAGCGGCAACTGGTTGCCCAGCGCGACCTGGTGGCCTCCACCCAGCGCTACTACGACCTGGCCCGCAACCGCTACCGCATTGGCGTGGACAGCAGCCTGACCTTTCTCGACGCCCAGCGCTCGCTGTTCAGTGCCCAGCAGGGCTTGATCAACGACCGGCTGGCGCAATTGCTGGCAGAGGTGAACCTCTATGCCGCGTTAGGGGGAGGCTGGACAGACGCGCACTGAAGGCAGGCCGTCGCCCGCGGCCGCGCCTTGGCGCCTGCCGCTCAGGTCGAGTCAGGCCAGGTCGGCAAGGGCCTGGGCCGCATATGCGTGGGAGCGCAAGCGCGCCAAGGGGTCATGGATCCGGCAATCGATCATCAACTCATCGGCGCCAGTCTGTTCGATCAGTGTGCGCAACCCATCCCTCACCCGCTGCGGCCCACCGGCCACGGTACAGGCCATCACCTGTTCCAGCACCGCCCGTTCATGGCCCGGCAAGCCCTCGACATAACCTTCCTGCGGCAGGGGCAGCAGGCCGTGACGTCCGACATGCAGATCGAGCATCCATTTGCGGTGCGAGCTGGCGAGATAATCGGCTTCGGCATCGCTGGCTGCTGCGAACAGATTCATGCCCACCATGACGTAGGGCTTGGCCAGTTGCGCCGAGGGTTGGAAGTTCGCGCGGTAATGGGCGATGGCCTGCAGCAGGTAGCGCGGGGCGAAATGGGAGGCAAAGGCATAAGGCAAGCCGAGCCGTGCCGCAAGGTCGGCGCCGAACAGGCTGGAACCCAATATCCACACCGGCACCTCGTGCTTGCCCGGCACCCCGCGCACCGATCGCTGGCCGTTGTCGGCCAGGTAATCGCGCAACTCGGCGATGTCCTGGGCAAAGTCACGCTCGGGCGCGACGCCGCGCAAAGCACGGACGGTCGGGCCTGAGCTGCCGGGGGCACGCCCCAACCCCAGGTCGATGCGCCCGGGGTGCAGGGCATCGAGCGTGCCGAACTGCTCGGCGACCACCAGCGGAGCATGATTGGGCAGCATGATGCCACCGGCACCCACGCGAATATGCCGCGTGGCATTGGCGATCTCGTTGATTACCAGCGCTGTGGCGGCAGAGCCGATGCCGGGCATGTCATGGTGTTCGGCGATCCAGTATCGAGCGTAGCCGTGCTGCTCGACGTGGCGTGCCAGTTGACGGGATTCCTCGATCGCATCGACCAGGGTCTTGCCCTCGCCGATCATGACCAGGTCCAGGACAGACAACGCAGTCATGGCGTCTCCATAAGTCGTGACGGATATGACTGCACAGTGTCCAGCGCCACGCTCGGGTGATAAACCGCCAAACGGGCCCTACACACGGTCCCTGCATTCCCCAATCAGCGTTCCCAGGGCACTCCATGCTCCCAGCGGGCGACCAGCAGGTCGATGAAACCTCGCACCCGTGGCGACAAATGGCGCTTGCTGGGGTAGACGATACGAATCGGGTCCGCTGGCGGCCGGTAATCCGCGAGCACCTCGACCAGCGTTCCGGCGCGCAAGTCGTTGCCGGTGATGTAGGTGGGCAGGTGAATCAGCCCGAACCCGGCGCGGGCGCCATCGAGCATGGCCTCGGAGCTGTCGATGTTCAAGCGCCCGGGCTCTTCGCACAGGTGCAGCCCTTCATTGGTGTGGAAGCGCCAGGGGCTGGCCTTCTCGCCCGCCAGAAAAGCGATCTTGTCGTGCCCATACAGGTCTGCCGGTACCTGGGGCACCCCATGACGCTGCAAGTACTCAGGTGCAGCGCAGGTGACGAACTGCTGCCACGCCACGGTGCGGGTCAGCAGTTGCGAGTCCTCCTTGGGCGCACCGATGCGTACGGCAACGTCGACCCCCTCCTCCACCAGATCGACGAAACGGTCGGTGAAGCGGATATCGGCGCGCAGTTCCGGCCATTGCTTGAGGTAAACATCCAGGATCGGCAGCACATGACGCTGGCCGAACGACAGCGGCGCAGTCAGGCGCAGAGTGCCGGTCGGTCGTCCACGGCGCTGGGCCATCGTGGTCTCGACTTCGTCCAGGTCGTCGAGGATCTGCCGCCAACGCTCGAACGCGACCTGGCCTTCATCGGTCAGGCTCAGTTTGCGCGTGGTGCGGTTGAGCAGGCGCACGGCCATGCGCGATTCGAGGCGCGCGATGCTCTTGCCCACCGCCGAGCGGGTCAGGCCCAGGCTCGCGGCGGCTGCGGTGAAGCTGCCGACCTTCACGGCACTGACGAAGGCGGCGATGTCGCCGAAGCGGTTGGGTTCCATGAAGCTGTTCCTGGATATCCGAGGCTGCCTAGGATGGGGGCAGATCGAGGTATTGCAAGGCCTTGATCGCCATCAGGTGCAAAGGATAGAACCCTTAGGCCCAGCGTCCCACAGGCACGATCGAGGCGCCCTGGTACGCCAGCATGCGCAAACCCAACGGCAGCGCCATTGCCGCGGTGGCCAGCACCAGCAAAGAAAAGGGCTGCCAGGGATGTGCCCATAACCAGCTGTTGGTCAGGTTGGCGCCCATTGCCAGCAGACAGGGCACCAGCCAGCCGGGCCGACCTCGCGACCACAGCATCAGGCAGGCCGCCGGCAGCAATACTCCCGGCAGGCCATACATCAGTCGATCACCGAAAACCAGCGCCAGCCCGGCACTACCGAGGCCGACAATGCGCGCAGCAGGCTGTGGATGCTTCACCCCCCAGGCGACCAGCAGGCCAAGGGTCAGGGTGGGCATGACATTGAGCGTGTGCGAGCCATTGTCCAACCAACGGTACGGGCCCTCGGCAAGTACCGAGAAGGCCAACATCCAGCTCAGGTAGCGCGCGTTGGCTGCCGTGTACAGCGCGCCTGGCTGGGCGCGTGAGACATGACAGGCGATCACCAGGCAGAACAGTGGAAACGCCAGGCGCCCGACCACGAACAACCCGTCGGCACTGGGCCACAGGTAGCGCAAATGATCGGCGACCATGCTCAGGATCGCCGTCCACTTGACCAGGTCGAGCCCGGCCGAGCGGCCGTTCAGGGCGCCACCCCGGATTGCGGCGAGGGATTCAGGTAGCGTGTGGTCCAAGCCGCCAGGGGCAGCGGAGGTTGCTGTTGGAGGATCCGACGCCAGATCAGCCCCAGGTCATGGCCGCTGAACATCGCGGCACCGTCACTCCAGTTGGCTGGGGTATCGACCACCCACTGACCCTGGCTGTCGCGATGAGCCATGCGGAAACGGAAGGTGTAGTTACCGGGAATGCCCATGCGCAGGTCGGTCACCACCAGCACATCGCCGACCACGTCATAACGCAGCCAATCATCGGTGAACCAGCGCAGCCGCTCGTGCAGCGCGACGCCCTCGAGCACCTTGGCGGCGTCCAGGTTCAGCGACAGGCGCTGCATCTCGGGTGGTTCGCGGTCGAAAACGCTGCTCACGCCCTCGTAGTAATGACCATCCGCCGTCTTGGCCAGCAACCGCCAGACCAGGCTGTTGAAGGCCATGGGCACTGCCCGCACATGATCGACAACAACGCCCTGGCGGCCCAGGGCCTCATGGAAACGCTGCTCGACCGCCATGCGCCCGGCCAGCCCGAACCCCAGATACGCCGTACTGAACAGCAGAGCCGCCGCCATCAGGGGTATCGCCCGGCCACTCAGCCCCCGCCACGCGGCGTAGATCACAGCGACCAGCAGCGGCACGGTGTAGATCGGGTCGATGATGAACACTGCCGCCCAGCTTTCGGGAGTGAACGGCAGCGGCCAGAACAATTGCGTGCCATAGACCGTGAAGGCGTCCAACAGGGGATGGGTGACCAGCACCAGCCAGAACGCCACGAACAGTCGGGGCCAACGGTAGCCTCTGTCGGGCCAGCGCCTCTGCCCTACCCAGGCCACCAGCCACGCCAGCAGCAGCGCCAGGCCGGTAAGGACGAAGATCGAATGGGAAAAACCGCGGTGATAGGTCATCTGCGAAACAGGGTCCGCATACCGGATCACCACATCGAGATCGGGCAAGGTGGCCAGCGCGGCACCGTACAACAGCGAACGGCGGCCCTGGATGCGGCCGAGCACGGTACCTTGCAGGGCGGCGCCAAGTACGGCTTGGGTAATCGAGTCCAAGGTAAGTCTTCCATCGACAGGGTCAGGGAAACCTACCCCTCGGCGCCCGCTGCGGCAAGCGTGCAGAACCCCTCGAGGGCGCCGGGGAAACAGCTTGCAAACATGTGTCAGCACCGCTCGGGAAAAATTGCCTGCAGCGAGGCCATGGCTTCTGTTAAAAACGACGACTTCCAGCACGCCTGATGACACCCATGACCGACACCCTGCTCACTCACTTCAAACGCCGCTGGCTCACCTGGCTGGCCATGGCCTTGCTGGTGGTGGGCCTGCCTGCGGGTTGCGCGGTCTTGCAGCACAAGGAGCGCGAACTGGTGTTTCGTATCGAGCCGGGCCAGGCCAGTTGGTTCAGGGGCCTGCCGGCCGGCGTACAGGAACTGGACCTACGCCCGCGCAACTTCACCGACGGCCAGAGCCTGCACGCCTGGTGGTGGCCGTCCGAACGCGCCAACGCGCCAGCGATACTCTACCTGCACGGCGTACGCTGGAACCTCACCGGCCAGTTGTTCCGCATCGAGCAGCTGCACGCCATGGGCTATTCGGTGCTGGCCGTGGACTACCGCGGGTTTGGCCAGAGCCAAGGTGACCTGCCGTCCGAGGCCACGGTATACGAGGACGCCCGAATTGCCTGGGAGCGCTTCGCCCAGTTGCAGCCGCTGCCAAGCAAGCGCCTGATCTTCGGCCATTCGCTGGGCGGTGCGGTCGCTGTCGAGCTTGCGTCGGAGCTCGCACGCCAGGCACGCCAGCAAGGCCAGCCCGTACCTGCGCGCGGCCTGATTCTCGAATCCACCTTCACCTCCCTTGGCGACGTGGCGGCATCAGTGGCCGATACGGCACTGCCGGTACGCTGGCTGCTGTCGCAGAAGTTCGACTCGCTGGGCAAGATCGCCGATATCGATTTACCCCTGCTGCTGGTGCACGGCCTGGACGACCGTTATGTGCCGCCACGCTTCAGCCAGGCGCTGTTCGAGGCCGCGCAGCAGCCCAAGACCTTGCTGCTGGTGCCGGGGGCAAGCCACAACAACAGCATGAGCCTGGCAGGCCAGCGCTATCGCCGCGCCATCGAAGCCTTGCTCTGAGGCCCGGGGCGATGATCACTGTACGGGCAGGAAATTCATCAGCAGCAGGCTCTGCGCATAGTTGAGGCCGATCCGTCGGTAGCGCTCATCGAGCATCTGCGCCAGCAGGTCGAGGCGTGCGACGATCTTGCCGAACTCGACGGCAAAACTCAGATTGCTGCCCTCCTCCGAGATCTCGTTGGAAAACAACAGCAACACGCCATTGGCGTCCTGGCGCTGACCGAGCATCCAGGTGGCCTTTTCGATGTTGCGCGCGGCGTTATTGACGAACAGTGGGTCAATGGCGTCGGTCATGTAGAACTCGGTGCGCCCACCGTGGGCGGTAATCAACATGCTGCCGATCGCATAGATGAACGCACCGACCCGATCACCGCGAAACTCCGGGCTCAAGGCATAGCTCAGCGCCGCCAGGTCACGGCGCTCGCCCAGTTGCGGCAACGACTGGCGCTGCTCGATGGCCTGGCGGATCTGGCGCTCGGCAGTGGCGGCATCCAGGTATCCGGACTGCTTCCACTGACTCGGGTTGCGCAGGTAGAGCTTGTTCATCAGCAGATACAGGCTCTGCAGGTTGTCGCGCATGGACAAGGTCGCCATGCGGTCGACACTGGTCTGGAACAGCTCGCCAGGATGCCCGTTACCCAACTGGGTGAATACGTCATGCCCCTGCTGCCCGGTGCACCCGCACAGGGCGATCAAGACACCCACCAATGACAGGCGGGCATGGCGGCGAAAGGCAGGAACAGGCATTTGCACCGGGGTCCAGGGTCAGCGGCCGGGCCGGGAATCGGCGCAGCCTGGCCATGCATAGAGCCCCAGAATGTAAAAAAGTGCGACGTTCAAGGCTGACTGAGGATTTTCAGCCCGCCCATTTGCTCATTTCGTAACAAGAATTGACGACCAAAGCGTGGCCGTGATCTCCTAATACATTACGTAGGGTGCCCCTTTGCAGGGGTGAAACGGGAAACCGGTGCGTCACAGGCTCTTCATGGGTCTGGCAAGTCCGGTGCTGCCCCCGCAACGGTAAGCGAGCGAGCGTCTGATCCACTGTGCCTGCAGTGCGGCATGGGAAGGTGACGCTCTCCCCAGGAGCCAGGCTCCTGCTCGTCAGCCCGGAGACCGGCCCAACGTCTTGTGATCACACCCCGCGGTGGGCGGGCGCTGTTGCATGTCCCTGGGCGGTTCTCGCCTGGGGTTGCCGCGCTTCCTGTCGCCCATGAAAAAAGCAGAGGAATGCGTCATGTCCGTCACCAGCGCCAAACACAGCATCGCCACCCCCGTCAGCCTCAGCCAGCGCCTCGTCGTTGCGGTCGGCGCCAGCCTGCTGGGCTTGTGCCTGGTGTACTTCGCCGGGTTCTCGCACCTGGAGGCTGTGCACAACGCTGCCCACGATACCCGTCACAGCGCCGCCTTCCCTTGCCACTGAGTGTCCGATGATGATCAAGCGTATCGCTCGCACGGCAGGCTTCAGTGGCCTGCTCGCCGCACTTTTGCTGACGCTGTTGCAGAGTTTCTGGGTCGCTCCGTTGATCCTTCAAGCCGAAACCTATGAAAACTCGGCCCCCACCGAGCAGCACGGGCACGCCGGTGAAAGTGCCGCTGGCCATGAGCACGGTGCAGAAGCCTGGTCACCGGAAGACGGCTGGCAGCGCGTGCTGTCGACCACCGGCGGAAACCTGGTGGTGGCAGTCGGTTTCGCGCTGATCCTCGCCGCACTCTACAGCCTGCGCGAACCCGGTCGAGTCAGTACTGGCGCCTTGTGGGGCCTGGGCGGCTTCGCCGTGTTCTGCCTGGCGCCGACCCTGGGCCTGCCACCCGAACTGCCTGGCACCGCCGCAGCCGATCTGGGTCAACGCCAGACCTGGTGGATCGGCACCGCCGCCGCCACTGCAGTGGGCCTGGCGTTGCTGGTCTTCGCGCGGCACTGGCTGCTCAAAGTGCTTGGCGCAGCGCTGCTGGTGGTACCGCACCTGATCGGCGCCCCTCAGCCACCGGTGCATGAAAGCTTGGCGCCCGAAGCGCTGGAAGCACAGTTCAAGGTTGCCTCCTGGCTGACCAACGCAGCCTTCTGGGTCGCACTGGGTCTGCTGAGCGCCTGGCTATACCGCCGCTCCGCGCAGGCCTGATGGCCGCGCTCTATGCCGGTTTCGGCTGCCGCCGGGGTTGCCCAGCGGCGGTTCTGGAAACCCTGCTGCACCTTGCACTGGCCAACAACGGCCTGACGCTGGCCGCGTTGCGAGGTATCGCCAGCATCGATCTCAAGGCTCAGGAGCCCGGCCTGCGGCAACTGGCCGAGCAGCTCGGCCTGCCGCTGACGCTGTACAGCGCCCAGCAACTGCAGCCCTTCCTGCCCTTGCTCAGCCACCGCTCCGAAATGGCCTTCGACACCACCGGCTGCTGGGGAGTGGCAGAAAGCGCGGCGCTGGCACTGGCGGCGAGCGAGGGTCAGCGCTCGCCGATCCTGACAGTCACCCGACAGGTGCTCGGTGACGCTACCCTGGCGCTGGCCAGCAACGGATAATCGCACTTCATTTCACGTTCAAGGACTTGCCATGACGGTCTATTTCATCGGTGCCGGCCCCGGCGATCCGGAGCTGATCACGGTCAAGGGCCAACGCCTGATCCGTCAATGCCCGGTGATCATCTACGCCGGCTCACTGGTACCGCCCGCGGTACTCGAAGGTCATACCGCCAGTACCCTGATCAACAGCGCCGAACTGCACCTGGAGCAGATCATCGGCGCAATCCGCGAAGCCCATGACCAAGGCCTGGATGTGGCCCGTGTACACAGCGGGGACCCGAGCCTGTATGGCGCCATTGGCGAACAGATCCGCCACCTGCGTGAACTGGGCATCGACTACCAGATCATTCCTGGCGTTACCGCCACAGCCGCCAGCGCCGCCCTGCTCGGCTGCGAACTGACGCTGCCGGACATCTCGCAGACCGTCATCCTGACCCGCTACGGCGAGCGCTCGCCGATGCCGGCAGGTGAGCAACTGGCGGACCTGGCGCGCCACCGCAGTACCTTGGCCATTCACTTGGGGGTACGCCATCTGCCGCGCATCGTCGAGGAGCTGCTGCCGCACTATGGGGCGGATTGCCCGGTGGCAGTGATCCACCGCGCCACCTGGCCGGACCAGGACTGGGTCAGGGGCCGTCTCGCCGATATCGTCGAGGGTGTTGCCAACAAAGGCTTCCGGCGCACGGCACTGATTCTCGTCGGCCACGTTCTTGGCGATGCACCGTTTGCCGACTCGGCCTTGTACCGCGCCGGCCACGCCCATCTGTATCGCCCCGCCGACTGAGGATTGCCAGCCAGCGTCCAGCGACCGACACTGGCGCATCTCTGTCCACACCGGAGTTGCGCCATGCTCGAGCTACGCCCCAATTGCGAATGTTGCGATGCCGATTTGCCCCCCGACACCCTGGACGCGCTGATCTGCTCGTTCGAGTGCACCTTCTGCCGCCGCTGCGCTGAACAGCATCTGCAGGGACAATGCCCCAATTGCGCGGGACAATTGCTGCAACGCCCGACACGGCTCGGTACCGCGCTGCTCAACAATCCCGCTTCGACGCATCGTGTGAACAAACCGCATCCCGCCTGTGCGCGCCCGACCTGAGCGCCCTCACCCCACGCCTGCCGGCGAGGGCCTCATCGCCCCTCGCCCCTAGTTTCTTTTGTAGGACTTTTCACCAGCAAATGGCTGCTTTTTCCACACGCCTATACTCGCCATTATCAAAGCGTTCTGATGGACGTATCGTGCCCGCAGCCAGATTGGCCCTACAGACGCATTCCTGGATAACGTCAGGAACGAACATTACTTCGTACAGGAGTTTTCCAATGACCACCGTACTGATGGTCGATGATCACCCTACCGTCCGACTCGCCGTGCGTATTCTGCTCGAGCGGGAACGCTTTGAGGTTGTCGGTGAGTCGGGCAATGGCATCGAGGCCGTACAGATGGCGCGTCAGCTTGCGCCGAAAGTGGTGATTCTCGATATTGGGTTACCGGGCCTGGATGGCATGGAAGTGATCAAGCGTTTGCAATTGCTCGATCCTGCGCCAAAAATCATGGTACTCACCGGGCAGTCCTCTGATCTCTACGTCCGTCGCTGCCTGGATGCCGGAATCTCGGCTTTCGTCAACAAGGACGAAGACCTCGATGCGCTGTTGTTCGCGCTAAAGGCACTGGTCAAAGGCTATTCGACCTTTCCGCAGATGTCGGTGAACAGCAGCACCCTGGAATCGGAAACGGACAGGCTCAACAGCCTGTCGAACCGGGAAATGGAAGTCCTGCGCAGGCTCGCGCGGGGAGAGAACAACAAGTACATAGGGACGGCCATGAACCTCAGCGCCAAGACCATCAGCACCTACCGCGGTCGAATCGGAGAAAAACTCAAGACCGAGTCGCTGGTCGAAATGGTCGACCTGGCCAAACGCAACCAAGTGAACTGAGCCTCGCGACCATGAGGCACACCCTTGGCGGCCTGCTACTGGCAGCGGCGGCCCTGCTGGTATCGGGCGCCGTCATTGGTGAAAGCGAACCGCGACACTTGCTGGCTCGCTCGATCAGTGCCAGTGTCGCGCTGCCGCTGAGCGACAGCGACCGCCAGTGGCTGCGCGAGCGCAAGGTGCTGGTCCTGGGCAGTTCGCGTCCTGACTACCCCCCCTTTGAAATCAATGTCAGCCCAAACGACTACGAAGGGTTGAGTGCGGACTATGCTGGCCTGATCGGCGAGCAACTGGGCATGCCGATCGAAGTACGCCGTTTTGCCAGTCGCACAGCGGCCATCGAAGCCCTGCACCAGGGGCAGATCGACCTGCTTGGCAGCTCCAACGGCTTCGAAGCAGCCGATGCCAAGTTGTCCCTGAGCCAAACCTATGCCGACGACCTTCCGGTGATCGTCACACGTCAGGACCGCCCCCAGTTGCACAGTGAAGATCTGGCCGGCCTGCGCCTGGCCATGGTCGATCACTACCTGCCCAAGACGGCTGTCCAAGCCCTGTATCCCCAGGCGCAGCTGATCCTCTACAGCTCGACCTACGCAGGCCTCAGCGCAGTGGCGCAGGGTGATGCCGATGCCTACATCGGCGATGCCATCAGCTCGGACTTCGCCATTGGACGAGCCTATCAAGGCCTGGTGCGCATCGACCATTTCGTCCAGGCACCCGCAGGCGCTTTCGCCTTCGCACTGGACCAACACAACACCAGGCTACTCAGCCTGGTCGACCAGGCGTTACAGAGGATTACCGACAGCGAGCGCCTGAACATCCTGCGCCGCTGGTCCAGTGGCAACACCAGCCTGCTCCTGCAACGTCGCCTTTCCACGCTCACCGATGAAGAACAGCGCTGGCTGGCCAGAGCCCCCAGGATACGGGTACTGATCAACCCAAGCTTTGCACCAATCACATTCAACGACACACAGCAGCAACCCAACGGCATTACACTGGACGTTCTCAAACAGATCACTTTGCGCACCGGCCTGCGTTTCGACATCGTTGAACGCAACTCCGTAGCGGCCATGGTCGATGAGGTGGCACGGGGTGATGCACAGATGGTCGGAGCCCTGGATTACAGCCCGTCGCGCGCATCGCGCGTGCGTTTCACCCGCCCCTACCTGGTCAGCCCCAACGTGCAGGTCGTGCGCCACACCAGCACGCAGGCCGGCCCACAGGACGCACAACGCATCGCGCTGGTGCGTGACGGCTCCCAGGAGGTCGCGCTGCGCCAGCGTTATCCGCAGGCTCATGTGGTCGAGGCCAACAACACGTTGGCGATGATGGAGTCGGTGGCCAAGGGCAATGCCGACGTCGCGCTGATCAGCAACATCAGCGCGTCCTACTACCTGACTCATGTGTTCAAGGACAGGTTGCGCATCGCCGGCTTGCAGGACGACAGCCAGACAGCAATAGCTTTTGCCGTGGCGCCGGATCTGCCGCAATTGCAGTCGATCATGGACAAGGCGTTGCTGAGTATCCCGCCGGAAGAACTGGACCAATTGATCAACCGTTGGCGCACCAGCACCATCGTCAGCGATAGCCTGTGGGGCAACTACCGCTCGCTGGCATTGCAGGTGCTGGTGCTTTCGGCATTTTTGCTGGCCGGCGTGGTGTTCTGGAACGGCTATCTGCGCAAGTTGATCCACCAGCGCAGCGAGGCACAACGGGCGCTGCAGGCGCAGCTCACGCTCAGCCGCAGCCTGCTGGAACAGTTGCGTCAGGCCAAGGAGGATGCCGAGCGTGCCAGCCAGGCCAAAAGCAGCTTCCTGGCAATCATGAGCCATGAGATCCGCACCCCCATGAACGCGGTGATCGGGCTGCTGGAACTGGCACTCGAAGACAACCGTCAAGGCCACAGCGACCCGCAGGGCTTGCAGACTGCACACGATGCCGCACTCGGCCTGCTCGACCTGATCGGCGATATCCTCGACATCTCGCGCATCGAGTCCGGGCACATGGTCTTGCAGCCCGTAGCCACCGACCTGGTCGAGCTCGTCCGCTCGACCGTACGCGCCTTCGAAGCCAATGCCAAGGTCAAGGGACTGACGCTTCAAACCAGGCTCCCAGAGTCGCCGATCTGGGCCTCTGTCGATCCGGTAAGGCTACGCCAGGTGGTGTCCAACCTGCTCAGCAATGCGATCAAATTCACCGAGCAAGGCCAGGTCGAAGTCGGTCTGTTCGTGCAAGCGCACACCAAAGGTGTCCTGCAGGTGGAACTGCAGGTGCAAGACAGCGGCATCGGCATCAGCGAAGCCGATCAGACCAAATTGTTCCAGGCCTTCGCTCAACTCGACGGCCAGCGCGCACGCCATGGTGCCGGGCTGGGCCTGATCATCAGCCGTACACTGTGCCAGCTCATGGGCGGCGTCCTGCAACTGCAGAGCCTGCAGGGTGTCGGCACCCGAATCGATATAAGCCTGTTGCTGCCGAGCGCCGAGCCCCTGGTCGCGCAACCCCTGCCCGAACTACTCGGCGACACTACCCAGGCCGGTCCTTTGCATATCCTGGTCGTGGATGACTACCCGGCCAACCTCATGCTCCTCGAAAAGCAACTATGCACTCTCGGGCACAAGGTGCGCCTGGCTGAAAACGGCCAGACGGCCCTGGCGCTCTGGCAGGCCGAAGCGTTCGACCTGGTGATCACCGACTGCAGCATGCCCGTCATGGATGGCCACGAGCTGACACGACGCATCCGCGCATTGGAACGCGAACGCGGTGCCCAGCCCTGCCGAATCCTCGGCGTCACGGCCAACGCCCAGGCCGAAGCCAAGGCACAGTGCCTGGCCGATGGCATGGACGAGTGCCTGTTCAAACCGATCGACCTGCGTACCCTCAAGGCCCACTTGCCCCAGGCGCCGACTACCGAGGCAACGCCCCCGGAAGATGCACCGCCGGACAGTGGTTTCGACATTGCTCAGTTGCGCCATCTCACCCAGGACGACGTAGAGCTGACTCGGCGCCTGCTCGAACAACTCGCCCAGAGCACCGCGCAAGACCTGCAGGCCCTGCGCGAACTGGCGCCGGGCCACACATCAGCGCAGGTGAAAACGCTGGTGCACCGGATCAAAGGCGGTGCGCGCATGCTCAAGGTCAGGGGGGTGGTCCGCGATTGCGAAACGCTGGAACAGGCACTGGCCGATGGAGCGCCCAGCGATGCATTGCTCGCACGCCTGGAGGCAAACCTCCAGGGCCTGGAGCATCAGTTGCGCGAGGGGCTCAATGCAATTGCAGGGTCGAACTGATCTGGCTGATCGCATCGACCACGTGACGTGAGCCTTGCTGGATCTCCATGATCACGGTACCGGCCTCGTTGGCCAGCTCCACGCCCAACCCCGTGCGCGACAGGCTCGACTGCATGCTGGCCACCGCCGTCAGTGACAGGTCGTGATTCTGTCGCACCACCTCGACGATCTCCAGCGTGGCTTTGCTGGTCCGCGCCGCCAGGCTGCGCACCTCGTCAGCCACAACCGCGAAACCGCGCCCGTGCTCACCGGCCCGGGCGGCCTCGATGGCGGCATTGAGTGCCAACAGGTTGGTCTGGTCGGCAATCCCGCGAATGGTCAGGACGATCTTTCCGATCAGCTCCGACTGCTTGCTCACCGCATCGATGCTGCGCGCCGCGTCGTTGAGCTCCTCGGAAATCTGCTCGATCACCTGCACCGTCTGCTGCACCACCTGGGTTCCCTTGCGCGCGCAGGCGTCGGTCTGCACGGAGCTTGCGTGAGCCGCATCGGCCGCGCTCTGCTGGGTGCTGACCTGATTGGTGATGTCGCTGGCGAACTTGACCACCTTGTACAGGCGGCCTTTGCCATCGAAGATCGGATTATAGGAAGCCTCCAGGTACACCGTCTGGCCTTGCTTGTTGACCCGTTCGAAGCGGTGGGAGTGATACTCGCCCCGGTTGAGCGATGCCCAGAACTCCCGGTACTGGGGCGATTCGCGCTCATGGGGCAGGCAGAACAACCCATGATGACGCCCCGTGACCTCCTCCAGGCGATAGCCCATGGTATCGAGGAAGTTCTGGTTGGCCGTGATCACCCGCCCCTCGGGGGTGAACTCGATCACCGCCATCGAGCGACCGATGGCCTTGAGCAGGCTTTCGCTCTCATGCTCTTCGTTGACCCTGCGGGTGATGTCGGCCGCGACCTTGATCACGCTGGTAACCTGCTGTTGATCATCGAGCACTGGCATGTAGCTCGCCTCCAGCCACACCTCCCGCCCGGACTTGTCGATACGTTCGAACGTACCGCTGATCGCCTTGCCCTGCCCCAGCTCATGCCATAGCTGCTGGTACTCGGCGCTCTTGGCATAGGTTGGGTCGCAGAACAGACGGTGGTGCTTGCCACGGATCTCATCGGCGCTGTAGCCCATCGTTGCACAGAAGTGGTCGTTGGCGTCGAGGATGGTGCCATCCGGGGCGAACTCGATCATCGCCATGGAGCGACTGATCGCGGCCAACTTGGCTTCCATGCCTGCCAGTGCCTGGCGGCTACGCTGAATCTCGATCAGGTCGGACTTGCGATGGTACTCGAACATGCGCCGGGCCTCCTTGTGTGCGCAGGGGTTTCCTGAGCATAGATGGGCCCCGCCGCCGTGCAAGCGATCTGATATCACCTTGTGATTAGGCGGTTTCGAAGGCGACTTCGACCGTATCCACGTCCGGTCAGGTGCTTTCTCGCACCACCAACTCGAAGCCCATGTCCTGCTGCTGCTCCACGTCCCGCTTGCCGTCGAGCAGACTCAACAGCGCCTGCGCGGCAGTGCGCCCCACAGCGGCCCTTGGCGTACGGATCGAGGTCAGGCGCGGCACCATGTGCGCCGAAGCCGGCAGGTCGTTGAAGCCGACCATCGCCACCTGCCGCGGAACCTCGACACCTTGGCGCAATGCCTGGAGCACCGCGCCCTGAGCCAGGTCATCGTTGCAGAAGAACAGTCCGTCGACATCCGGTGCCTTGGCCAGCAAACGGCTGAACAGCTCGCCACCAAGGCCGATCGATGAGGGTTGTGGGTCCAGCATCTCCAGCTCCGGTGCCTGCAAGCCGGCCTCCGTCAACGCCTGGCGAAACCCCTCGGCGCGCTGCATCACCCGCGGATCGAGCTGCGCCGCGATGAAGCCCAGGCGCCTGCGGCCACGCTCAATGAGGTGGCGAGCGGCGGCGCGACCCGCCTGCTGCTGCGAAAACCCCACCGACAGCGCGCCCGGCTCCCCGCCAAGCTCCATCATGTGGACACAGGGCACGCCGCTGGCTGCGAGCATCTGCCGCGAAGCATCGCTGCGCTCGAAACCGGTCAGCAGGATGCCGCAGGGCTGGTAGGCGAGGTAGTTGCGGATCAGGTTCTCTTCCTCGGCGCTGTCGTAGTGATAGTTGCCGATCAGCACTTCCAACCCGCGTGGACGCATCACCTCGTGAATCGCCTCCAGCGTGTCGATGAACAGTTGGTTGGACAGCGATGGAATCAACACCACCACCGACTGGCTGCGTGCCGACGCCAGGGCACGGGCGGCCGGGTTGGCCACGTACCCCAGGCTCGCTGCGGCGGCAATGACCTTTTCCACCAACTCCGGTGCAACCGTGCTGACGCCGCGCAGCGCGCGCGAAGCGGTAATGGGAGAAACCCCTGAAAGCCTGGCGACTTCGGCCAGAGTGGGACGACCTGTGGTGCGGGAGCCGGTGCGGGTCATGAATGTTGTAATTTTACTACTTGCAAGAAGTGGGAACGGTCACTAAGGTAGCGCTGTCTCAGGACGCAGGCAACGTAATAATTGCCGCAGCATCCATACTGCGTATCACAAGATCAATAACACCCGGGAGGGTGGCGCTTGCACCACTGCTCGTCGAGCGTGAGACAGCGCTGTCTTACCCCGCAGGAGGTACCGATGAACCTTTCCCCTTGCGCCATCGTGGTCATGGGCGTGGCAGGCTGCGGCAAAAGCTGCGTCGGCCAGGCCGTTGCTGCACGTAGCGGCGGACGCCTGATCGAGGGCGACGCCTTCCACCCTGCCGAAAACATCCAGAAGATGAGCGCCGGCATTCCCCTGGACGACAACGACCGTGCCGGTTGGCTGGTACGCCTGGGCGAAGAGCTGCAGGCCATTCTCCAGGCCGGTGAACGCCCGATCCTCACCTGCTCGGCGCTCAAGCGCCGCTACCGCGACACCCTGCGCCAGGCCGTGCCAGGCCTGGGCTTCGTCTTTCTCGAATTGAGCCCTGAAGAGGCCGAGAAACGCGTGCTCGCCCGCCCCGGCCACTTCATGCCGGCAAGCCTCATCACCAGCCAGTTTGCGACCCTCGAATCGCCGCGTGGCGAACCGCTCACGCTGGCGCTGGACGCCACGCGTCCGATCGAAGCACTTGCCGAATCCGTGCACGACTGGCTAAAGCCCTGCGGTGACCGGCACCTGGCGCGAACTGCCTGATCCGGCGGTTTTCCGGCTCACCAAAGACAGCGCTGTCCCGACGCCTGCGGGCGTCAAAAGTTCATTTACGTTTCGCCATTACAACAACGACAAGACCGAGGCATAGACACCATGTTCGGACTGGCTACTGATACCTACCTGCTGCTCGACGCGCTCGTTACCATCGTCGGGCTCATCCTGCTGATCACCCATTTCAAGGTCCACCCCTTCGTCGCCCTGACCCTGGCCGCAGGCTTTCTCGGCCTGACCTCCGGCATGCCGGTGGCCAAGGTCATGAAATCGTTCCAGGACGGCTTCGGCGGCGTGCTCGGCTTTGTCGGCATCGTCCTGGCGCTGGGGACCATGCTCGGCAAGCTGATGGCCGACTCCGGCGGCGCCGACCAGATCGCACAGACGCTGATCCGAGCCTTCGGCAAGCAGAAAGTGCATTGGGCGATGATGTTCGCCGCTTTCCTGGTGGGCATCCCACTGTTCTTCGAGATCGGCTTCGTGCTGCTGATCCCGCTGGTATTCATCGTCGCCCGCCGCTCCGGGGTGTCGCTGGTGAAGATCGGCATCCCGCTGCTGGCAGGGCTCTCGGTGGTGCATGGCCTGGTGCCGCCGCATCCTGGGCCATTGCTGGCGATCGGCATTTTCCACGCCGATATCGGCAAGACCATCTTCTACGGCCTGCTGGTGGCACTGCCTACTGCAGTCATCGCCGGGCCGCTGTTCGGTAACTTCATCTCCCGCTACATTCCGGGCAACCCGTCCCAGGAGCTGATGGACCAGATCGCCCGCGACTCCGACCAGAAAAACCTGCCCAGCTTCACCATCACGCTGGTCACCGTGCTGCTGCCAGTGGCGCTCATGCTGCTCAAGACCTTCGCCGACGTGGTGCTCCCGACTGACCATATCGTGCGTCAGTGGATGGACCTGATCGGCCACCCCATCACCGCGCTGCTCGCCGCCTTGCTCCTGGCGTTCTACACCTTCGGTTCGGCCCGCGGTTTCAGCCGCCAGCAGATCATGAAGATGCTCGACCAGAGCCTGGCGCCCACCGCGGCGATCGTGCTGATCGTCGGTGCAGGCGGGGGCTTCAAGCAGATGCTGGTGGACACCGGTGTCGGTAACGTGATCGGACAGATGGCCGTGCAGGCTGAAATTTCACCCATCATGCTGGCCTGGCTGGTGGCGGCGGTGATCCGCATCGCTACAGGTTCGGCAACCGTGGCGACCATCACCGGCGCCGGTATCGTCGCACCGGTGATCGAACTGGTGCCGGGGGTGAACCGTGAGCTGCTGGTACTGGCCACCGGCGCTGGCTCGCTGATTCTGTCCCACGTCAACGACGCCGGGTTCTGGCTGGTCAAGCAGTACTTCAACATGACCGTGGCCGAGACCTTCAAGACCTGGAGCATGATGGAAACCATCCTGTCCGTGGTCGGCATCATCTTCATCATGCTGTTGTCGATTGTGGTGTGACCGTCGGTCGGGGTGATGGCACCTTGCTGAGCAGGACGGGGCCCAAGAGGAAGATGCCCCTGTCCTGCGCAAAGGAGTTTGCCCGATGAAGCGATCCCTGACCCGTACCTGCCTGCTCGCCGCCCTGCTCTGCTCACCACTGGCCATGGCGGTTGGCACCGGCACCACCTACCCAGACGATCCACATAACCCCGCGCCACAGCCTGGTGTAGACAGCACCCTCAACCCGGTTGAGAAACCCATGCCGCGCGATACCGACCCGCGGATCCAGGGCAACGACCCGGAAAGCCCGCCGGCCCGGCAGAACGACAACCGCGACCTGCCCGGCATGGACGGCAGCGGCTCTGAGGGTAATGGTAGCCAGGGCGGCGGTGGCAAGCCCTGAGGGTCACCACTGCCGCTTGTCCGGCCTGCTCAACCCCAGCTTTTCGATCTTGTAGAGCATGCCGCGTGACGGCCCCAGCAAGCGTGCCGACTTGGTGACATTCCGGTCGGTGCGCTCAAGGGTTCGGCAGGCCCTGTCGCGGTCCATGTCCGGCAGGCTGGCTCCGGCCTCGAGGCGCTGGGGTTCGTATACAGCGTGATGAGCCATGAAACGGCTGCGAGGTGTGCTTGAGCCTCTCCATGACCGGCGGTATTGCCCAACGCCCAACGCGCGCTTTATCCGGTCGGGTGAGGCTCTGATCAGCGCCCCATCACCTCCACCACCCAGTCGATGAACACCCGCAACCGCGCGCCCACATGCCGATTCGGCGGATAAGCGACGTACAACGGCATCGGCTCCAACTGCCAATCTTCGAGCACCCGCACCATCGCACCGCTGGCCAGTGGCGCGCGGGCCATGTAGTCCGGCAGCCACAGCACCCCAAGCCCAGCCACCCCGGCGGCCAGGTAGGCGTTGCCATCATCCACCGCCAGCACCTGGGTGCCGCGGACCTGCAGCCGCTCGGTGCCGCGAACGAGGGCATAGGGCAGCGGTTTGCCGGTACGTGCCCAGAGAAAACCTACCGTACGGTGGTCAGAACCCTCCAGGTCCGAAGGGTGGGCAGGGGTGCCAAGGCGTTCGAGGTAAGCCGGAGCCGCATACACCCCCAACTGCAGGTCGGCAACCTTGCGCGCCATCAGCGACTGGTCCAGCAGTTCGCCTCCGCGCACCACGCAATCGACATGCTCGCCAATGATGTCGACGATACGATCGCTGACGCCCATGTCGATCTGGATGTCCGGGTAGCGGGCATGGAAGTCCGGCAGCGCCGGCACCAGCACCAGGCTTGCCAACGGGCTCGGTACATCGACCCGCAACTTGCCACGCGGCAGGCCGGCAGCGCCGCTGAGGCTACTCTCCGCATCCTCGAGCTCCGCCAACAGGCGCAACACCCGCTGGTAGAACTGCTCGCCATCGCGGGTCACGCTCACTTTGCGCGTGGTACGGTTGAGCAGGCGCACGCGCAGGCGGGTTTCCAACTGCTGTACCAGCTGGGTCACACTGGTGCGGCTCATGTGCAGCGTCTCTGCAGCCTTGGTGAAGCTGCCCGCCTCTACCACCCGGGCAAAGGCACGCATTGCGTCGAACCGGTCCATCAGCGCCTCGATTGTTTGGAATCAACAAACAATGATAACCAGACTCGCACGTTTATCGAACAGGTCTGGGCTCGTACAGTCGCTCCATCACCCCCTGATGGAGAAAACACCATGAACCAACGCGACGTTGTATTCCCTGCTGGCCGTCAGGCCCTGTACGACATCAATCACTACTCCCCCGCCGTGCGCAGCAATGGCTTGCTGTTCGTCTCCGGGCAAGTTGGCAGCCGCGAGGACGGCTCACCCGAGCCGGGCTTGGAAAACCAGGTGCGCCGGGCCTTCGCCAACCTCGAGGCGATTCTCGCCGCCGCCGGTTGCAGCTTCGCTGACGTGCAGGACGTGACCCTGTTCATCGTCGACCCACAAAACAAGTTCCAGGCCATCTGGGACTTGGTGCGCGCTGAATTCTGGGGGCCAGCACCTTACCCAACGGTAACGGCTGTCGGGGTAACCTGGTTGTACGGCTTCGATTTCGAGATCAAGGTGGTGGCGCGGTTGCCGCAGTGATGTAGGGAGGCAGATGGCCCCGACTTGTCCCGCGATAGGGCCATCTGCCTCAACAACGATTAAGACAGTCACATTCCCCTGCTCTACTCCCCTCACGCGGCACGCAGCCTGCGAGCTCGGACGAAATGCGCATCGCGCCCTTTCGATATGCGGCAAGTGAAGGCACAATGCGTGTCCTTTTTTTGGCCGGCCTGGCCGGGGGCCTTTGAAATGATCAAGACGCCGTACTACCTCATCGACAAAACCAAGCTGCTGGGCAACCTGGAGAAGATCGCCTACGTGCGCGAACACTCCGGCGCCAAGGCCTTGCTCGCCCTCAAGTGCTTCGCCACCTGGTCGGTATTCGACCTGATGGAGCAGTACATGGACGGCACCACCTCCTCCTCGCTCTACGAGCTCAAGCTCGGCCGCCAGAAGTTCGCCGGCGAGACCCACGCCTACAGCGTGGCCTGGGCCGACGATGAGGTCGAGGAAATGCTGGAGAACTGCGACAAGATCATCTTCAACTCCATCGGCCAGCTCCAGCGCTTCGCCGAGCAGTCCGAAGGCAAGACCCGCGGCCTGCGCGTCAACCCGCAGGTGAGCAGCTCCGACTACCTGCTGGCCGACCCGGCGCGTCCGTTCAGCCGCCTGGGCGAATGGGATCCGGAAAAGATCGAAAAGGTGATCGGCACGATCTCCGGCTTCATGTTCCACAACAATTGCGAAAACGGCGACTTCAGCCTGTTCGACAAGATGCTCTCGCACATCGAAGAGCGCTTCGGCCATTTGCTGCACCAGGTCCAGTGGGTCAGCCTCGGCGGCGGCATCCACTTCACCGGCGAAGGCTATGCACTCGACGCGTTCTGCGCCCGCCTGAAAGGCTTCTCCGAGAAGTACGGCGTGCAGGTCTACCTGGAGCCCGGTGAAGCAGCGATCACCAACAGCGCCTCGCTGGAAGTCACCGTGCTCGACACGCTCTACAACGGCAAGCACCTGGCCGTGGTCGACAGCTCCATCGAAGCGCACATGCTCGACCTGCTGATCTACCGCCTCAACGCCAAGATGGCCCCCAACGACGGCGAGCACACCTACATGGTCTGCGGCAAGTCGTGCCTGGCCGGCGACATCTTCGGCGAATACCAATTCGATCGTCCTCTGGCCATCGGCGATCGCCTGTCGTTCATCGACGCGGCGGGCTACACCATGGTCAAGAAGAACTGGTTCAACGGTCTGAAGATGCCGGCCATCGTCGTCAAACAGCTCGACGGCAGCGTCGAGGTCAAGCGCGAGTTCGGTTTCGAAGACTACGTTTCCAGCCTGTCGTAAGACCGGCTTTCAGTAAGGAGCAAGGGATAAATTGAAGAAGAACGTTCTTATCATTGGTGCAGGAGGTGTCGCCAAGGTGGTGGCCCACAAGTGCGCACAGCATAACGACGAACTCGGTCGTATTGCGATTGCGTCACGGAACATCTCCAAATGCCAGGCCATCATCGACAGCGTCAAGGCTAAGGGTAGCCTCAAGGTACCCGCAGACATCCAGGCCTTCTCGCTCAACGCCCTCGATGTCGAGGCGACCAAGGCACTGATCCGCGAGACCGAATCGCAGATCGTGATCAACGTCGGTTCCGCCTTCCTCAACATGTCGGTGCTGCGTGCCTGCATCGATACCGGTGTCGCCTATCTCGATACCGCGATTCACGAAGAACCGGGCAAGATCTGCGAAACCCCGCCCTGGTATGGCAACTACGAGTGGAAGCATCTCGAGGAGTGCCAGCAGAAGAACATTACCGCCATTCTCGGTGTCGGCTTCGACCCGGGTGTGGTGAACAGCTACGCAAAACTCGCGCAGCAGCAGTATTTCGACCGCATTGATTCGATCGACATTCTCGACGTCAATGCCGGTTCCCACGGCAAGTACTTCGCCACCAACTTCGACCCGGAAATCAACTTCCGTGAGTTCACCGGGCAGGTATGGAGCTGGCAGAACAGCCAGTGGACCAGCAACACCATGTTCGAGGTCAAGCGCACCGACGACCTCCCGGTGGTGGGTTCGCAGAACCTCTACCTGACCGGGCACGATGAAGTACATTCGATCTCGAAGAATCTGAACGTACCCAATGTGCGTTTCTGGATGAGCTTCGGCGAACACTACATCAACGTGTTCACCGTGCTGAAGAACCTCGGCCTGCTCTCCGAGCAGCCGGTCAAGACCGCCGAAGGCCTTGAAGTCGTGCCGCTGAAAGTGGTCAAGGCCGTACTGCCCGATCCGGCTTCCCTGGCTCCGGGCTACACCGGCAAGACCTGCATCGGCGATCTGGTCAAAGGCACCAAGGACGGCCAGGCACGCGAAGTGTTCATCTACAACGTCGCCGACCACGAAGAAGCCTACGCCGAGACCGACAGCCAGGGCATCTCGTACACCGCTGGCGTGCCACCAGTGGCCGCAGCCCTGCTGGTCGCCCGCGGCGAGTGGGATGCAGGGCGCATGGTCAACGTCGAGGAACTGCCCGCCGAGCCGTTCCTCAAGGCGCTGGACGTGATGGGCCTGCCGACCCGCGTCAAGGATGAAAAAGGCGATCGTCCCTGGGACGCTGAAGCCTAAGCAGCAAAAAGAAGGGGCGCCCGTTGGCGCCCCTTCTGCATTTCACCCCTGGCGCCCAACCGCCACGCACTTGATCTCCACCAGCAGCCCGTCATGGGCCAGTTCGCTGACACCAATACAGGTCCAGGGGCAGGTACCCCGCGGGAACAGCGCGTCCTTGACCTCACGAAACACCGCCATGTGCTCGCGCAAGCCGACATGATAAGTGGTCAGTTCCACCACATCCGCGAAATCACAACCGGCAGCCGCCAGCACGTCCCTCAGGTTTTCCCACGCCGCGTGAAACTGCTGCCGCGGGTCGGCAATGACCTGCAGATCCGCCGTACGCCCCACCTGACCTGCCAGATACAACGTATTACCGACCTTCAAGGCCGGCAGATAACCGGCACGTTCGGCAAGTTTCTGCTGGGAAGCGGGAATGATCGGAGTGCGGTCGCTCATTGAGGATGTCCAGTGCTTGAGATTGGACGCATCTTAGCAAGCGAACACGAAAGCGAGCTGCGGCATGGCGGCACGCTTTCGAGACGGTAGCTCCGCATCTGGCGGCCCCGCACCAGGGCCGCCAACCGCCGGGCTCAGCCCGCTGGCGAAGTCAGAGGCTGCAGTTGCAACACTTCATTGGTGTAGTCCCACTCCTCCTGCACCTTGTCAGGATGCTCGTTCAACTTGAGCCCGTAGCTTGGGATGATCTGGTGCAGCTTCTCCTGCCAGGGTGGTGAAGCGACCTTGTCCTTGAACACCTTGCGCAACAGGTCGAGCATGATCGGTGGCGCGGTCGAGGCGCCCGGCGAGGCACCCAGCAGGCCGGCAATGGTGCCGTCGGCGGAGGTCACGACCTCGGTGCCAAGCTTGAGCACCCCGCCCTGCTCAGGGTCGTTCTTGATGATCTGTACGCGCTGCCCAGCCTGCCACAGGCGCCAGTCTTCTTTCTTGGCATGGGGGAAGTAGGTCTGCAGCGCAGCGAAGCGGTCGTCGTCCGATTGCATGACCTGGCCGATCAGGTACTGCACCAGGTCGAACTCGCGGACCCCGACACGCACCATCGGCCAACTGTTGTGTAGCGTCATGCTGCCGAACAGGTCGAGCAGCGAGCCTTCCTTGAGAAACTTGGTCGAGAAGGTTGCAAACGGCCCGAACAGAATCACCCGCTTGCCATCGAGCACCCGCGTATCCAGATGCGGCACCGACATCGGCGGCGCCCCCGTCGAGGCGATGCCATAGGCCTTGGCCATGTGACGCTCGGCAATGGCAGCGTTCTCGGTCACCAGGAACGATCCCCCCACCGGGAAACCTGCGTACTCCTTCGCCTCGGAGATGCCTGACTTCTGCAACAGAGGCAGCGCCGCGCCACCGGCACCGATGAACAGGAACTTGGCATCGATGGCCGACGTGCTGCCATCCTTGAGGTTCTTGTACTCCACATGCCACGAGCCGTCGTCGTTGCGGGTGATGTCCTGCACTTCGCTGGAGAGCTTGAGGTCGAAGTTGGGGCGGGTCTGCAGGTACGTCACGTACTGACGGGTGATCTCGCCGAAATTGACGTCTGTGCCGATCGGCGTCCAGGTCACCGCAAGCTTCTGGTTCGGGTCGCGCCCCTCCATCATCAACGGCACCCACTTGGCGATCTGCGCGTTGTCTTCCGAATACTGCATGGGCTTGAACAGCGGGCTGGCCTGCAGCGCCTCGTAGCGCTTGCGCAGGAAACGGATATTGTCATCGCCCCAGACAAAGCTCATGTGCGGTGTGGCGTTGATGAACGAACGTGGGTTCTTCAGTACCCCCTGCTTGACCTGCCAGGCGAGAAACTGCCGGGTGACCTGAAACGACTCGTTGATCTCCACCGCCTTGCTGATGTCGATCTTGCCGTCCTTTTCAGGGGTGTAGTTCAGCTCGGCCAGCGCCGAATGCCCGGTACCGGCGTTGTTCCAACCGTTTGAGCTTTCCTCGGCGACCTTGTCCAGCCGCTCGATCATCTCCATCGACCAACCGGGCTCGAGCTCGTTGAGCCACACGGCCAGCGTGGAGCTCATGATCCCGCCGCCCACCAGCAGCACATCGACCCGCTTGCTCTCGGCGGCCTGTACGGCCGTGAGGCCAAAGGCCAAGGCCAGGCCCGCCAGGGCCGGTTTGAATGCGATTCCTCTGTTCATGTGCTCCCTCCGTCGAGGCACCGCTGGCCCCGATCCTGTCCGTGAATGTGCCTTGCCCCTGGTCCGAGTGTTCGTGCCTGTGGCGTAAGAAATCCCAGGCAAGCTTAGCTGAGTGATTCACTCAGGTTAGCCGCTCGCGCATTCAGGCTGTGGTGGTGGAACCGAGGTCAAGCCGTCAGGCAACTTCAAGAAGCCTCTTGCAACTCGACCGCTCTGCAAATACTGTATGAAAAACCAGTATCTCGAGACATCCCCATGCAACTCATCGCCAAGCTCGGCATTCTCGCCGACGCCGCCAAATACGATGCATCCTGCGCCAGCAGCGGCGCGCCCAAGCGCAGCTCGCGGGGGCGTGACGGGCTTGGCGCCACCGATGGCATGGGCATCTGCCACAGCTATACCCCTGACGGGCGCTGCGTGTCGCTGCTCAAGGTGCTGCTCACCAACTTTTGCCTGTACGACTGCCAGTACTGCGTCAATCGCCGCTCCAGCAACGTGCCTCGCGCACGCTTCAGCCCCGAGGAAGTGGTGCGCCTGACCCTCGACTTCTACCGGCGCAACTGCATCAGCGGGCTGTTCCTGAGCTCGGGCATCATCCGCTCGGCCGACTACACCATGGAGCAGTTGAACCGCGTTGCCAGGCTGCTGCGCGAAGAGCACGGTTTCCGCGGCTACATCCACCTCAAGACCATCCCCGACGCCGACCCGCTGCTGATCGAAGAAGCCGGGCGCCTGGCCGACCGGCTGAGCGTCAACGTCGAGCTGCCCACCGAGGCCAGCCTCAAGCGCCTGGCGCCGGAGAAACAAGCACACACCATCCGCCAGGCCATGGGCGTGATTCACCACGGCCAGCAGGCCGTGGCCGGCGAACCGCGGGCGCCGCGTTTCACGCCGGCCGGCCAGAGCACCCAGGTAATCGTCGGTGCCGATGCCACCGACGACCGCACCCTGCTGCGCAACGCCGAATCGCTGTACCAGGGCTATGGCCTCAAGCGCGTGTACTACTCCGCCTTCAGCCCGATCCCGGACAGCCCGAACAGCGTGCCCCTGGCCGCACCGCCGCTGCTGCGCGAGCACCGCCTGTACCAGGCCGACTTCCTGATGCGTGGCTACGGCTACAAGGCCGGCGAGCTGCTCGGCCAAGCCGGTAACCTGGCGTTGGACATCGACCCCAAGCTGGCCTGGGCCCTGGCCAACCGCGAGGTCTTTCCGCTGGACCTGAACCGCGCCGAGCCCGCCCTGCTCGCCCGCATTCCCGGTATCGGCCTGCGCAGCGTACAGCGGCTGGTGGCGCTGCGACGCGAGCGGCGGATCCGCTACGACGATCTGATCCAACTGCGCTGCGTGCTGGAAAAGGCCCGGCCGTTCATCGTCACCAGCGATTACCGCCCGGCCCAGGCCGAACTGCGCAGCGGCTTGCTGCGCCAACGCCTGCGCGAACCGCAGGCACCGGTGCAGATGGGGCTATGGGCTTGATCGCGCTGGATTGCGACGACCTGTTCGGCACCTGGCGCGACCAGGCACGGGCGCTGCTCGGCCATGGCATCGACCCGGCCGAGGTGACCTGGGGCCAGGGGCCGATGGACGACCTGCTGGCCATTCCCACGCCTTTGCCACAAGGGCCCGGCCCCTTCCGTGCGCGGGTGCCGGCGGCCTTGTTGGCACAACTCGAGCAGGCCGCTCGCTATCGCGGCGAACAACGCTGGAACCTGCTGTACGAAGTCCTCTGGCGTGTCGCCCATGGCGATCGCACCGCAATGCTCGCCGGCGACCGCCTGGGCAGCGAGTTGCAGCGGCGTATCAAGCAGGTCTCTCGCGAGGCGCATCACCTGCACGCCTTCGTGCGCTTCGTGCCGTTGCCGGAAGCGGTCGCCGAGCGCCTGCAACTGGACCTGGTGGCCTACCACGAACCTGCCCATGACATCCTTGAAAGCGCCAGTGGCCATTTTGCCGACCGCCTCGGGCGCCAGCGCTGGCTGATCGCAACGCCCACCGATGGCATACGTTTCGACGGCAGCGAGCTCGACTACCGTCGGCAGTGTCCCCGTGAATGGGTGGACTGGGCGCGCCATGCCGAAGATCCCGGCGCCGAGCTGTGGCGTACCTACTACCGCTCCACCTTCAACCCGGCGCGGCTGAACCCTGATGCCCTGCGCCTGCACATGCCGGGGCGTTTCTGGCGCCACCTGCCCGAGGGCATGCTCATTCCCCAGCTCGAAGGTTTGGCGCGCCAAGGCAAGCAACGCGACGGGCAGGCACTGGAGGTTGGCTTGCAACGTGGCAAGCGGGTCGGGCGCTGAGCGCCGTTGTTGCCTACACTTTCGCTGATTGCCTCTGATTTCCGGGAGCCACCATGGACGATTCCAGCCAAGGCAAGCCACCCACCTTCTGGCAGATGCTGCACAGCATCCTGGCTGCCGCCTTCGGCGTGCAGAGCGGCAAGAACCGCGCGCGCGACTTCACCCACGGCAAGGCCAGCCACTTCATCGTGATGGGGGTGATGTTCACCCTGGTGTTCATCCTGGTGCTGGTGGGGCTGGTGCAGTTGGCGATGCATCTGACGGGGCGGTGAAACAATCATTTGACGCGCGCAGGCCAGAACGCACCCGCCCGCGGAATTCCCTCCCGCGGGCGGCTCAGGTTGCAGTTCACGGTCTGAAGTTTGCGTTACTGATGGCTGACCCAGTACACAGCGGTCACGACAACCAGCACGATCAGGCACAGGATCGCCCAGGCGTCGACACTGCTGTCAGGCTTGCGGAGCTTGGTCGGGTTTCCCATTGCATTGCCTCTTGTAGTGGTTATGGGAATGCACGTCACACCAGCAGTTAAGTCCAGCAATGCCCTTTGCTCAAGCAGGGTCTTTCAATAATCGACGGGTGACGTCAGGAACGGGTAGCGATAGTCGGTGCCCCGCCCCTCTGCGCTGTAGCGGCGAAAGTCGATGCCATAGCCTTTGCGGGCGCTCAGTTCCAGCCAGCGCTGCGCCTTCACCGCATCGATGGCCTGCAGCACTGGCAGGCGGTACAGGTGTTGCCCGTCACGGTCCATCGCCAGGCCCCGGGCGTCGTCATGCAGCATCACCATGGCCCAGCCGCCCAGGCTGAAATGCCCGCCCATGAGCACGCTCAGCCGCCCATCCACGCGCGCCTGCAAGGCCTCGGGCGAACTGTTGACCGCGCTGAACAACACATCGCGCCCCGGCACCAGGCCAGCCGCCTCGAACGCCTGCATTGCACCGAACGCCATCTGGTCGTTCGCCGACCACACCAGGCGCACCCGCGGATAGCGCTGCAGCAGCAACTTGGCCTGCTCGAAGGCCCGTTGGCGGCTCCAGCCGCCATACACCAGCTGGCGCAAGCGTACGTGCGGAAACTCGGCCAACGCCCGCTGCATGCCTTGCTCGCGCAGTTGCGAAGCAGGCGTGGTGCTGATGCCGGAAAACGCCAGCAGCTCGATCGGTTCGCCTGTTGGGGGCAGGCTGGCGACCAGGTCGTGCAGCATCTGGTATCCCGCCTGTTCGTCATTGCCGACCAGTGAGCCGAGCAGCGGCGCGTACTTGCCCGGCTGTGCCTGAATCGCCTCGGCCTGCCCCTCGGTCAGGCCGTTGTTGACCAACAACAGCTTGACCCCGCTGCCCTGCGACAGGCGCATGATCTCTGGCGCCACATACTGCTCGTTGACCAGCACCAGGTAGTCGGGCTTGTGCTCACCCTGCAGGATCGCCCGCGCCTGCTCCAGTAGCCGCTCGGCCTGGCGCTCGCCGTACTCCACGCGCAGATCCATGCCCAGGTCGTCGGCCGCCGCTTGCATGAAACGCGAATAGCCAACCCAGAACGTCTCATCGGACAACCCGGGATTGAGAAAAACCACCGAAGCGGCTTGGGCGTTTGCCACCAGCGGCAGACCCAGGCACAGGCTGCGGCACAGCGTCCTGATGACCATGCGAGACATCCCTGCAAAAGCAAAGGATACAGTATAACGGCGCATGGCCATCACGGATAAATAGCAGCCAGTCTCACTTAGTCCAAATGGTTCTTTTCATATGCAAAAACATCACTTTAGCGCATAAATACAACCTGTTATCGTTCCCCCGCTCCGACCCGGAGTGCGCGGCCGTGCGCGCGATTAGCTGCATGCAGCCTGAGACAGGACTTTTATGTACGTATACGACGAGTACGATCAGCGGATCATCGAGGACCGCGTCAAGCAGTTCCGTGATCAGACCCGCCGCTACCTGGCCGGTGAGCTGAGCGAAGAAGAATTCCGCCCTCTGCGCCTGCAGAACGGCCTCTACATCCAACGTTTCGCCCCGATGCTGCGCGTCGCCGTGCCCTACGGCCAGTTGAACGCGCGCCAGGTCCGCATGCTGGCCAAGATTGCCCGCGACTACGACAAGGGCTACGCGCACATCTCCACCCGCCAGAACGTGCAGTTCAACTGGCCTGCGCTGGAAGACATCCCGGACATCCTGGCTGAACTGGCCACCGTGCAGATGCACGCGATCCAGACCAGCGGCAACTGCCTGCGCAACACCACCACCGACCAGTTTGCCGGCGTTGCCGCAGACGAGCTGATCGATCCACGCCCCTGGTGTGAGATCGTCCGCCAGTGGACCACCTTCCACCCGGAATTTGCCTACCTGCCGCGCAAGTTCAAGATTGCGATCAACGGTTCGAAGGAAGACCGCGCGGCCATCGAAGTGCACGACATCGGCCTTGAGCCTGTGCGCAACGCAGCTGGCGAGCTGGGCTTCCGCGTGCTGGTCGGTGGCGGCCTGGGCCGCACGCCGGTGGTCGGTTCGTTCATCAATGAGTTCCTGCCCTGGCAGGACCTGATCAGCTACCTCGACGCCATCCTGCGCGTGTACAACCGTTACGGCCGTCGTGACAACAAGTACAAGGCGCGGATCAAGATCCTGGTCAAGGCCCTGACGCCAGAAGTGTTCGCCGAGAAGGTCGAGGCCGAAATGGCCCACCTGCGTGGCGGCAACAGCACCCTGACCGAAGCAGAAGTCCAGCGCGTCTCGCGTCACTTCATCGACCCCGAGTACCAGGCCCTCGACAATGTCGACTACAGCGCCCTGGACCAGGAGCACCCAGGGTTCGCCCGCTGGCGTTCGCGCAACACCCGTGCGCACAAAAAGCCTGGCTATGTGGCCGTGACCCTGTCGCTCAAACCTACCGGCGTCGCTCCTGGCGACCTGACCGACAAGCAGCTCGATGCCGTGGCGGACCTCGCTGAGCGCTACAGCTTCGGCTTCCTGCGCACCTCGCACGAGCAGAACATCATCCTCGCCGACGTCGAGCAGCGCCAGCTGCACGCACTGTGGCTGGAACTGCGTGAAGGCGGTTTCGCCACGCCCAACATCGGCCTGCTGACCGACATCATCTGCTGCCCAGGCGGCGACTTCTGCTCGCTGGCCAATGCCAAGTCGATCCCGATCGCCGAATCCATCCAGCGCCGCTTCGACGACCTGGACTACCTGTTCGACATCGGCGAGCTGGACCTCAACATTTCCGGCTGCATGAACGCCTGCGGCCACCACCACGTGGGCCACATCGGCATCCTCGGCGTGGACAAGAAAGGCGAGGAGTTCTACCAGGTTTCGCTGGGCGGCAACGCCGCGCGCGATGCGAGCCTGGGCAAGATTCTCGGCCCCTCCTTCGCCCAGGACGACATGGCTGACGTGATCGAGAAGCTGATCAACGTGTACGTCGAGCAGCGCAACGAAGACGAGCGCTTCATCGACACCTACCAGCGTATCGGCATCGACCCATTCAAGGAACGCGTCTATGCAGCGAATCATTAAGAACAACCAGCTCATCGACGAAACCTGGCACCTGCTGCCCAAGGAAACCTCGTTCGACGAGCTGACCAACTGCGACGACTACATCGTTCCACTGCAGCTGTGGCGCGACCATGCCCATGCCCTCAAGGCCCGCGACGGCGGCCTGGGCGTGTGGCTGGACAGCGACGAAGAAGCCGAGGAAATCGGCGAGGACGTCCAGCACTTCCAGGTCATCGCCCTGAACTTCCCGGCCTTCACCGACGGGCGCAACTACTCCAATGCGCGCCTGCTGCGTGATCGCTACCAGTACAAGGGCGAGCTGCGTGCCATTGGCGACGTACTGCGCGACCAACTGTTCTACATGGCCCGCTGCGGCTTCGATGCCTTCGCCATCCGTGCCGACAAGGACCCGGAAGACGCGTTGCAGAGCCTGAAGGACTTCTCGGTAACCTACCAGGGTGCCACCGACGAGCCGCTGCCGCTGTTCCGCCGCCGCTGATCGCCGCCTGCTGTAACGAACGGCCCGCCTTCTCGCGGGCCGTTTCGTTTGCGCGTTTTTTCTAATGTTGAGTGCTGGCCTGCCGATATCACGGGTGTACCCGTATCTCTATTCGGCAGGACGCTAATGAATCCGATAGCAGCTGCACAGCGCCTGGCCCCGGTCCTGACTGCCCCGCAACCGGCCCCGGCCAGCGCCAGCAACCCGACCGGCATCGCCAGTGTCTCGGCAGTCCCGAGCACCAGCGTGGTTCTCGGCCAGAGCAACACCATCAGCGATTCCGAGACCTACTCGCGCCAGGGTCTGCTGCCAGGCCAGGTCCGCTATGTCTGGGAAAAGGACAGCCAGGACAAGCTCGCCACCACGCTGCAGACCGCCTTCCAGTCATCCAGCAGCGCGGGCCGCTTCAAAGGCATTGGTGCGGCCTTGATCGAACAGCTCGCACAGAACGGCGGAAAGAACATCTCGCAGTCGGTGTTCGCCTTCAGCGACGACTCTCCAATCGACCCTGGCGTGCTCAAGCTGCAGCAGCAGCGCCTGCGCGAGAATCCTGACAGCGGCGTCACCTTCAGCCTGACCACCGCGTCCGGCGCGACCATTCGCTTGTCGCTGGCCAGCAGCGAAAAGGGCCTGGCGGTGAGCGCGGAAGTCGAAGGCGGCTCGCTCAGCAGCGAAGAACTCAAGGGCCTGGGCAACCTCGCCGACGCCTTCCAGTCCACCATCGATGGCCTCAACGAGGTGCCACCCCAGCTCAAGCTCGGCGCACTGGTCAAGCTCGATCCGAAGCTGTTCAGCGCCTTGCAGATAAACAGCAAGTTCGAATCCCTGAGCGGCGAGCAGACCTTCTCCCTGAGCCTCGATGACAAGGCGCGCAGCCTCAGCCTGCAGGGCCCGACCGGCCAGGTGCAACTGAGCCTGGACACCCAGGACGCCGAGCTGCTGGGCAAGTCGGCGCAGCGCAAGGCGGCGATCGACAACTACCTGACCCAGTTCGACGCCGCCCAGCGCCGTGGCCGTGGCGACGAGAACCTGATGAACCTGTTCAAGAACGCGTTCACCCAGCTCAACAGCATCGACGACAATCGCCAACCTGCGGTGCAAAGCCCGACGGCCCTGAACGACAAGGACCGTGCCCTGCTCAGCGGCCTGGCCGACTTCAGCGCCTCGATCAGCGAAACCACACGCAGAAGCAACCCGATGCGCCTGGACGAAACCGACAGTTTCACCTTCAGCACCTCGCAGAGCACCACGGTCAAGAACCGTGGCCTGCAGGACCGGTCGGTGGAGCAGAACCAGCAGAGCAAACTCACCGCCTCGTTCCACCGCGGCCTGAATCCGCTGACCAACCTGGTGCTGGGCAGCGACCGCGAGTCGCAGAACTACAGCTACCACCTGATCGACGACCAGGCCAGCAGCACCACCCGCCTGGCCTATGACAAAGGCCAACTGGTGGAAGCCAGCGCGACCCAGCAGGCGAGCCAGAAAGAGCGGATCCTCACTTATGTCGATGGCGACCTGAAAAGCGACGTGACCACGCCCAAGGCAGTGACCCAGTCGCGCAACGTGCTGAACCTGCTCAGGGATGCATTCGAGCAGGACCGCATCGCCCAGCGCGATCGCGGTGTGTCGCTGCTCGAAGGGCTGCTGCAATCGCAGCGCAGTCGCTGGTTGTTGCAGACCGATCCGTCGAAGATCGCGGCCTGACAAAGGACCTGTGGGAGCGGCGAACCGCCGCCGCCACAGGGACTGAGTCAAGCTCAGAGAAGGCTTACCCCCGCACCCCCAGCATCCCGCGATCGACGATGAAATCGATCACCGCCTGCAACCCGTCACCCTTCTTCAGGTTGCTGAACGTCCAGGGTCGCTCGGGGCGCATGCGGTTGGTGTCGCGCTCCATCACTTCCAGCGAAGCCCCGACATAAGGTGCAAGGTCGGTCTTGTTGATCACCAGGAAGTCCGACTTGGTGATGCCCGGCCCGCCCTTGCGCGGGATCTTCTCGCCTTCGGCAACGTCGATCACGTAGATGGTCAGGTCGGCCAGTTCCGGGCTGAAAGTGGCGCTCAGGTTATCGCCCCCACTCTCGACGAAGATCACCTCCAGGTTACCGAACTTGCGCGCCAGCGCCTCGACCGCCGCAAGGTTCATCGAGGCGTCTTCGCGAATCGCGGTGTGCGGGCAGCCGCCGGTCTCGACGCCAACGATACGCTCAGGCTCCAAGGCACCGGCCTCGGTGAGGATGCGCTGGTCCTCCTTGGTGTAGATATCGTTGGTCACCACGGCGATGTGGTAATGATCACGCATGGCCTTGCACAGGGCCTCGAGCAGCGCGGTCTTGCCGGAGCCGACCGGGCCGCCGACACCGACGCGCAGGGGTTGCTGATAGCTTTGCATGTTGGCAGTCCTCAGGAACGGAACAAACGGGTGTATTGGGTTTCGTGTCGTGACGAGGCAATGGCCAGCAGCGGCAGGCCGCCGCCCAGTTCGTCATCGCCAAGGGTCAGAGCCTGGTCGAGCACGGCGGGCAACTCGGCGCCCAAGTCGCGCAGCAAGGTCTGGGCCGCCTGCTGGCCGAAAGGCACCAGCTTGACCCCGGCCATGACGGCGCCTTCAAGCCAGGCGAAGCCATGGCCGAGGGCCAGGTCGCGCAGCGGGATCGACCAGTGCGCGCCCAGCCAGGCCATGCCACCGAGCTGGGATAGCTCGATGCTCTCACGCCAGGCCGGCGCCTGGGCCAGTTGCCAGCCATCGAGCAGCCGCGCCAGGGCGCTGCCCCGCTGGCGTTCTTCAAGCCGCAGCTCGGCCGTCTCGCGGTTGGCCAGCAGAAACTGGGTCCAGCGTGCGAAGGCCTCGGCATCATCGTCCTGGCATGCGCGGTAGAGGCGCGCCAGCAACGGCCAGTCGAGACAGCCCAGGGTGTCGTGCAACTGCTCACGCTGCCAGGCACAAAAGCCGGCCGTGTCACGCACCCAACCGGCCTCGACGGCCCACTCCAGACCTTGCGAGTAGGTGAAACCACCCACCGGCAGGCCCGGGCTCGCCAGTTGCAGCAGACGCAACAGCGCCAGGTCGCTGCTCATCAGCCGGCCAGCACGAACGCGGCGCCGGCCAGCAAGCCACCACCGAACAGCTTCTGCAGCTTGCTGTGGCGGCGCAGCAGACAGCCTACGCCGAACCCGACCACCAGCAGCAGCGCACTGACGGTGACGAAGCCTGCACTGAACATCCAGAACGCGCTGGGCGTCGCTTCCACGCCGTGGGCCCAGCCATGGAACAGGGCGAACACCGGCATGGCCAGGGCCAGCAGCACCTGGCGGTTGGGCAGCAGCATGGCGCAGGCGGCCACCACCAGCGAAATGGAGATCATCGTTTCGACACCGACCAGGTCACCGAACAGATGCCCCAGCACCGCGCCGCCGAACATCGCCGAGAGCGTGGCCAGGGGCAAGCTCAGGTTGCGTCGGGTCAGCGCGGCCAATACGCCGGTACCCAGCAGCATGAGCAGGTGGTCCAGGCCTGTCAGCGGGTGCAGCAGGCCATCCTGCAGCGGGTTGTTGTCGTGGCCGGGGTGGGCGAAGGCTGGCAAGGCAATCATCAGTAACGCCAGGGCAAGGGCTTTTTTCATTGTGTGCTCCAAAGCAATTCGGAAGGATTACAGGCGAACGAAGGGATGATCGTGGGCGTGGCCGTGAGGGGCGCTCTGGTAGGCGCCAGCCTCCGGCTCGAACGGCGCCTGCTCGATCAGCACCTCAAGGCCCAGGCCGCGCACCATTTCGTCCAGCACATGATCATGCTGGTAGCGCAAAAAGCCGGCCTCGATCTGCAACGGCACATGGCGATTGCCCAGGTGATAGGCCGCACGCGCCAGCAACAACGGATCGGCGCAGCGCACCGTGGACACACGCTCCGGTGCCGCCAGCACCTGCACCAGATGCTGGCCATCGGCATCGGCGAGCAGTTCGCCACCGCGCAGCAGATGGCCGCGCTCAAGCATCAGGCCGGCATCGCGGCCATCGTCGAGGGTCACGCGCAGGCGGCTCTTGATTCGGCTGTCCACATCCAGGGTGACAGTACCGGTGACCGAGGCAGCCTCGACGACACGGCGGGTCAGGACAATCATGCTTGCTCCTTCAGAACAGGAAATAACGCTGGGCCAGCGGCAGTTCGCTGGCCGGTTCGCACACCAGCAACTCGCCATCGGCGCGCACCTGGTAAGTCTGGGCATCGACCTCGATCAACGGTTGCAGGCCGTTATGCACCATGTCGGCCTTGCGCACTCGGCGACAGCCGCGGGTGACCCCGATCAGGCTGCGCAGCCCGAGCTCCTCGGCCAGCCCACGGTCCATGGCGGCCTGGGGCAGGAAAGTCATGCGCGTGGCGTGGCGAGCTGCACCGAAGCTTGCGTACATCGGGCGGTAGTGCACCGGCTGCGGGGTCGGGATCGAGCCGTTGATATCGCCCATGGGCGCCGTGACGATCAGGCCGGCCTTGATCACCGCCGACGGCTTGACACCGAAGAACGCTGGCGACCAGACCACCAGGTCGGCCAGCTTGCCCACCTCCACCGAACCGACCTCGTGCGCGATGCCATGGCTCAGCGCCGGATTGATGGTGTACTTGGCGATGTAGCGCTTGACCCGGAAGTTGTCGCTGTAGCTGCTGTCCGGGGCCAGGGGCCCACGCCGCACCTTCATCTGGTGGGCCACCTGCCAGGTCCGCAGTACCACTTCGCCGACCCGGCCCATGGCCTGGGAGTCGGACGACGTCATGGAGAACGCGCCCATGTCGTGGAGGATGTCCTCGGCGGCGATGGTCTCGCGGCGGATGCGCGACTCGGCAAAGGCCACGTCTTCGGCAATGCTCGGGTCCAGGTGGTGGCAGACCATGAGCATGTCCAGGTGCTCATCCACGGTGTTGATGGTGTAGGGCAACGTCGGGTTGGTCGAGGACGGCAGCACGTTGGCCTGCCCCGCCGCGCGAATGATGTCCGGCGCATGACCACCGCCCGCCCCTTCGGTGTGGAAGGTGTGGATGGTGCGATCGCCAATCGCTGCCAGGGTGTCCTCGATGCAGCCGGATTCGTTGAGCGTATCGCTGTGGATCGCGACCTGGATGTCCATCTCTTCGGCCACGCTCATGCAGCAATCGATGGCCGCCGGCGTCGAACCCCAGTCTTCGTGCAATTTCATGCCCATGGCACCGGCCGCGATCTGCTCGCGCAGCGGTTCGGGCTTGGAGACGTTGCCCTTGCCGAGAAAACCGATGTTGATCGGCAAGCTGTCGGCAGCCTGGAGCATGCGCGCCAGGTACCAGGGCCCCGGCGTACAGGTGGTGGCGTTGGTACCGGTCGCCGGACCGGTGCCGCCGCCGATGAAGGTAGTGACGCCGCTGGTCAGGGCTTCATCCACCTGCTGCGGGGAGATGAAGTGGATGTGTGTGTCGATGCCGCCTGCGGTGACGATCTTGCCCTCGGCGGCGATCACTTCCGTCGCTGCGCCAACCGGGATGGTGACGCCGGGTTGAATGTCCGGGTTGCCCGCCTTGCCGATGGCGACGATACGCCCTCCGCGCACGCCGATGTCGGCCTTGACGATCCCCCAGTGATCGATGATCAGCGCATTGGTCAGCACCAGGTCCACAGCTTCGGCAGCCAGCATCTGGCCCTGCCCCATGCCATCGCGAATGACCTTGCCACCACCGAACTTGACCTCCTCGCCATAGATCGTGAAGTCCTTCTCGACTTCGACCCACAGCGCCGTATCGGCCAGGCGCACGCGGTCGCCGACGGTGGGCCCGAACATGTCGGCGTAGGCCCGACGGGAAATACGGCTCATGCCTTGCCCTCCAGCGCGCCCATCACCTTGCCCTGGAAGCCATACACCTCACGCTTGCCAGCGTAGGCCACCAACTGCACGGTACGTGACTGGCCAGGCTCGAAACGCACGGCGGTGCCGGCGGGGATGTCCAGGCGAAAGCCCCGGGCTGGTTCGCGCTCGAACACCAGCGCATCGTTGACTTCGTAGAAGTGGTAGTGCGAGCCGACCTGCACCGGGCGGTCGCCATGATTGGCAACGCTGACGCTGACCGTTTCACGGCCGACATTGAGTTCGATGTCGCCTGCGGCGACCTGGATTTCTCCGGGAATCATGAATGCCTCCTGGGCAGCGTCAGACGATAGGCTCGTGGACCGTCACAAGCTTGGTGCCATCGGGGAAGGTCGCTTCCACCTGGACGTCGGGGATCAGCTCCGGCACGCCCTCCATGACCTGGTCACGGCTGAGCACCTCGCGGCCCAGGCTCATCAGTTCGGCGACCGTGCGACCGTCACGCGCGCCCTCCATCACTGCGGCGCTGATCAGTGCCACAGCTTCCGGGTAGTTGAGCTTCAATCCACGGGCCAGGCGGCGCTCGGCGACCAGCGCGGCCGTGAACAGCAGCAGTTTGTCTTTCTCTCTCGGGGTCAGCTCCATGGGAGGCTCTCTCAGGTGGCCCAGATGCGCGGCGGGCTCGGCGCCAGGCCCAGGACGGCCGGGCGCAACAGATGCCAGAGGCGCTGCAGGGTACGTTGCACATGTTGGTTGTCGTTATCGAGCAGGCGAATCACCAGCAACGGCCCGAGCAGGGTCGCGCCAGCCGGAGTGTCCACGTCGTCGAGCACCTGGCGTACCTGCTCGAGCAGGTGCGTGTCGGCAGGTGCGGCGCAGAAGGTCGCGACCAGCGGATAACCGCCGAGTTTTTCCAGATGCCCGCCCTCTACGCGCAGGCGCTCGTGGAGCCCCGGCTCGTGGGGCAGCTCGACCTGCAGTCGGCTGTCGAGGGCGCCATGATCGAAGTGCTCGTTCATTACCGGACGGCCCAGGCACAAGGTTTCCCAGGCCAGCAGGCGAGCGCCGGGTTCAAGGGTGAAACGGCTGTCGAGCCGGGCGCGGGCGCCGTCGAAGAAGATGCTGTCGTGAGGCAGCCATTCCAGCGTGCTGTCAGCCGCCAGGTGGAAGCGTTGCGCCAGCTGCGCGGTCGGACCGATGCTGCGGTAGAACTTGCTCGCGCCCGGCATGGTCAGCAGCGCGTGGCTGCCAGCTTCCAGATGGATATCGAGTTCGAGTCGGTCACCTGCGACGATGCCGCCGGGCGGGTGAAGGATGTAGACATGACACGGCGCGCCTTCAGGATAGAACGGGCGCTGCACCAAAAGAGGGCCGTAATGTTTGCGCGCACCAAGGCGAGTCACGTCCCCGCGCTTGACGAAGCGCAATTGCAGGTGAGCACTCCAGCCGCTATCGCCTTCAGATTGTTCGAATTGTTGCGCGGACGACATCCTGCAGCCCCTGAAATCCGTGGTGTGGCTAAATATTGGCTGATCTGTCGCGTTTACCTACGATGGGGTACGCAATGACCGCTTGTCTGAATTGCTGAACTGATATAGCAGGTTGCGGGCCAACTCCGCAGATGAACGAAGATGAAATTTTTCGGTCGCCGCTCCGGGATAGGGCGCCGCGCACAACCGCGGAGCGGCCTTGAGCCCGGTTTCGGTGCTTATGGGCCCAGGGGCTGCGTCAGTGGCTGCAGAGTGCTTCAAGCAGGCTTACCCGCGAAAACGGCACCGCGATATTCGCCACGGCGCTGCGACAATCGACCACACCAACACCGCCACCCTCCCCGCCATCCGAATGGTAGATTCGCGGCCATGAAAACCACCCGTCGGACACGTTCGCTGACCGCGTGGACGCTCTATGCCAGCGTTCTGTTCAGCCTGTTGCTCTGTGGCCTGCACCACGGCCAGATGAGTGGCCTGCGTCTGTCGGGCCTGGACGGTGGTTTCTGCGCCCTCGACAGTACCGGCAAAGGCCCGGCCATCGACCTGGGCGACAGCAACAGCGACCAGCACATGGCCCAGCTCGATTGCCCGGTGTGCTCCTCCTTTGCACTGGCCGTGCCGCTGACCGGTAGCCTGTGGTCATTCCCAGCAGCACACAGCGGGCCCCCCTCGCCGATCATCGTGCGCAGTTGGGCGCAGCCGCCGCCGCGCTACCTGCGCCCCGCCATCCCGCCCCGCGCATCCCCTTCCGATTTCCCCGCAGCAGCGCCCCTCGCCTGACCCCAGGCGGGCACGCCCGTGCCCGCGGGTCAGCCATGACCTTTGCGTGGAATCACTACAACATGATCCGCAACACTTCTCTGGTGCTCCTGATGGGCACCACCTGCACCTGTGCCTGGGCTGACGTCGCCCCCGTGCAACTCGACGCCACCACCATCGACGCCGAACAGCAGGCGCCCTCCGGCGTGCAACTGGACGAACCGATCCGTACCGGCTCGCGCCTGGGCCTCACCGCACGGCAGACACCCGCTTCGGTCAGCGTATCGGACCGCCGGGTGATCGAGCAGCGTGACGCCAAGGACAGCCAAGATGTGATCAACGCCATGACCGGCGTCAACGCCTCGGCCAACCCCGGCTACGGTGGTTTCGTCGCCTACCGTGGCTTCACCCAGAACCAGGTGACCCAGCTCTACAACGGCATCAACCTGGGCTACAGCAGCGCCACCCGTCCGGTGGATGCCTGGGTGCTGGATAGGGTCGAGCTGATCGGCGGACCGTCGTCGTTCCTGCATGGCGCCGGTGCCGTGGGTGGCTCGATCAACTACATCACCAAGCTCGCCAGCCGCGAAGCGCAAACCCTTGATGGGCGCATCCGCTACGGCAGCTACGACGACTCGGAAGTCGCCTTCGGCATCAACCAGGCCCTGGCCGAGAACCCCGCCGATGCCCGCCATTTCGCGCGCCTGGACTTCAGCCACAGCCAGGGCAATGGCTACATTGACCGCAACCAGCGCAACACCGACAGCCTGGCCTTCTCGTTGCTCAGCGACCTCTCGCCCAACCTCACCCACACCCTGGCCCTGGAGTACCAGGAAGACAAAGAGGACAGCCCCTACTGGGGTTCGCCCATCCTGCCGGGGCGCAGCACCATGAAGATCGACAAGAGCCGCCGCTTCGAGAACTACAATGTCGCCGACGGACGCTACGAGCAGCGAGTGCGCTGGCTGCGCTCGATCCTCGATTACCAGGTGAGCGACAGCACCAGCGTGCAGAACACCCTCTACCACTACAATGCCCAGCGTGATTACCGCAATCTTGAAAGCTACCGTTACAACAGTGCCGGCAACGTGGTGCGCTCCAGCCCCTACCTGCAGCGCCACCAGCAGAGCGTGATCGGCGATCGCGTCGAGCTGCGCCACGACAACAGCCTGTTCGGGCTGAGCAGCCAGTGGTCGCTGGGGCTGGACTGGTCGAGCATGCACCAGACCCTGTACCCGACCTCGGGCAGCTACAGCGACGTGGTCGATCCGGATCACTTCGACCCCGGCAGCTTCTACGACATTCCGGGCGTCAATCGCGGCCTGACCAAACAGCGACGCAACGAGGTGCTCAATCGCGCACTGTTCGCCGAGAACCGCCTGCAACTGACCGACCGCCTGGCCCTGCTGACGGCCCTGCGCTACGACTACTTGGACATGCAGGTCACCAACTATGGCCCGGTCAGCCCCAGCTCGCCGGCCTACTTCGAGCGCCGCTGGGAGCCGCTGTCCGGACGCATCGGCCTGACCTACGAGCTGACCCCGACAGCCAGTGTCTATCTGCAGTACAGCAACTCCGCCGACCTGCCAGCCGGTTCGCTGGCATCGGCGACCTATTCCAACGTCGGCTTGTTCGACCTGTCCAAGGGCGAGCAGTGGGAGGCCGGCAGCAAGTTCGACTTCCTTGACGGACGCGGCGCCGCCACCGTGGCGGTCTACCAGATCGTGCGCAAGGATTTCGCGGTGCGTGACGCCAACGACCCCAACCTGACGGTGCAGGCGGGCCAGCAGACCTCGCGCGGTATCGAGCTGTCCGGGCGCCTGCAGGTCACGCCCAAGCTGTTGGCCGAGGCCAACTACGCCTATGTCGATGCCCGATACGATGAATTCAACGAAGCGGTGGGCGGCGTGTCGGTATCTCGCAAAGGCAATGCGCCGGTCAACGTGCCGGCCAACGTCGCCAACCTGTGGTTGAGCTATGCCTTCACTCAAGACTGGTCGGCCGGCGTGGATGCTCGCTACGTAGACTCGGTCTACGCCGACAACGCCAACAGCCTGAAGGCCCCCGCCTACACCCTGTTCGGCGCCTTCGCCCGCTATCGCCTGGACCAACGCACCACCCTCACCGGTCGCGTCCGCAACCTCACCGATGAGGTGTATGCCAAGCAGGCTTATGGGCAGCAGTACTACATGGGCGCGCCGCGCACCTTCGAGGTGGCGATGGATGTGAAGTTCTAGCGCGGTACTACGCGCAGAGCAAAGCGTCTGAATGCTGGCGTGCCACCTATGGGAGCGCGCCAGCTTGATGCTCGCAAGGATGGGTACGCTACATCGGTCGATCCGACGCCAGCAAACGTTCTAGCCCCTGCCACTCCTGCTCGCTGACCGCCACGCCTTCGCGCTGCGAAACCGCCCGCTCCCTGAACCGCCTCTCCCCCGGCAAACGCGACAACCCCGCCGTGTGCATCTGCTCCACCAATGCACGACTGCGCTCGGCAAAACGCCCGCCTTCGGCCTTGCTCGGGTCGATGACAATGATCAACTGCCCGGTCCAGGGGGTCTTGGCGCCTGGATGTTGCGACCAATCGAACTCCCAGGAAAAATGCCCGCCCGTCAGCGCCGCCGCGAGTAGTTCGACCATCATCGACAGCGCCGAGCCCTTGTGCCCACCGAACGGCAGCAAGGCGCCGCCTTCGAGAATCGCCTTGGGATCGGTGGTCGGCTCACCTTCGGCATCGACGCCGACACCTGGCGGCAATTGCTCACCCTGGCGCGCAGCGATCTGTACATCGCCATGGGCCATGGCACTGGTGGCCATGTCGAAGACGATCGGGGCGAGCCCCTGGCACGGCGCCGCGAAGGCGATGGGATTGGTGCCGAACAACGGTTTGCGTGCGCCATGGGGCACCACGCAGGTCATGCTGTTGACCACACTCAATGCAACCAGGCCCTCTTCGGCAAAGGGTTCCACATCTGGCCAGAGCGCCGCGAAATGGTGGGAGTTATGGATAGCCAGCACGGCAATACCCGCCTGCCGCACCTTCTCCACCAACAGCGTGCGTGCCGCCGCCAGGGCTGGCTGGGCGAAACCGCCCCTGGCATCGACCCGCACGAAGCCTGGAGCGACATCCGTGACCTCGGGCACCGCAGCGCCATCGACCCAGCCGCTGGTCAGGGTCGAGACATAACCCGGCATGCGGAACACACCATGACTGTGCGCACCATCGCGCTGGGCGCTGGCGCAGTTGGCGGCCAGCACTGCCGCCACTGCCTCGCTGCATCCATGACGCTGGAAGATCTGCTGCAACCGCTCCTGCAACTGCGCAAGAGGAACACGTACGACAGGACCTGTGGACGGTGCGGACATCTGAAGCTCCCTTTATTGGATTTGAAATGGCGATGGCCCAAGCACTGCCTGCCACTCTTCCCTCGGCGAGGGTGAGCTGTCAAATCCGGCAAGCGCCGCAAACGCCAGGTTTATTGCAGCGCTGCAAAGACCCGACTGCATCGTTAAATATTATTGACCTACGCCCCTACCAAAGCCTTGTCGGCTCAGGCTTGCAGCAGTTAGAGCCCCCGAAAACAGGCCGATTACCCCATAAAGCCGACGCGCCAGTCGTTTGACATATTAAACGGCTCTGGCAAGCTATGAAGCATGTCCCGACCGGTTCCGCAGCCTTCAAGCCGCGCCGGCAGTGCTCGGGACCACAGGTCACGCATCAAGGGCCCAAGGCCGCGGACCTGCACAACAACGACAGGTAAAACCTGTCCCAAGGTGACATATGTCCAACAGCAACATTGGCAACAAGCAACCCTCCCTGCGCAAGCCCGTCGTCCTGATGACCATGGGCAGCCAAGAGCGCAAAGGTCACGACTATCAGGTCATGACCCATAAATACATCACTCCCCTGGTCGATTTCGCCGACTGCATCCCGGTCCTGGTCCCTACCTGCTGCGGCACCGACGCCCTCGAGGCGTACCTGGACATGGCCGACGGCATCTACCTGACCGGCGCCGGCAGCAATATCGATCCGGCTCTCTATGGCCAGGAGAACGAAACCCCCGGCAAGGCCCAGGACAAGAACCGCGACCTGTTCGACATCCCCCTGGTGCAACTGGCCATCGCCCGCGGCCTGCCGATCTTCGGCATTTGTCGCGGCATGCAGGAAATCAACGTGGCCCTGGGTGGTGACATCTACCAGAAGGTCTACGCCGAACCAGGCTTCAACGACCATCGCGAAAACCCTGAAGACCCGGTAGACGTGCAATACGCCGCCTCCCACGGGGTGAAGATCAAACCCGGCAGTTGGTTGCGTGAAACCCTGGGCACCGACGAGATCCGCGTGAACTCGCTGCACGGTCAGGGTCTGCGCAACCTCGGCGAAGGCATCGAGCCGATTGCCCACGCCGAAGATGGCCTGGTCGAGGCCATTCATGCACCGAGCATTTCGCCCTTCCTGTTCGCGGTGCAGTGGCACCCCGAGTGGCAAGCGGCGAAGAACCCGGATTCGATCAAGATGTTCCAAGCCTTCGGCGACGCCTGCCGCGCCCAGGTCCGCAAGTCCCAGGCCAGCAAACGCCACCAGGCGGCCTGACCCCCTCTTCGTTAGCTTTGATCGCGGGGCGGCGCAAGGTCGCCCCCGCTTCCCCGGTCACCCTCTGCTGGTCCCAGAACACCTCCCGTGGAAGCGGGCGGCGGGCTTGTGCCTGTCTCCGCGATCTTTTTTTTCCTGAAGACATACGATGACTGATCGACCGCAGTGCACGATCGGCCGTTTCGGTTGGCTGTTGCGGCGCTATCGCGGACCGAGCCCGCTCCCACAAAAGGGCAGTTCCAGGTGATCCGCCGGCAGCCGCCGCGCACCGCGACAGGGCCCAGCGGATAGGGATCGCTGCAAAAATTTCTCGGGCAGGGCTAGTCATCGTACAAGTTGTACGATAACTTACCTCTCACCTTGGTACACCTTCTTACCCAAGCGCCCACAGGATGCCTACAACAATGAATCCACAAGAACTGAAATCCATCCTCTCCCACGGCCTGCTGTCGTTCCCTGTCACCGACTTCAACGCCCAGGGCGACTTCAACCCCGCCGGCTACATCAAGCGCCTGGAATGGCTGGCCCCCTATGGTGCCAGCGCACTGTTCGCCGCCGGTGGCACCGGTGAATTCTTCTCCCTCGCTGCCAGCGAATACAGCCAGGTGATCAAGACCGCCGTCGATACCTGCGCCACCTCCGTACCCATCCTGGCTGGCGTGGGCGGTGCTACCCGCCAGGCCATCGAGTACGCCCAGGAAGCCGAGCGCCTGGGAGCCAAAGGTCTGCTGCTGCTGCCGCACTACCTCACCGAAGCCAGCCAGGACGGCGTAGCCGCCCACGTTGAGGCCGTGTGCAATTCGGTGAAGATCGGTGTGGTGGTCTACAACCGCAACGTCTGCCGCCTGAACGCTGCACAGCTCGAAAAACTGGCTGAGCGCTGCCCGAACCTGATCGGCTACAAGGATGGCCTGGGTGATATCGAGCTGATGGTGTCGATTCGTCGCCGCCTGGGCGATCGCTTCAGCTACCTGGGTGGCCTGCCGACCGCCGAGGTGTATGCTGCGGCTTACAAGGCGCTGGGCGTGCCGGTCTACTCCTCGGCCGTGTTCAACTTCGTCCCCAAGACCGCAATGGACTTCTACAACGCCATCGCCCGCGACGACCACGCCACGGTCGGCAAGTTGATCGATGACTTCTTCCTGCCATACCTGGACATCCGCAACCGCAAGGCCGGATACGCCGTGAGCATCGTCAAGGCCGGCGCCAAGCTTGCTGGCTACGATGCAGGCCCGGTACGCACCCCGCTGACCGACCTGACCGGCGAAGAGTACGAAATGCTCGCCGCCCTGATGGACAAGATGGGCCCGCAATAAGCGCAGCCCCGCGGCCTGCCAATGCCGCTGCCGGAGTGCCACCCGCGCTCCGGCCCACAATCCGAATGCCCCGCACAACAATAAATAGTGGGAGAACACCAGCATGCAAGCGACGAAAAAGACGCATGTACGCTACCTGATCCTGTTCATGCTGTTCCTGGTGACCACGATCAACTATGCCGACCGCGCCACCATCGCCATCGCCGGTTCAAGCCTGCAGAAGGATCTGGGCATCGACGCGGTCACCCTCGGTTACATCTTCTCCGCCTTCGGCTGGGCCTACGTGGCCGGGCAGATTCCCGGCGGCTGGTTGCTCGACCGCTTCGGTTCGAAGAACGTCTACGCATTCAGCATCTTCACCTGGTCGCTGTTCACCTTGCTGCAAGGTTTCGTCGGCGGCCTGCCGGTGGCCTGGGCGGTCGTCACCCTGTTCACCCTGCGCTTTCTGGTCGGTTTCGCCGAAGCCCCGTCGTTCCCGGGCAATGCCCGGATCGTTGCGGCCTGGTTCCCCACCGCCGAACGCGGCACGGCTTCGGCGATCTTCAACTCGGCGCAGTACTTCGCCACCGCGCTGTTCGCACCGCTGATGGGCTGGATCGTGTTCACCTTCGGCTGGGAGCATGTGTTCGTGGTCATGGGCGCCCTTGGCATCCTGTTCTCGATGGTATGGATGAAGACCATCTACAACCCTCGCCAGCACCCACGCATCAGCCAGGCCGAACTCGAGCACATCGAGCAAAACGGCGGCCTGGTGGACATGGACCAGAAACGCAGCAACGACGGCCCGAAATGGGGCTACATCAAGCAACTGCTGACCAGTCGCATGCTGCTGGGCGTGTACCTGGGCCAGTACTGCATCAACGCCATCACCTACTTCTTCCTGACCTGGTTCCCGGTGTACCTGGTGCAGGAGCGCGGCATGACCATCCTCAAGGCCGGCTTCATCGCCTCCTTGCCGGCCATCTGCGGCTTCATCGGTGGAGTGCTGGGCGGAGTGCTGTCGGACTGGCTGCTGCGCCGCGGCAACTCGCTGACCTTCTCGCGCAAACTGCCCATCGTCTGCGGCCTGTTGCTGTCGACCACCATGGTCTTCTGCAACTACGTCGACGCCGAGTGGATGGTGGTCGGCTTCATGACCCTGGCCTTCTTCGGCAAAGGCATCGGCGCCCTGGGCTGGGCCGTGGTCGCCGACACCTCGCCCAAACAGATCGCGGGGCTCTCGGGTGGCCTGTTCAACACCTTCGGCAACATCGCGTCGATCACCACGCCGATCGTCATCGGCTACATCATCAGCGCCACCGGCTCGTTCAAATGGGCGCTGGTGTACGTGGGCGCCAATGCGCTGGTAGCGGTATTCAGCTACCTGGTGATCGTCGGCCCGATCAAGCGCATCGAGCTCAAGGAAGAAGCCGGGCCGCAAGCGGCGCCGAACGCCGAACTGGCCGGCTCGCGCCAATAACCTGAAGCACGCCGACGCCCCGCAACGGGCGTCGGTAGCCGGATAAAAGCCTGAAAGAAATGACAAGAAGGGCCTGACCATGCAGTTGATCGAACATTCCGAGTCGCCCCGCTACGTCCGCCTGCACGATGACGACAATGTCGTGGTGGTGGTCAATGACGGTGGCCTGGGCGAAGGTGCGCGCTTCGCCGATGGCCTGACCCTGGTCGAGGGCGTGCCGCAAAGCCACAAGGTCGCCACCGTGGACATCCACCAGGGTGAGCCTGTACGCCGCTATGGACAGATCATCGGTTATGCCCTGCAAGACCTGCGTCAGGGCAGTTGGGTTCAGGAAACCCAGTTATCGATGCCCGCCGCCCCCGAACTCGACAGCCTGCCGCGCTGCGACGCAGTGCCCGCGGCCCTGCCACCACTTGAAGGCTTTACCTTCGAAGGCTATCGCAACGCCGACGGCACCGTCGGTACCCGCAACATCCTCGGCATCACCACTACCGTGCAATGCGTGACCGGCGTGCTCGACCACGCGGTCAAACGCATCCGCGACGAGCTGCTGCCCAAGTACCCCAACGTCGATGACGTGGTCGCCCTCACCCACAGCTACGGCTGTGGCGTGGCGATCAACGCGCGTGACGCCTATATCCCCATCCGCACCGTGCGCAACCTGGCGCGCAACCCCAACCTGGGCGGCGAAGCCCTGGTCATCAGCCTGGGTTGCGAAAAGCTGCAGGCCGGCCAGGTGATGCACGAAGACGACCCGTCCGTGGACCTCAGCGAGCCCTGGCTGTATCGCCTGCAGGACGCTTCGCTGGGTTTCGTCGAGATGATCCAACAGATCATGCAGCTGGCTGAAGCCCGCCTGAAGAAGCTCGACCAGCGCCGTCGCGAAACGGTGCCGGCCAGTGAGCTGATCCTGGGCATGCAGTGCGGCGGCAGCGACGCTTTCTCCGGCATCACCGCCAACCCGGCGCTGGGCTATGCCGCCGACCTGCTGGTGCGCGCCGGTGCCACGGTGATGTTCTCGGAGGTCACCGAGGTCCGCGACGCCATCTACATGCTCACCTCCCGCGCCGAAACCCCGGAAGTGGCCGAAGCGCTGGTACGCGAAATGGACTGGTACGACCGCTACCTGCAACAGGGTGCAGCCGACCGCAGCGCCAACACCACGCCGGGCAACAAGAAAGGCGGGCTCTCGAATATCGTCGAAAAGTCCCTGGGCTCGATCGTCAAGTCCGGCAGCGCTGCGATCCAGGGCGTGGTCGGCCCAGGCGAGCGCGTCGCACGCAAAGGCCTGATCTTCTGCGCGACGCCGGCCAGCGACTTCGTTTGCGGCACCCTGCAACTGGCAGCGGGCATGAACCTGCACGTGTTCACCACGGGTCGCGGCACACCTTACGGGCTGGCCATGGCCCCCGTGGTCAAGGTCTGCACCCGCAGCGAACTGGCCCAGCGCTGGCCGGACCTGATCGACATCGATGCCGGGCGCATCGCCAGCGGTCGAGCAAGCATCGAGGAGCTGGGCTGGGAGCTGTTCCACTACTACCTGGACGTTGCCAGCGGCCGCAAGCAGACCTGGGCCGAGCGGCACAAGCTGCACAACGACATCACCCTGTTCAACCCGGCACCGATTACCTGACAGCGTTCTCTCTGTGGGAGCGGGTTTACCCGCGAACACCGGCGCCGCCGGTGCCATACACCGAGTCGTCTGCTTCGCGGGTGAACCCGCTCCCACTGGGGGGCAAGCGAACCCGCCCAGACAACATTATTCCTTCAGCGACTACAGGAGCACCCCATGCCTGAGATCCTCGGCCACAACTTCATCGCCGGCCAGCGCAGTGCCGCCGGCCAGCAGCGCCTGCAGAGCCTGGACGCCACCACGGGCGAGGCCCTGCCCTACAGCTTCATGCAAGCCACCGAAGACGAAGTCGATCAAGCCGCCAAAGCCGCTGCCGCTGCCTTCGCCGAGTTCCGCCAGTTGCCACCCACCCGTCGCGCCGCGTTCCTCGACGCCATTGCCGCCGAACTGGATGAGCTGGACGACAGCTTCGTCGCTATCGTTTGCCGCGAAACCGCCCTGCCCGCTGCCCGCATTCAAGGCGAGCGCGGCCGTACCAGCGGGCAAATGCGCCTGTTCGCCCAAGTGCTGCGCCGGGGTGATTTCCTCGGTGCCCGTATCGACCTCGCACTGCCGGACCGTCAACCCCTGCCACGGGTCGACCTGCGCCAGATGCGCATCGGCGTAGGCCCGGTGGCGGTGTTCGGTGCCAGCAACTTCCCGCTGGCCTTTTCCACCGCAGGCGGCGACACCGCAGCTGCGCTGGCCGCCGGCTGTCCGGTGGTGTTCAAGGCGCACAGCGGCCACATGGCCACCGCCGACCTGGTGGGTTGCGCCATCGTCCGTGCGGCCGAACGCACCGGCATGCCCAAGGGCGTGTTCAACATGGTCTTCGGCGGCGGCGTGGGCGAGTGGCTGGTCAAGCATCCGGCCATCCAGGCGGTCGGTTTCACCGGCTCGCTCAAGGGCGGCGACGCCCTGTGCCGCATGGCCGCCGAACGTCCACAGCCGATCCCGGTATTCGCCGAGATGTCGAGCATCAACCCGGTGATCGTGCTGCCTGGCGCATTGGCCAAACGCGGCGAGACCATCGCCCGTGAACTGGCAGGCTCCGTGTGCCTGGGCGCCGGTCAGTTCTGTACCAACCCAGGGCTGGTGATCGGCCTGCAGTCGGCGCCGTTCAGCCAGTTGCTCGCCGACCTCGGCCAGCACCTGGCGCAGCAGGCTGGGCAGACCCTGCTCAATGCCGGGGGCCTGCGCAGTTATGTGAGCGGGCTGGAACACCTGCAAGCGCACGCCGGCATCGAGCACCTGGCCGGCCAGGCGCAGACAGGCAGCCAGGCCCGTGCCCAGCTGTTCAAGGCCGATGCACGCCTGCTGGTGGACGCCGACCCGCTGCTGCAGGAAGAAGTGTTCGGCCCCACCACCGTGGCGGTCGAAGTCAGTGACGATGCTCAGTTGCGCGCCGCGCTGCTGGGCCTGCGCGGCCAGCTCACGGCCACCCTGATCGGCGAACCTGAAGACTTCGAGGCCTATGCCTGGCTGGTGCCGCTGCTGGAAGAAAAAGTCGGACGGATTCTGGTCAACGGCTACCCGACCGGTGTGGAAGTGAGCGATGCCATGGTGCACGGCGGCCCCTACCCGGCCACCTCCGACGCCCGCGGTACTTCGGTCGGCACCCTGGCCATCGATCGCTTCCTGCGTCCGGTGTGCTACCAGAACTACCCGCAGGCCTTGCTGCCGAAGGCCCTGCAGGACGGTAACCCACTGGGGCTGCGACGCCTGGTCAATGGTCAGTGGAGCGACCGCGCGCTCTGACGCGCTTGTAGGAGCGGGCTTGCCCGCGAAAAAGATAGCGCGCTGCCTGGCACGGGCTACGCCCGTGTTCACGGGCAAGCCCGCTCCCACAGGGATTGGGCTGGCTTCTAGATTTTGAACAAGACAGTTGCCCTCACAGGGATTGGGCTGGTCTTTAGATTTTGAACAAGACAGTTGCTCCTACAACCGAAGAGACAGCTTGCTATCACAACGCCAGGTGCAAGGGCCCGGATCCGTCAGCCGGCATGGCGCAGCAGATCAACGCCTCGTCCTGCGCCACGGCGAACTCCGGTGCCTCGGCATAGGTGACCGCCCCCTTGAGCACACGGGTCCGACAACTTCCGCATGACCCGCCACGGCAGCCAAAAGGCGGCTCGAGGCCACGCTGCTCGGCCAGTTCCAGCAGCGAGCCATCCCCTGGGTTCCAGCGCGCCTCTTTCGCCGAGTCCATGAACATCACCGCAACCGACTCAGTGGCCACCGCCGGCAAGGCCGGCGCTGCCTGCTGTTCACTGCGCGTGCGGCGCAGGCTCGATGGGCCGAAGGCCTCGGCGTGGATCCGTGCATCGTTGATATCCAGTGCGCGCAGGCCGTCGTACATCTGCTGCATGAACCCCTGCGGCCCGCACAGGTAGAAGTCGTAGTCGTCGAACGGCAGCAGCTCGCGCAACAGGTCGACGCCCAGACGCCCTTCGCGCTCGTAATCCACGCCTGCTACCGCACCGCTGGCGTCGCTGAGCAGGCGCACATGCCTGAGCTTGCCCTCGGAGGCAGTCACCAGCGCTGCAAATTCACTGGCAAAGGCCAGTTGTGCCCGGGTCGAGGCCGATTGAAACACCCAGGCCGGTCGGGCGTAGCGTGTACGCCGCCCCTCATTGACCAGGTGCCTGGCCATGGCCAAGACGGGGGTCACCCCTACGCCCGCGGCCAGCAAGACTACCGGACGGCGCACCGTAGCATCGATGGTGAAGGCTCCGGCCGGCGCACGCGCCTCGATCAGGTCGCCGATCCTGACCTGCTCATGCAGGTGCCGAGAGACCACACCTTCGCGCTTGACGCTGATGCGCAGTGCATCATCGGCCGGCGCGCCAGACAGGGTGTAGGTGCGCACCAATGGCGCCTCCTCCCCAGGCAACCGTACCCGGATCGGCAGGTGCTGCCCCGCCTGGCGCACCGGCAAGCCCAGACCATCGTCGGGCGCCAGGTGGAACGAACGGATGTGCTCGCTCTCGTCGACGATCTGCGTTACCCGGTACGGACGCCAACTTTGCTGCAATGCCGCGGCCTTCAGGCGCGCCTGCATGTCTTCCCAACTGCCGGTCATCAACACATTGGGCGAGATGCCGTCATCCATGTCGACCCAGCGCAGCGCCAATCCTCCCGGTCGGCGGACGATCCGCTCGGGGTAGAACCGCCACATGCGCTCGGCGCCGATGAAGGCGAGTGTCTGTGGATCGTCGACGATCACTTCGGTGCGCCCGGTCATCTGCAGCAGGTCGCCGCTGCGCATGTCGACGAACACCAGCCCGGCACGGGGGTTGAGCAGCATGTTGCCCAAAGTATTGAAGAACAGGTTGCCATTGAAATCAGGCACGCTCAGCGTGCCGTCGACGTCGATGTGGACGAAGCCAGGCTTGCCGCCACGGTGCGAGACGTCCACCTGGCACACGCCATCGCGCACCACGTACGAGGCAACGTAGAAGGAGTCGGCGGCGGCCACCATCGCGCGGTCCGCTGCGTTCAGCTCGCTCGACTCGCTGGGCTCGCCGGGCGCGCTGTCATCGAAGACATAGCGGCGCAGATTGATATAGCGCGGGCAGTTGCCATAGGACTGGGTCGGCTCGATGGTAAAACCGCTGTCGTCTGCCCGGCGCACGAAGCCGTTCAGGCGATTGCGTCGGCGGGTGTGCAACTCGATGCCGAGCATGCCGACGCCGTCACCGTCCTCCAGCCCGGCATCCGCAGGATCGGCTGGCTCACGGGGCAGGTCCAGGAGCAGCCGGCGCGGATCGGGGGATTGCATGAAACCGGGCTGGCCGGTGCGCAGCGTCGCCCACGGATCGCCGTGCGGGTCGACGCTGCCGAGCACCACGAAAGGCAGTTGGGCATAGAACTCACGGTGCTGGTCGGGCATGAAGTCACGCGACATCTGCACCTTGCCAATCCCCACCATGCGCTCGACCGCACCGACGCTGCGCTGCAGCGTAAGCTCGCCGTCGTGCCAGGGAGAGGGCTTGAGGTCCGACGGAGGCTGGTTCATGGTGGCACCTGAACGGTTGAGTGAGGGTGTATCAATCCTTACTCATTCGCCCGACACTTAGAATCACTGCGGGTGGCAATTGATTATTTCTCTCGAAGAAACAGTCGTGAGCCTTTCCCCGCCCACAAACGCACCGATGAGAGCGGGTTAGCGTGTTGAAGCCTGTCAGACGCCCTGTGCTTCTGCCGCCTCATGCGCCTGGCGCAGCCGCTCGCGGCTGTTGCTCAGGTGCAGGCGCATGGCCATTTTCGCCCCTTCGCTGTCGCGTCGGGCAATGGCTTCATAGATGGCCTCGTGCTCATGGCTCAGGCGGCTCATGTAATGGGCCTGGTCATCGTGGGCGAGGCGCGCCGAATTGAGCCGGGTGCGGGGAATGATACTGGTACCCAGGTGATTGATGATGTCAGCGAAATAATGATTGCCGCTGGCCTGGGCGATGCGCAGGTGGAACTGGAAATCCGCCGAGACCGCATCGGAGGCATGCGCGGCGCCTTCGTTGATTTCGTCGAGCGCAGCACGCATGCCGGTCAGTTGTTCGTCGCTGCGGCGCTGGGCGGCGAGCCCGGCCGACTCGATCTCCAGGGCGATGCGCAACTCCAGGACCGCCAGCACCTCGCGCAGGGTGACGATGGTCGCCGGGTCGATACGGAAACCGCCGGTGCTCGGCGCGTCGAGCACGAAGGTGCCGATGCCGTGGCGGGTCTCCACCTGGCCGGCGGCCTGCAGCCGCGAGATCGCCTCGCGCACCACCGTGCGGCTGACGCCCTCCTCGACCATGATCTGCGATTCGGTCGGCAGTTTGTCGCCACGCTTGAGTTGGCCGCTGCGAATACGTTCGGTCAGCACCGTGACCAGTTCCTGCGCCAGACTGCGCGGTTTGCGTCGGGTCCGTGCCTGTAGCTGCTGCTCTGTCATGCCCTGTACGTTTCATCGTGAAAAGACAGCCGTCATCATAGCTCATGCAGTTGTACGATCACATACATCCGCCAGGGTTTTCATCTCGCCGCCAAAGCCCTGTGCCGAACCGCCGAGGGCGCCTCGCCCATGACCCTGCGGTACATGCTGGAAAACGCACTGGGGCTGTCATACCCCAAGTCGAGGGCAACCCGGGTGACCGCCTCACCCGCTGCCAATCGCGTGACGGCTGCCATCAGGCAGGCTTGCTGACGCCATTGTCCGAACGACAACCCGGTCTGTTCGCGAAAGCGCCGGCTGAATGTCCGCGGGCTCCAGTTCAGGTGCATCGCCCAGGCCTCGGCCGTCGTACTGATCGAAGGCGCCGCGAGAAACGCCTGGCACAAGAGCGCCAGGCGCGGCTCCCCTGGCATCGGCGCGAACAGCGGCAGGCATTCGGCGCTGCGCAGTTCATGCAGGATCAGGCCGACCAGTTGGCCGTCGCGCCCTTGAGGGTCATACAGCGCGGGCAGTTCGGCACTGGCGAGCAGCAACTGATGCAGCAGCGGCGTGACCAGCAGCGCCTCGCAGGCCTGCCCCAACCTCGGCGCCGCAACGGCCTCGATGTACAAGCTGCGCGTGCTCACCCCTCGCATCAGTACCTGATGGGGCTTGCCCGACGGAATCCACACACCGCTGTAGGGTGGAACGACCCAGGCGCCATCGTCAGTCAGTACTTCCATCAAACCGCTCATGCCATAGAGGAACTGCGCACGCCGGTGCACGTGGCGTGGCAATAGCGTGCCAGGCGGATAATCGGTAGCGATCGCCAGCACCGGACGTGGCGTGGCATCGACCTGGCACAGCGGCACATTGCGCATGGGGATCTCCCGTGGCTGAAACGCACGGATTATTGGCCAATGCTCGAATGCTGGCCAGCCCTCGTCTCCCTACCCTGCATCTCCACTCCCCTGACAAAGGCTGGCGATCATGCTGTACCCCTTGCTCGGTGTCTTCGGCCTGTGTGCTGGCGTCACCACGCTGCTGTTCGGCTTCGGCGGCGGTTTCTTCGCCGTGCCCTTGCTCTATGCGTTGCTGCTCAACCGCCATGCGGCGGGCTCCCCGGTGGCGCTGCACGCCATGCAGATCGCCGTGGCCACCTCGGCCATGCTGATGATCTTCAGCAGCGCCCTGGCCACCTGGCGGCACCAGCGCGCCGGCACGTTGCGCTGGGACCTGGTGCGCCCACTGGCTCCGGCCATCGCCCTCGGGGCAATGGCTGGCGCCTGGGCCGGCCTGTACCTGGACAGCACCTGGCTGCGTTGGCTGTTTATCGGCTACTTGCTGCTGAGCCTGCTCGATGCGTGGCTGCGTCCAGGTTTCATGCGCGTTGGCAACCAAGGTCCGGTGCCGCTGGGCAAGGCTGCGGCTGCCTTGGTCGGCCTGCCGATCGGCGCACTGGCAGCGCTGCTGGGGGTCGGCGGCAGCGTGATGACCGTGCCGCTGATGCGCAGGCGCGGCGCCAGCATGGGCATCGCCACCGCCATGGCCAACCCGCTGTCATTGCCCATGGCGCTGGCCGCCACCCTGGTGTATGCCCTGGTGCCGGCGCCAGAAGCGAACCTGGGTGCCGGGCTGCTGGGCTATATCGACCTGCGTGCGGCACTGGCAATGGCTGCAGGCGCCTGGCTCGGCATGCACCTGGCTGCGCCGCTGCTGGGCCGCCTGAGCGATACCCTGCATGCGCGGGCCTATCTGGCACTGCTGGCCTGCGTGCTGGTGGTGATGCTGGTGACCGGCCTCTGATGCGAAACGAGTGGCGAATCGCCCGTCGAGGCCTGTAGTGTGCGGGTTTACGTGCCGCCAGATGACGCGGCACGGCCCAAGGAAGGCATTCTATGACGACACTCGACCGAGCCCTGCTCACCACCGGCCTGTTCATCCCACCCTGGTTGCTACTGGGGGTTTGGTTTACCGCCCAGGCTTACCCCGGTTACCAGCACCTGCAGCAGGCCATGAGCCAACTCGGGGCAACAGGCGCACCGACCGCGGCATTTTCGCCCTGGGCCAACAACTTCCCTTTGGCACTGCTGTTTGCCTTGTTCGCCTGGGGGCTGGCCCGCCGTTGGCGTCGTTCGAACGTCGCCCTGGCGAGTGCGCTGCTGGTGTTGTTGCACGGCGTTGCGAGCCTTGGGACTGGGGCATTCGCCTGCGATCCGGGTTGCACCCCCACCGAGCCGTCGCTCTCCCAGCACATGCATAACCTCAGCGGCCTGCTGATGTTTCTGTCGCTGACCCTGGCCGCCCTGCTGTGGGTCTGGCTGGCATTGCGCATCGCTGATTCACGGCTGCTGGCCAGCGGCTCCCTGCTCTGTGCGGTGGTCTCCATCGGCACGGTGGCGTTGATGGCAAGGGCAGCCGAAACAGGCCAGCTCTTCGGCCTCTATCAACGAATCAACTACGGCGTGGCGGTGCTCTGGATAGCCGCGCTGGCATGGTACTCCTTGCGCCAGCCTGTCTCGGGCCAGGCTAAGCTGCCCGTCGCCTGACGGCAAATTGCTGGCCCCCAGGCGCGGAAAGCGAAGGCAAACTCCCTTTTCCTTCAGACGCTTAGGACAGCAACATGCGGGTATTTCTAGCAACCCTGGCCAGCTGCGTGTTGGCGGCCACCGCATTCGGCGCCCAGGCCAGGCCGCTGAGCCAGAACGATCGCAGCGTGTGCGGCTGGGGCGCGCAGATCGCCTCGGAGGCGCAGCACGCCAAGCTCTCCGGGGTGACGCTTTATGCAGCGCGCAAGAAGCTGCAAGTGCGGCGCTTCGCCAAACCCTGGATGCGCATGACAGCGTTCGGCATCACCGAGCAAACCTACAACAGCAGCTCACGCCTGCCGCCGAAGGCCATCAAGCAGACCTACTACGAACAGTGCGTCCAGCACGCCGTCGCGCGCCGATAACCAACGCGGGCGGCTCATCAACAACCCCTGTTCAACTGGCCTGGATGCCGACATCCAATATCGATGCCGGCATTTTCCCTCCAGCGTGGGCGTGACAGCTCCGCTGCGACGCCCCCGCCCGATCCTGCCACTAGCGCAATCCACTTGATTTCTTGCCTGATTCTCTGAACATGCTGCCCGATGGATAGGAAAGCTGTCCGCCAAGGTCTAGAGTTTTCAGATCGGAAACCCGCCCTGCGCGCGCGCGGCGTTCCTCCCAGGGCACTGCCTCGACGCACCGCCCTGCCTATAACGACGAAACACCAACCGATGATCAGCGGGTGAACGCCATGGAACTACGCATCAACCAGAAGACCTATCAGGTCGACGCCGACGCCGATACCCCACTGCTGTGGGTGATCCGCGATGACCTGGGCATGACCGGCACGAAATATGGCTGCGGCCTGGCCCAATGTGGCGCCTGCTCGGTGCTGGTGGACGGCAACGTGGTACGTGCCTGTGTCACGCCGGTGGCCGGTGTGGTTGGCCGTGAAGTGACCACCATCGAAGCGATCGAGGCCGACCCGGTGGGCAAGCGAGTGGTCGCGGCCTGGGTCGAGCATCAGGTCGCCCAGTGTGGTTACTGCCAGTCTGGCCAGGTGATGGCCGCTACCGCGCTGCTCAAGCACACGCCGGCGCCGAGCGACGAGCAGATCAGTGCCGCAATGGTCAACCTGTGTCGCTGCGGCACCTACAACGCGATCCACGCCGCGGTGCATGAGCTCGCCGGCCAGCCTGCCGCCAAGGAGAGCGTCTGATGAACTCGCCCCTCGACATCCCGTCCGAACTGCGCGACCTGAAACTGGATCAGCCGGTCAATCTTTCGCGCCGCCGCTTTCTCGCGGGTAGCGCCATCGGTGCGCTGGTGATCGGCTTTGGCTTGCCGCTCGGCTCGGCCCGAGTGCAGGCCGCCACCGCGGCGGCCGTAGAACGCGGCACGCAGGTGCCGGCATTCCTGGAAATCCGCCCTGACGGCACCGTGCGCCTGCTCTGCCCCTTCATGGAAGGTGGCCAGGGCACATTCACCGCCATGGCGCAGATCGTCGGCGAAGAACTGGATATGGACCCGGCCAGCTTCCTGATCGATGCCGCTCCGCCCGGCGAAGCCTACGTGGTGATGGAAAATGGCCTGCGCATCACCGGCGGCAGCATGTCGGTGCGCATGAGCTACCCGACCATGCGCCGCCTTGGCGCGCTGGCCAGGGCGATGCTGCTGCAGGCCGGTGCCGACACCCTTAAGGTGCCGGTCAGTGAGCTGAGCACCGAGCCGGGCAAGGTGGTGCATGCTGCCTCCGGCCGCTCGGTCGCTTATGGCGACCTGGCCGAGCGCGCCATGGACCTGCCAGTCCCGGATCCGGCCAGCATCAAGCTGCGCGATCCCAGCCAGTTCCGTTGGATCGGCAAGCCGGTACGCCGTGTCGATGCCTATGACAAGTCCACCGGCAAGGCCCTGTACAGTATCGACCTCAAGGTCGACGACATGCTCCACGCGGCGGTACAGCACGCGCCACGGCTGGGCATGACCGTGGGCGGCCTGCGCAACGAAGCGCAGGTCAAGGCGATGAAGGGCGTGCATTCGGTGCACGTACTGCCGGGTGCCGTGGCGGTGGTCGCAGAGCGCTGGTGGCATGCCAAGCGTGCCGTGGAGGCGGTACAGGTCGACTGGCAGGAGCCGGGCGCCGATTCGAAGGTGCGCACGATGCCAGCCGACTTCTCCAGCGATGCCTATCGCGATCACCTGGCCGCGCAAACCGGCCCGGCGCGCGATGACGAGAACGAAGGCGATGTGGCGGCTGCGCTCAAGGGGGCCAAGACCCAGGTGGAAGCCACCTACCACAACCAGTACCTCAACCACGGCCAGCTCGAACCACCGTCGGCGCTCGCGCGTTTCAATCCCGATGGATCGCTCGAAGTCTGGCTGCCCAACCAGGCCCCGGACATGTTCCGCGATGACATCGTCAAGCGCACTGGCCTTGCCAAGGAACAGATCATCCTGCATTCGCCGCTTCTGGGCGGCTTCTTCGGGCGCCACTTCCTGTACGACTCGGCCAACCCCTACCCACAGGCCATTGCCCTGGCCAAGGCGGTCGGGCGCCCGGTCAAGCTGATCTGGACCCGCGAGGAAGAGTTCGTACGTGACGTGCTGCGGCCCGTGGCAGTGGTCAAGTTCCGCGCCGGGCTCGACGAGAAGGGCCTGCCGGTTGCCATCGAAGCGGTCAGCGCCACCGAGGGCCCGACCGAGGCAATCGCCGGCAAACAGGGCGAGAAGATCGACCCCACTGCCGTGGAAGGCCTGGCGGGCAAGTCCTATGCCATTGCCAACAAACGCATCGCGCAAATCTATGTCAAGGGCCCGGCCATGCTGGGCTACTGGCGTTCGGTCGGTAATTCGCTGAACGACTTCTTCTATGAGTCGTTCCTTGATGAACTGGCCGACAAAGGCGGGCACGACCCGTTCGAGCTGCGCCTGCACCTGTTGCGCGACAATCAACGCCTGACCACCCTACTGCAGGCGGTCGGCGAATTGTCCGGTGGCTGGAAACGCGGGCCATTTACCGCCGAGGATGGCACCAAGCGTGCCCGCGGCGTGGCCATGGCTTCGCCGTTCGGTTCGGAGGCGGCGGTGATTGCCGAAGTGTCGATCGAGAACGGCCAGGTCAAGGTGCACGACATCTGGCAGGCGATCGACCCGGGCAGCATCGTCAACCCGGCGATCGTCGAGCATCAGGTCAACGGCGCCGTGGCGCTCGGCCTGTCGCAGACGCTGGTGGAGGAAGCGGTGTGGGTCAACGGCATGCCGCGTGCGCGCAATTACGACCTGTACCCGATCCTGCCGCCATCGCGCATGGCCCGGGTGCATGTGCGCATCGTCGAGAGCGGGGCGAAGATGGGTGGCATCGGCGAGCCGCCGCTGCCGGCAGTGGCACCAGCGGTGGCCAACGCCGTGGCGCGGCTGACCGGCCAACGCGCGCGCAGCCTGCCCCTGAGCCGCCATACCTTTGCCTGACACGGAAGCCCTCATGAAAAACAGCCGACTGGTAACCACCACCCGCTGGCTCGCGCTGCCGTGCCTTGTCGCGGCAGGCCTGCTGGCCTGGTATGTCACCCGCGAGGTCACCTCGCCCTTCGAGCAGGAAACCCCAAGCCCCGACCAGGCGCTGATCGCCCGCGGCGAATACGTCGCGCGCCTGAGCGACTGCGTGGCGTGCCACAGCCTGCCGGGCAAGGCGCCGTTCGCCGGCGGCCTGGAAATGGCAACACCCTTGGGCGCGATCCATGCCACCAACATCACCCCGGACCGCAACAACGGTATCGGCAGCTACAGCCTCGCCGACTTCGACCGCGCCGTGCGCCACGGCGTCGCGCCGGGCGGGCGCCGGCTGTACCCGGCCATGCCCTACCCGTCCTACGCCAAGCTCAGCGATGACGACATGAGGGCGCTCTATGCCTTCTTCATGAAGGGCGTGCAGCCGTCAGACCAGGCCAATATCCCCAGCGATATTCCCTGGCCGCTGAACCTGCGCTGGCCGATCGCCTTGTGGAACGGCCTGTTCGCCGCCGACAAGCCCTACGCTGAAAAGCCCACCGAAGACCCCCTGTGGAACCGCGGCGCCTATATCGTCCAGGGCCCGGGCCACTGCGGCAGTTGCCATACGCCACGTGGCCTTGCCTTCAACGAGAAGGCGCTGGACGACTCCGGCAAGGCGTTTCTCGCCGGAGCCCTGCTCGACGGCTGGTACGCGCCGAGCCTGCGTCAGGACCACAACACCGGGCTTGGGCGCTGGAGCGAACCCGAGATCGTGCAGTTCCTCAAGACCGGTCGCAACAAACATGCGGTGGTGTACGGTTCGATGACCGAGGCGTTCAACAACTCCACGCAGTTCATGAGCGACGACGACCTGGGCGCGATAGCCCGCTACCTGAAGTCGCTGCCGGGCGACCCCCAGCGCGACGGCGCCCCCTGGCAGTATCAGGCCGTGTCGGCGGCTACCCGCCTCGATGCCCCGGGCGCACACAGCTACGTGACCCGCTGCGCGTCGTGCCATGGCCTTGACGGCCAGGGCCAGGCCGAGTGGATTCCGCCACTGGCCGGCGCGACCTCGATGCTGGCCAAGGAAAACGCCTCGGCAATCAATATCACCCTCAACGGCTCGCAGCGTATCGTCGCCGCCGGGGTGCCGGATGCCTACCGCATGCCCGCGCTGCGTGAACAGATGTCGGACCAGGAGATCGCCGAAGTGCTGAGCTTCGTCCGTACGACCTGGGGTAATACCGGTGGTGCGGTCGATGCACAGGCGGTGGCCAAGCTGCGTGAACATACCGACCCTGCCAGCAGCAGCCCGATCGTGCTGCATATGCGTTGAAGGAGCGCCCATGGAAAGTATCGACCTGCTGGTCCTGCGTACCGCTCGGGACTGGCTGCAAGCCGGCCACCGCGTGCTACTGGCCACCGTCGCCCGTACCTGGGGTTCGTCACCACGCCCGGTCGGCTCGATGATGGCCTTGCGCAGCGACGGGCGTGTGGTCGGCAGCGTCTCCGGCGGCTGCATCGAAGACGACCTGATCCACCGCTACACCACCGCCTACGGTGGCCCCGGCCTGCCTGACAGCACCCCACAGCGGGTGCGCTACGGCGTTACCGCCGACGAGGCCCATCGCTTCGGGCTGCCCTGTGGCGGCACGCTTGAGCTGATTCTGGAGTTTTCGCCATCGTGGCAGTCGCTGGCCCAACTGCTTGAGCAGCTCGACAGCGGCCAACTGGTGCGCCGTCAGCTCGACCTGCACAGTGGCGCGGCCACCCTCCTCCCCAGTGCTGCCCCGGAGCAGTTCAGCGTTGATGGCGAGCACATGGCAAGCACCCTGGGTCCAGGTTATCGACTGCTGCTGATCGGCGCGGGCGCCCTGGCCGAATACCTGGCGACCATGGCCCTGTTCAATGGTTTTCGTGTTTCGGTCTGCGACCCTCGGCCCGAGTACATCGACGGCTGGAACGTGGCCGGTGTCGAGTGTCTGGTCGGCATGCCCGACGATGTCGTGCGCGACTTCGCCCCGGACGTGCGCACCTGCATCGTCGCGGTCAGCCACGACCCCAAGCTCGACGACCTGGCCCTGCTCGAAGCGCTGCATGGCCCGGCTTTCTATATCGGTGCCATCGGCTCGCGGCGCAACAGCCAGCAGCGTCGCGCGCGGCTGATCGAGCACTTCGGTGAGTCCGATGCCAGCCTTGCGCGCCTGCACGGCCCCATCGGCATCTACATCGGCAGCAAGACCCCAGCCGAAATTGCCGTGAGTGTGATGGCCGAGATCCTCGCCGCCAAGAACGGCGTCGAACTGCCTGGTGCAGTGAACGTCACCAAGGCCAAGCAGGCGCGGGAACAGACACTGCCTGCCACCTGACCCTGCGGTATGCTTGCGAGCTTTCCATGCCGTCACACTCGGACAACCCACCATGACCGAACCCCAAGCCAGAGCTCGCTGCGCCGCCCTTGTGCTCGCCGCCGGACGCGGCACGCGCTTTGGCAGCGACAAGCGCAAGGCCTTGCTCGCGGATGGACAGGGACTACTGGCCAGCACCTTGAAACAGGTACAAGCCTGTTTCGACCCGGTGTATGTGGTGGTGCGCTGCGACGATGATCCGCAAACTCTGGGCATCGATGCGCAAGTCCACATCGTACGCGCCGCACAGGCAGCTGATGGCATGGGAGCGAGCCTCGCGGCCGGCATCACGGCCCTGGCCAGCATCGATGCCCCGGCCGTGGCCGTGCTGCTTGGCGATATGCCGTGGATCGCACCACGCACCTTCGAACACCTGCTCGGTCACCTCGCTGCCGAGCGTATCCTCCTGCCGTGCTACCAAGGCCGACGTGGCCATCCGGTCATCTTCGGGCGTCATTTCTGGGCGGCCCTCACCCGCCTGCACGGTGACCAGGGTGGGCGACCGGTCATCGAAGCCAACCCTCACGCCTGTCTTGTGCTGGATCTCGACGACCCTGGCATCCTGCGCGATGTCGATACACCCACCGATATCCCGCCTACATCGGCTTGAGTAAAGGCCGACAGGCTTTGATCCTCACGTCCTGGCAGGTACGCTAGCGGGCTTGCCCCCGACCTGGAGCCCCGCCGGTGACCACCACGCTGACCACCTACTACCTGGAAATGACCTCTGCGCACGCCCTGCGCAGCAAGCCTGTTCCCGATGGCCTGACGATCGTCGAGTGCGAAGTCGTCCAACCGCAGCTCAACCGTTTCCTCTACCAACTGGTGGGCAAGGCCTGGGGCTGGAACGACCTGAACAGCTGGAGCGACGAGCAGTGGCTGGCGGTTGTCGGCCAGGACTGCCACCGCACCTGGGTCGCCTACTACCGTGGCGCCATCGCCGGCTACTACGAACTGCACCGCCCCGACGGCGAGAACGCCGAGATCCGCTACTTCGGCCTCGCCCCGCAGTTTCTTGACAAGGGCTTCGGCGGCCCGCTGCTCAGCCAGGCCATCCGCAGCGCCTGGGAGTGGCCCGGCACGCGGCGGGTCTGGGTGCACACCTGCAGCCTCGACCACCCCGCCGCTCTGGCCAACTATCAGGCCCGTGGCCTGCAACTGTACAAGCAAGAGCACGAAGCACTGGGGTGACGGTTGCGCGAGGCCGGCAGCGCTTGCTGCCTATGCCCAGTGGCTGGACCGTCTGCTGGCCCGGCCACTGGATTGATCGGGCGCGCTATACGACTCGTGCAAGCCCCTAGGCCAAGGACGCCTGGCGCGCCACCCGTGCCCCCAGCATCCCGGAAAAAGATACCAGCATCAGTACCGCGAACACCCCGGCGATCGGCAGGTTCGACTCCAACCCGAAGCCGCTGACCGTCGCCGAGGCAATCGAACCGAACACCAGCATCAAGCAGCCCTGCAAGCTCGCAGCCACCCCGGCGCGGTCGGGAAACAGTGCCATCGAGCGGGCCATGGCATTGGAGAAGATAAAGCCCTGGCCGAAGGCGATCAGCATGATGCCAGCAAGAATGTTCACCAGGCTCAAGGTGTCGGCAGCCGCCGCGATGCACAGCACCCCGAGCAGAAACAGCGCCAACCCACTCCACATCAGGGTATCGGGTGAGACGATGCGCACCAGCGCACGGTTGGTCAGCGTGCCGACCAGATAGCAGCACCCCACCCCCAGCGCCGTGGTGCCGAAGTAATGCGCGTCATGGCCGAGCACATCCTGGACGATATGCGGCCCGAACACGTTCCACAGCAAGAATGCGGAAAAGCTCGCGCCGAGTACCACCACCGAAGCACGGAAGCGTCTGTCGGCCAGAATGAACCGATAGCCGACCACTGTCTGCAAGGCGCCGCGGCGGGCACTGGCGGGCAGCGACTCCTTGAGCCCGGCAACGACGAAAGCCAGGACCATGACGGCATAGGCGGCATACAGCACGAAGTTGTAGCGCCAGCCGAAATGCACCTCGATCAGCCCACCGATATAGGGCGCGATGACGGGCCCCAGGCCGAACGCCAGGCTGAGGTAGATGATCGCGACGTAGAAGCGCGGGCCTTTGACGACGTCGACCAGCACAGCACGGGCAACGACCTGGCAGGCGCCAATGGCAAAGCCCTGCAGCGCACGCGCCAGCAGCAGCATCTCGATGGACGTCGCGGCGGTCGCCAGCAGGCTGCCGACCACGAACACACCCAGGCCCAGCAGTACGGCAGGTCGCCGCCCGCGCGCGTCGGCCATCACGCCGAAGAACAGCTGCCCCAGGGCATAGAACAGCAGCGTGATGGTAATGGTGTTCTGCATCAGCGCAGGCCCCGCCCCGAGTTCGCGCCCGATGGACGGCAGGCTCGGCGCATACAGGTCGATGGCGATGCCCCCCAGGCTGTTGACCAGGGGAGCCAGGAAGACGATGAAGTTTTCATAACGCGTGTTGGCGTGCATAGGATCTCCGGCGTGCCGGGCAGCGAAGCGCCCGGCACGCACATGGGTCAGACAGACGCCTGGTGGGCGAACTGCGGTGGCGGGATGGAAGGTGTCGGCGCCTTCAGCCAGGCACTGGGCGAGGACAGGCGCGAAACCAGTACGCGCGGTGCCTGGTCGTAGTAGGTCCCCCAGTTGACACTGGGGTCCTTGACCCGGCGTGGATCGGCCTGGCCCAGGTCGTCGAGGTTGTCGACAATCGCTGCCAGCAGTTGCTGGACCTGCGGCGTCGCGGTCAGCACCACCAGGCCGAAGTTGCGCAGGGCCAGGGTGCGGATGACGTTGTCGAGCAGGTACTTGCCAGCACCGCTGCCGCTCTGGAACGAGGCGAAAGCACCAATCTCCGCGATACGCGCGCGGTCGATGGCGTAGCGTTCATCCAGCGTTTGGTCCAGGTAGTACTCACTGAACAGTTTGCCGGAGTCGCCGTAGCTGATGCCGGCACAGGCGTAGCCCGGCGCCCCGCCGGTGGAGCCGGTCAGGCAGACGAACAGGTCAGGCTGCGGCACGGGCGTTGCCTCGTAGTGCTTGAGGTAATGACCCCGTACCGCCTCCTGCAGGCAGCGGTAGCCGGGGCGACCCTTGTAGAAATTGCGCACGATGTACATGGGCGACGTCCCGTCCTAGGCGTACAGTTGATCGATGAACCGCGCTTCGATCTCGGCGCGCCGCGGTCGTCCGGTGACCGTGTAGAACTGGTCACGAAACCCTGCGATGTCGCCGACGACCTGCATGCGTCGCACCCGTGCGAAGTCCGCAAGGCGGTGCTCCAGGCGCGCCATCTCGTCCTGCACGCTGGCAGGGCTCGCAGTGCTGAGGATGATGGCGCACGGCTCGTCGCGCCCTTCGCCCATGACGATCATGTCGTCGACCAGCGGGCTCTCCTTGTAGACGTTCTCCACCCACTCAGGCGAAATGTTGCGTGCCGTCGAGAGGATGATCACGTGCTTCTTGCGCCCGGTGATGTACAGGAAACCGTCACGGAACTCGGCGATATCGCCGGTGTGCAGGTAGCCGTCGGACAGGTCGCAGGCCGTGTCGTCGGCGTTGTAGTAACCCGCGCAGAGGGTCGGCGTCTTCACCAGCAACTCGCCGTCGACCAGCTTGGGCTCGATGCCGTCGAGCAGCTTGCCGGCCGAGCCGATGCGCCGCTCTGCAGGCGAGTTCAGCGAGATGATCGAGGAGTTCTCGCTCAGCCCATAGGCCTCGAACACTTGCACACCGCTGGCATCCAGGGCCTGGAGCACCGTGGCCGGGATCTTCGCGCCGCCGGTGATGATGTGCGGATTGGCGGGGCCGAACAGGTCCTCGACACTCGCACCCTGCTCAAGCAGCAGGTTGGCCTCTTCCAGCAGCTTGGGCGGCAGGTAGAGGAAGTTGGGGTGATTGGGTGCGATCAACTCCAGGTAATGACGGGCATTGCCACTGGCCGCGCCATACTCGGTGACGCCCTCGGGCATCAGGGTCAGGGTGCCACCGGACAGGATCGGAATGAACACACCCAGCACCTGCTCGATCAGCAGGCTCATCGGCACGATCGAGAAGTAGTGCAGCGGCTGCTGCGGCAAGCGCTTCATCACGTTGTCGACCAGCAGCCCCACGGCCGCGTCGCGAATCATCACGCCCTTGGGCTTGGAGGTGGTACCCGAGGTGTGGATCACCGAGACGATACCGGCGGGGATCAGTTCGTCGTCCTGGGCCCAGGGCGTGTCAGTGGACTGGATCATCAGTTGCCGGGGGATGAAGCTGGGCTTGTCCGGCAGGATGCGGTGCAGGCGCCGGGCGGTCGGCTCATCGCTGACGAACACGGCGGCGGCCTTGCCGAGCAGGCTACCGATCTGATCGTCGGAAAACTCGATGGGCACCGGCAGCAACACACCACCGACCTTCTGGATTGCCAACAGGGTGTACACCCACTCATAGCATGAGCGCATCGCAATACCGAACACCTTGCGCTCGCAGTTGCCGACCCGAGCCTGCAGGGCCTGGGCCAGGCGTTCGACGTCATCGCGCAGGCCATGCAGGGTGTAGTCGCGCCCGTGCATTTCGCGGATCACCACGCGGTCAGTGCTGGTGGTCAGGTAGTGCTGCATTTTCTGGCTGATCATTGGCCGTTACCCCCGATGCGATAGCTCTGGGCACCGAAGATGCGTCGGCTGATATCGTCGAGGCGACGGCGACCGTGCATCACGCGGGTGTTGTCGATGACCACGATGTCGCCCTTCTTCCAGAAGTGGCTGTAGGTGTTACGGGCGGTGACTTCCTTGATCTCGTCCCAGATTTCAAGGGCGATCTCCTCGCCGTCGGCCCAGGTGATGCGTGGCGGCTCGTAGTTGACGCTAGGGCCGAGCATCGAATTGCAGAAGGCCTTGCGACCACTGAAGCAGCTGGTCTCCACCGCGCTGATCACCAATTCGGAGGCGATCAGGTTCTGGTCGATGCGACGGTAGGTCTGGCCGGCCACCTGGTCGTTGACCTGCTGCAAGTGCTCGTCGGTGACGCTGTCGATCGGCAATTGCAGCTCGATGCTCAGGAAGCGCCGCACGTTGTGCCAGGGAATGCGACGCGCATAGCGAATGGCACGGGATTCGAAGCTCTTACGGGTTTTCGGGGAGAGGTCGAACAGCACTCGCTCGCCATCGCACAACGTGGTCTCGGAGCCGACCGACGCCGCTTCCAGGCAGTAGAACCACTGCAGGTCCGGGTTGAACGGCAAATTGCCGTTCTCCCGGTGCAGCCCCATCTCGTGAACGCCTGCTTCGATCTCGGCGGTATTGGCCGTGGCGGCCTTGCGCGCGGGATCGAAGGTGACCCGGGAGGAATGCGCGCTGACGAAATCGTTGAAGTCTTCGAGCGAGTCGCTGAAGTCGCGGTAGATCACCGCGCCGCTATGGGCCAGGTCTTCATAGAGTGCCGCAGTGTCCATCGAGTCGAAGACGCGCAGTCCCGGTTCGACGGCATAGACACATTCGAAGCCGTAGCACGGCGTGGGATGACGATAGAAAGGTAGAGCTTTAGCTTGAGTGTGGGCCAACATCTGACATCTTCCTTGGGAAATGGATTACAGACAGGCAGGCCGTCCGCCGCCTGACGAAAACACGTTAGGGGAAATGTCGTGGGTGCTGGTTTTAAGAAACCTAAAGCCGTGATGAAAAATTAAAAGTGCGGCCGTGCGACGGAACGCACAGGGGGGAGCGTTTGTCGGGGCACGAAACATCGCACCCGAGCAAGCGCTGCCGATAGGCATGGCTTTGCGCGAAGAGGCCGCAAATGGCCCTGTAACCACTGAATGTTCACTCATCCTGAGCGCCTGCAATCCGTGTCAAAAACCTGTGTCACCCTGCGCGGAGCAGGTCCCCCGCCACATCCTGGATCAACCTGCGCAAACTGGAGACATCCGCACCCAGCCCTCGATCACGCGACCAGATCATATCTACCGTGAACACCGGAAACCCCATCGGTGGCTGACACACCCTCACCCCCTCGGGGATACGCAGGTGTGGCAGCAAGCGCGCCGGCAAGGCCAAGGTCGAGGGAACGGCGGCCAGGATGTTGACGCAGGCCTGGTAGCCGTTCGCCCGCACCAGCACATTGCGCGTGCGGCCTATTTTCTCCAGCCAGCTATCGACCATGTTCTTCTCCGAGATCCACGGCGTAGGAAAGACATGGGCCGAAGCACAGAACTCATCCAGGCTCATCGCCCCGTCCAGCGCAAGCCCACGCTGGCTGGTCAGGCAGACGAAACCATCGCTGAGCACCGGCTGCCATTGCAGCTCGGGGTGCAATTGGTGGTAACTCGGGCCGAAGCCGATGGCCAGGTCGATATCGCCGGAAATCAGCCGGTCCACCGGCAAGTCGCGGCTTAGCCGATCGAGGTGCAGGGAGGTATTGGGGTGATTGCTCGACAAGGTCGCCAGGGCCTGGGGCAGAAAGGCCAGCTCGAAGTATTCCGGCGCGCACAGGCGCCAGATCCTCGGGGCAGCGACGCCATCGCCGGAGGGGGCATCCTCGGCGCAGCGGTTGACCGACTCGATCACCACGCGCAGGTAGGGTGCGATCTTTTCCGCCTTGGCGGTTGGCTGCAACAAACCCTGCGAGGAGGCGAACAGGGTGTCGTCGAAACAGCCGCGCAGGCGTTTGAGGCAGTAGCTCACCGTGGGCTGGCTGACGTTCATCAGTTCGGCGGTGCGCTTGGCACTGCGATATTCCAGCAAGTTGAGAAACACCACGATGTCTTGCAGGTCCAGCTGCTTCAGATAATTGCTGTGAAGCATGCAGGCCCCTCCTGGGTCATCATGTTCATGGAATGGGATCGACGTCTTCGGGAAGCTTGGCCAGCATCAACTTGAGCATCTGCGCGAGAGCTTCGCGTTCCTCGATCCGCAGCGGAGCGAGGAACTGGTTCTGCAGATCGGTGTGGCTGAAAACCGCTTTCTCGATAGCCGCAAGCCCTGCTGCGGTCAGCGCCACCTTGTAGCTGCGCTTGTCGGCAGGGTCGTGGATCTGCTCGACCATGCCCGCCTCCTTGAGGCGGCTCAGACGATTGGTCATCGCCCCGGAGGTGATCAACAACGAGTTGTACAGCTCGGTCGGGGTCAACTGGTACGGTGCACCGGAGCGGCGCAAGGTCGCCATGACATCGAACTCCCCCTCCTTGAAACCGTACTGCTCGAGCACCGCGCAACGGCGGCGCTCGAGGTGTTTCTGCAGGCGCGCCATGCGCCCGAAGACCTCCATGGACGAAGCATCCACGGAGGGCATCGCCTGCGCCCATTGCGCGACGACGAAATCGACATGATCTTTCATTGGCATAACCGTCCGTTCACCCTGAACTCCCCAAGGGCCACATCCCTGCCGCACCCCGGCACCTTCCAAGTATCTTAACGTTAAGTTATCTTGATATGCACGAGGTATGAATCGGGAGGGAACATGGCGTTCTTCGAACACAACCGAAATCGCTATTACTACTTTGACGCCGGGGCCGGCACCCCCACCCTGCTCCTGCACGGGCTGGGCAACAGTGGCCGCGCCTGGACAGACCAGGTCGGGGCCCTGCTGCGCCTGGGCCATCGCGTCATCGTACCGGACCTGCTCGGCCATGGCGCGTCCAGCAATGCGCCGGAACACATCACGCCTCATCTGCAAGCCCAGGAGCTGATCGCACTGCTGGATCACCTCGGGCTGGCCAGCACTCAGCTCATCGGGCTTTCGCTGGGCGGCATGATTGCCCTGGAACTGGCCTGCGCCTACCCCGATGCCGTGGACAAACTGGTGGTGGCCGCGTCCTTCGCCAGCATGAGCAGCACCGCGCGCCATCAACAGCTCGATGAGTGGGCCGAAAACCTTCGCCAGCCGGACGGCTGCCTGAAGCGCTTCAAGACAACATGGCCACAACTGGTCGGCAGTTCCTTCGCCGCCTCCAGCCAGGGGCAGAGCCTTTACCAGGCCTGGCATGCCCAGGCCGCGATGCAGCGGGCGCGCTGCCAGATCCACTGGTGCGAGGGTATGAAAACCTACGACCTGAACGATCGACTGTCACACATCCAGGCGCCCACCCTGGTACTTGGCACCGACGGCGACCGCATCAGCCCACCTGGCGAGGCCGAGGCCATTGCCAGCCGTATTGCTCACGCCCAGCTCATCACTCTTCCAGGCGACGGCCATGTCTTCAACGTTTCCCATGCCCCGGCCTTCAACCGGGCACTCAGTGGTTTCCTGCAGGAGCAACAGCGACATGGGTGATACACCCTCCAAGGCCAGCGTAGTGCTGCTGGCGATTCTGGTCGGCATCAACCTGCGGCCGATCATGGCCTCGGTCGGCCCGCTGCTCGATCTGCTACAGCGCGACCTGGGCCTGAGCAACTTCCAGGGCGGTTTGCTGACCACACTGCCGGTGATGATGATGGGCCTGTTCGCCCTCGCCGGCCCTTGGCTGCTGCGCCTGCTCGGCGAGGTCAAGGGCGTGGCCATCGGCATGACCCTGATTGCTGCGGCTTGCGCGGTACGTACCTATGTCGAGTCATCTAGCGCACTGATCGCCAGCGCTGCCGTAGGTGGCGTCGGCATTGCCGTGATTCAGTCGCTGATGCCTGCATTCATCAAGCGCAACCACCCGCAAAGCGCAGGGATGCTCATGGGGCTGTTCACTACGGGGATCATGGGCGGTGCAGCCATCGCCGCCGCGATTGCTGCTCCCAGCGCGGGCAAGCTGGGCTGGAACCTCACCCTCGGCTATGCCGCCATTCCGGCCATGATCGCGTTGATCGCCTGGCTGCTCGCCGCAGGCAACGTCCATGCCTACCCCACGGCGGCCGGCCTGCCCTGGCGCAGTGGCCGGGCCTGGTTGCTGCTGGTGTTTTTCGGGATTGGAACCGGGGCATACACCTTGGTGCTCGCCTGGCTACCCCCGTTCTACGTCGAGCTGGGCTGGACAGCGAAAAGTGCCGGCTACCTGCTCGGCGCGCTGACCATTACCGAGGTCATCGCCGGTTTGCTGGTGTCGGCGCTGATTCATCGTTTCCCGGATCGCCGTCAACCCTTGGCGCTGGTGATCCTGCTGCTGATCGGCGGGCTGGCCTGCCTGATGACGGCGCCGCTGCAACTGACCGCCCTGGCCATCCTGTGCCTGGGTTTGGGCATCGGTGCCTTGTTCCCGCTGTCGCTGATCGTCACCCTCGATCATGCACGCTCACCGGCCGAAGCCGGGTCGCTGCTGGCCTTCGTGCAAGGGGGTGGCTACCTGATTGCAGCCTCGATGCCGGTGGTGGCCGGCCTGGTGCGCGATGAGTTCAGCTCGCTGCACTGGGCCTGGGCCGTCATGGGTGGCGGGGCTGTGTTGTTGCTTGCCTTGAGCGCCCTGCTCCGGCCGCTCAGCCAGCGAACAGTGGTCGCCCAGGCTTGATCCTCCTCCTCTCCGGGGCGCGTTCCAGCGCCCCGAACGCCCTCGCCGATTTTTCCTGACCCGCCCCACCTGTGCGCGCAAGGCACTCTTTTAGTGCAACGGCGCCGCAACCGCCTCCCACCTACCCCGTCCCATGCGCGCTGCAGCCCGGTGGCACAGCCTTTGCGACGGTCTATCGTGCCCCATTCGCGAACTTAGTTTTTTTAACGTTCATGAGCACATATTTACTAATTTATCCATCTGCGCCCACGCCCCATGATCGCTTCCAACAAGAAAGCGTCGCCTTTTGCCGACGCGCATCCGGGCACCTGTGAAGTGCCCATCCTTGCCTTGGAGTCCGTCATGACCAGCGCAGCCACATCGGCACCTCTCATAGAAAAACACACGATCGGATACGTGCCCCCCGAAGACCGCCATGGAAAGGTAAAGGACTTGTTCACCCTGTGGTTCGGCGGCAACATCGCGCCGCTGCCCATCGTCACCGGCGCCCTGGGCGTACAGCTGTTCCACCTCAACCTGATCTGGGGCATCGTCGCCATCCTGGTCGGCCATCTGGTCGGCGGTGTGCTGATGGCCCTGCACTCGGCCCAGGGCCCGCAGATGGGCATCCCGCAGATGATCCAGAGCCGCGCCCAGTTCGGCACCCTCGGCGCCCTGCTGGTGGTGGTGATCGCGGGGGTGATGTACATCGGCTTCTTCGCTTCCAACATCGTGCTGGCCGGCAAATCGCTGCATGGCGTGGTCGAAAGCGTGCCGGTGCCGGTAGGCATCGTCATCGGCGCCCTGGGTTCGGGGATCATCGGCATCATCGGCTACCGCTTCATCCACGTGCTCAACCGCATCGGCACCTGGGTGCTGGGCATCGGCATCGTGGTCGGCTTCGGCTACATCTTCACCCACGTGCAGAGCGATGACTTCCTGACCCGCGGCAGCTTCAACATCTCCGGCTGGCTGGCCACCGTGTCGCTGGCGGCGCTGTGGCAGATCGCCTTCGCCCCATACGTGTCGGACTACTCGCGCTATCTGCCGGCCGACGTGAAAGTGTCGTCGACCTTCTGGACCACCTACCTGGGCTCAGCCCTGGGTTCGAGCCTGTCGTTCATCTTCGGCGCAGTCGCCGTGCTGGCGATCCCCGCCGGGATGGACACCATGGACGCCGTGAAGCTGGCCACCGGCGCCATCGGCCCGCTGATGCTGGTGCTGTTCCTGCTCAGCGTGATCAGCCACAACGCGCTCAACCTGTATGGTGCGGTGCTGTCGATCATCACCCTGGTGCAGACCTTCGCCTATCGCTGGATCCCGACCGCCAAGACCCGCGCCGTGCTCTCGCTGATCGTGCTGGCCGCGTGCAGCGTGGTGGCAGTTTTCGCCTCGTCCGACTTCATTGGGCACTTCGTCGACATGGTCTTGGTGCTGCTGGTCGTGCTGGTGCCATGGACCGCGATCAACCTGATCGACTTCTATGCCATCCACAAGGGCGAGTACGACATCCAGTCGATCTTCAAGGTCGACGGCGGAATCTACGGGCGTTACAACCCGCAGGCGCTGATCGCCTACGCCGTCGGGATCGTGGTGCAGATTCCGTTCATGAACACGCCGCTGTACGTAGGCCCGGTATCGGAACACATCAATGGTGCCGACCTGTCGTGGCTGGTCGGGTTGGCGGTGACCACGCCGCTGTACTGGTGGCTGGCCAGCCGTGACAGCGCCTACCGTCGTCGCCAGGTGGGTGCCAAGCTCGCTGCCGGACATTGATGCATAGCGCTAGCCCTGCATTTGTGCAGGGCTAGCTGGTTTTTGTGCTGCCCTTTCTAGGCTGAATCGGGCGACTCTACGGCTCGAACCCTTCGACGATGATCACCTCGGCTTTGGCCACTCCCTGCCGATGTCGGCACGCCTCCTGATACAGATCAGACCGGTAGCAGGCCAGCGCCTGCTCGTACGAGTCGAATTCGATCACCACGCTGCGCTGCGGTGTCACCCTCCCCTCCATCGCCTCGCTCTTGCCACCCCGGGCCAGAAAGCGCCCGCCAAATGCCACGAATGCCGCCGGCGCACGCTGGGTGTACTGCTGGTACTGCTCCGGGTCGGTAACGTCCACATGGGCGATCCAGTAAGCCTTCATCCGTCGCTCTCCTGTACAGGGTTATTTGTGTATTATGGTATACCATAAAAATCACCTGACCACAGTGAGCGTGCAGCATGGCTTTCAACAGCATCGAAAACCTTCTCGAAGACTACCGCCAGGGCAAGATGGTGCTGCTGGTGGACGACGAAGACCGGGAGAACGAAGGCGACCTGCTGATCGCCGCCGAGCGCTGTGATGCGCAAGCGATCAATTTCATGGCCCGCGAAGCACGCGGCCTGATCTGCCTGACGCTGACCGACGAACACTGCCAACGCCTGGGCCTTGAGCAGATGGTACCGACCAACGGCAGCGTATTCAGCACGGCGTTCACGGTATCGATCGAGGCCGCCAGCGGTGTCACCACAGGCATCTCTGCCGCCGACCGCGCGCGGACCGTGGCCGCCGCCATGGCCGCGGACGCCCGCCCCGAGCACCTGGTCCAGCCTGGCCACATCTTCCCCTTGCGCGCCCGTGAAGGCGGCGTGCTGACCCGCGCCGGACACACCGAAGCCGGTTGCGACCTGGCGCGCCTGGCAGGCTTCGCACCGGCCTCGGTGATCGTCGAAGTGCTCAACGACGACGGCACCATGGCCCGCCGCCCGGACCTGGAGCTGTTTGCCGAGCGCCACGGCATCAAGATCGGCACCATCGCCGACCTCATCCACTATCGCCTGAGCACCGAACAGACGGTCAAGCGCATTGGCGAGCGCGAGTTGCCAACGGTCCACGGCACGTTCCGACTGGTGACCTTCGAGGACCGTATCGAAGGTGGCGTGCACATGGCTATGGTGATGGGCGACATTCGCCGCGAGCAGCCGACGCTGGTACGCGTGCATGTCATCGATCCGCTGCGCGACCTGGTCGGCGCTGAATATGCAGGCCCTGCTAATTGGACACTGTGGGCGGCGCTGGAGCGGGTCGCAGCAGAGGGTGCCGGCGTTGTAGTGATCCTCGCCAACCATGAGTCCTCCCAGGCCCTGCTCGAACGCGTGCCGCAACTCACCCAGCCACAGCGCCCCTACCAGCGCGGTCAGTCGAAGGTGTACTCGGAGGTGGGTACCGGCGCGCAGATCCTGCAGGACCTGGGCGTGGGCAAACTGCGCCACCTGGGCCCACCGCTCAAGTACGCAGGGCTGGCGGGGTATGAGCTGGAAGTGGTGCAGAGCATTCCATTCGAAGCTCACTGAATCTTGCGTCACCGACAGGATGACTGGTAACACCGAACGCTTGCCAAAAGTTTGGAATACCATAATATGATATCCCGTAGACCTTGAATCTGCCGGCCGCACCTACAATCACACAACGGCCACGAATTACCTGAGATAGCTGCTCCCGAACACAGTTGGCGGGCGCGACAAAAGCCCGCCTCGAATAACAAAAGCAACGAGGGCGTAACCATGCTGTTGAGCAAACGAGTCACCGCTGTGCTGTCCGCAAGCCTGCTGGCACTGGCCTGCCAGGCCACCCAGGCCGCCGACAGCCTCAACTTCGTCAGTTGGGGCGGCACCACCCAGGACGCCCAGAAACAGGCATGGGCCGACCCTTTCAGCAAGGGCAGCAACATCAAGGTCGTACAGGACGGCCCGACCGACTACGGCAAGCTCAAGGCCATGGTCGAAAGCGGCAACGTGCAATGGGACGTGGTCGACGTCGAAGCCGACTTCGCCCTGCGTGCCGCCAGCGAAGGCCTGCTCGAACCCCTCGACTTCTCCACCATCCAGCGTGATCGCATCGACCCGCGCTTCGTCTCCGACCATGGCGTCGGCTCGTTCTTCTTCTCCTTCGTGCTCGGCTACAACGAGGGCAAGCTTGGGGCCAACAAGCCGGTCGACTGGAGCGCGCTGTTCGACACCAAGACCTACCCCGGCAAGCGCGCGCTGTACAAGTGGCCGAGCCCCGGCGTGCTGGAGCTGGCCCTGCTCGCCGACGGCGTACCTGCCGACAAGCTTTACCCGCTGGATCTGGACCGCGCCTTCAAGAAACTCGACACCATCAAGAAAGACATCGTCTGGTGGGGAGGCGGTGCCCAGTCCCAGCAATTGCTGGCCTCCGGTGAAGCCGCGCTCGGGCAGTTCTGGAACGGGCGCGTCTACGCGCTGCAGCAGGATGGTGCCCCGGTGGGCGTGAGCTGGAAGCAGAACCTGGTCATGGCCGACTTCCTGGTCATTCCCAAGGGTGCCAAGAACAAGGACGCGGCCATGAAGTTCCTGGCCAACGCCAGCAGCGCCAAGGGCCAGGCCGACTTCGCCAACCTTACCGCCTACGCCCCGGTGAACCTCGACAGCGTCGCCGAGCTCGACAAGAAACTCGCACCCAACCTGCCAACCGCCTACGCCCAGGACCAGGTCACCCTCGACTTCGCCTACTGGGCCAAGAACGGCCAGGCAATCGCTGCGCGCTGGAATGAGTGGCTGGTCAAATGAAAGTCGCCATCAACGCCCTGCACAATGCCCAAGGTGCCGACCCCGGCACCGGCGCACCGCGAGCGGCCGTGCGCCGCCCGCCACTGAGCCAGCGCTGGCGCGGCAGCCGCAACCTGCTGCCGGCCCTGTTGTTCCTCGGCCTGTTTTTCTTTGCGCCATTGATCGGCCTGCTGCTGCGTGGGGTGCTGGAGCCGGTGCCTGGGCTGGGCAACTACGAGCAGCTGTTCGCCAACTCAGCCTACGCGCGGGTGCTGTTCAACACCTTCTCGGTGGCGGGTCTGGTGACGGTGATCAGCGTATTGCTGGGCTTTCCGCTGGCCTGGGCGATCACCTTGGTGCCTCGTGGCTGGGGGCGTTGGCTGCTGAACATCGTGCTGCTGTCCATGTGGACCAGCCTGCTGGCCCGCACCTATTCCTGGCTGGTGCTGCTGCAAGGCTCGGGAGTGATCAACAAGCTGCTGATGGCGCTGGGCATCATCGATGCGCCGCTGGAAATGGTGCACAACCTCACCGGTGTAGTGATCGGCATGAGCTACATCATGATCCCATTCATCGTGCTGCCACTGCAGGCGACCATGCAGGCCATCGACCCGATGGTGCTGCAGGCAGGCTCGATCTGCGGTGCAAGCCCCTGGACCAATTTCTGGAAAGTGTTCATCCCGTTGTGCCGTTCAGGCTTGTTCTCGGGTGCGCTGATGGTGTTCGTGATGTCGCTCGGTTACTACGTCACCCCGGCATTGCTGGGCGGTGCGCAGAACATGATGCTGCCCGAGTTCATCATCCAGCAGGTGCAGTCGTTCCTGAACTGGGGGCTGGCCAGCGCCGCCGCGGCACTGCTGGTGGTGATCACCCTGGTGCTCTTCTACCTGTACCTGAAGCTGCAGCCGGAATCCCCGGTCGGCAATGCGAGGTAATCCTTCATGCTCCTGTCCCCCAACGCCATGGGTCGCCCGCTGCGCACCGGCCTGTACCTGACCACCGGGATCATCGCCGCCTTCCTGCTGCTGCCGGTGGTGTTCATCGTCCTGCTGTCGTTCGGCTCCTCCCAGTGGCTGGTGTTCCCGCCCCCCGGCTGGACCTTCAAATGGTACGACCAGTTCTTCTCCAACCCCGAGTGGATGGACGCCGCGCTGGCCAGCCTCAAGGTGGCTGTGCTGACCACCTTCGCCGCCGTGGCCCTGGGCCTGCCGACCGCCTTCGCCCTGGTACGCGGGCGCTTTCCCGGGCGCGAACTGCTCTATGGACTGTTCACCATGCCGATGATCGTGCCGCTGGTGATCATCGCGGTCGCGGTCTACGCGCTGTTCCTGAAGCTGGGCTATACCGGCACGCTGTTCGCCTTCGTGGTCAGCCACGTGATCGTCGCCCTGCCCTTCACCATCATCTCGATCATCAACTCGCTGAAGCTGTTCGACCAGTCGATCGAGGATGCCGCGGTGATCTGCGGCGCCTCGCGGCTGCAGGCGATCGTCAAGGTCACCTTCCCGGCCATCCGCCCGGGCATGATCGCCGGCGGCCTGTTCGCCTTCCTGGTGTCGTGGGATGAGGTCGTGCTGAGCGTGATGATGGCCAGCCCAGACCTGCAGACCTTGCCAGTGAAGATGTGGACCACCCTGCGCCAGGACCTGAGCCCGGTGATCGCCGTCGCCTCGACACTGCTGATCGGCCTGTCGCTGCTGGTCATGTTCATCGCCAGCGCCCTGCGCCGCCGCAACGAAACCAACGCCTGAGTGCCGGAGACAACAATAATGAGTGCAGTCATCAAAGAAGCCGCGCACGGCAAGACCCTGGTCTCCCTGCGCAACCTGAACAAGCACTACGGCGACTTCGCCGCGGTCGACAACATCAGCCTGGACATCCAGGACGGCGAATTCCTCACCTTCCTCGGCTCCAGCGGCTCGGGCAAGTCCACCACCCTGTCGATGCTGGCCGGCTTCGAGACCCCCAGCAGCGGCGAGATCCTGGTCGAAGGCCGCTCGCTGGTGAACGTGCCGCCGCACAAGCGTGACATCGGCATGGTGTTCCAACGCTACTCGCTGTTCCCGCACCTGAGCGTGCGCGACAACATCGCCTTCCCACTGGCCATCCGCAAGCTGGGCAGCGCCGAGATCGCCAAGCGCGTCGACGCCATGCTCAAGCTGGTGCAGCTGGAAACCTTCGCACACCGGCGCCCGGCCCAGCTCTCCGGCGGCCAGCAACAGCGCGTGGCGATCGCCCGAGCGCTGGTGTACGAGCCACGCATCCTGCTGATGGACGAGCCCCTCGGTGCCCTGGACAAGAAACTGCGCGAAGACCTGCAGGACGAGTTGCGTCAGCTGCACCGGCGCCTGGGTATCACCATCGTCTACGTCACTCACGACCAGGAAGAAGCGATGCGCCTGTCCCAGCGCATCGCCATCTTCAGCCACGGCAAGATCGTCGGTCTGGGCAGCGGTTACGACCTCTATCAGAACCCGCCAAACGCGTTCGTCGCCTCGTTCCTGGGCAACTCCAACTTCCTCCGGGTCACCGCCAGCAGCCATGGCGCGGCGGCGTTCGAGGGCCAGTCGCTGGCCATTCGCCTGACCTCGGGGTTGGCCGCAGGTCAGGATGCGCTGATCATGGTTCGCCCGGAAAAGGCCCTGGCGCTGAGCGCCGAACAGGCGACCCGTGAACCGCTGCCGGCAGGCTGGAATGAAGTGAGCGCCAAGGTCGGCGAGGTCTTGTTCCTCGGCGAAAGCCAGACCTGTCACGTGGTGACGGCAGGCGGTACCGAAATGACGGTCAAGGCGCTATCGGCGGCAGGCATGCCGATGCAGTCAGGCGATACGGTCAAGGTACGCTGGGCGGTGGCCGATGCCTGCGTGTACACCGAGTGGGCCGAGAGCGACCTGAGCAAGGCTGCCGGCGCACACTGAGGGCCTCTTCGCAGCACGCCGCGGTGGGAAATTCTGTCTTGCTCAAAATCTAAAGGTCTAACCCAATCCCTGTGAGAGCGGCGGTTCGCCGCCGCGACTTGTCCCGCGCACACGGGCGTGGCCCGTGCCAGGCAGCGCGGTGTCTTTTTCGCGGGTTAATGACCCGCTTCGCTCGTTTCGGCCTCTTCGCCACCTGTTCTGCCTTCCATTGCGCTACTGACGCTCGATGCAGATACAGCATGTCGGGGGCTGCTGCACGGCCCTTTCGCGACACGAGGCCACTCCTGCAGAAGTCGATTTCTATGCATTGACCATCTTGTATATACATGATGATATAAGAGCGAAGTCATTCCTCTGGTTGCCCTTGCCGCCCTACAACAACAAACAAGCGGAGCCCCACATGTCCAGCAAGCCCGTGATCGAGCGGCGCTCGATCGACTACATTCCCGAAGCTGAACGCCATGGACGCGTGTACAGCCAGTTCACCCTGTGGCTGGGAGCCAATCTGCAGATCACCGCCATCGTGACCGGCGCCCTCGCCGTCGTGCTCGGCGGTGATGTGTTCTGGTCATTGATCGGCCTGCTGCTGGGCCAGGTGATCGGCGGAGCGGTCATGGCCTTGCACGCAGCCCAAGGGCCGCGGTTGGGGCTGCCGCAGATGATCTCCAGCCGCGTGCAGTTCGGCGTCTATGGCGCGGCCATCCCGATGGTGCTGGTGTGCCTGATGTACCTGGGGTTCACCGCCACCGGCACGGTACTGTCGGGCCAGGCCATCGGCCAGTTGCTCAGCGTCAGCGACAGCGCCGGCATCCTGATCTTCGCCGGCGTGATCGTGCTGGCCACTCTCGCCGGCTACCGCGTGATCCACTGGATCGGCCGCGTGGCCAGCGTGCTGGGGATCATTGCGTTCGTCTATCTGTTCAGCCGTATCCTGCTGCTCGCCGATATCGGCCAACTGCTGGACAACCGCCACTTCACCTGGGCCTCATTCTTGCTGGCGGTATCGCTGGCCGCCTCATGGCAGATCGCTTTCGGCCCCTACGTCGCCGACTATTCACGCTACCTGCCCAGCAACACCTCCGCGCTGAAGACCTTTCTCGCCGCCGGCCTGGGCTCGGTGATCGGCGCCCAGGCATCGATGATCCTCGGCGTGTTCGCCGCCGCCATTGCCGGCGGCCAGTTCTCGGGGCGTGAAGTGGCCTATATCGTCGGCCTGGGCGGCGCCGGTACCACCGCAGCGCTGCTGTACTTCGCCATCGCCTTCGGCAAGGTGACCATCTCCACCCTCAACAGCTACGGCAGCTTCATGTGCATCGCCACGATCATCAGCGGTTTTCGCGGCAGCCTGCAGATCAGCCGCCTGCAGCGCTTGCTGTTCGTGCTGGGCATCGTGGGTGCAGCGACGCTGGTGGCCCTGCTCGGCCAGCATTCGTTCCTGAGTGCATTCAAGTCGTTCATCCTGTTCCTGCTGACCTTCTTCGTGCCCTGGAGCGCGGTCAACCTGGTGGACTACTACTTCATCACCCGCGAGCGCTACGACATCCCTGCCCTGGCCGATCCCGACGGACGCTATGGCCGCTGGAACTGGCCCGGCATCATCGTCTACAGCATCGGAGTGCTGATCCAGATGCCCTTCATCGACACCAAGCTGTACACCGGGCCCATGGTTGCGCACCTGGGCGGCGTCGATGTGTCGTGGCTGATCGGGTTGATGGTGCCTAGCGTGCTGTATTACTGGGTTGCCCGGGGCAAGGCCAAGCACGCACCGGCGCAGCTGATCGAACCCCAGGCACGTTGACCGACGCCAGCGCGGTCTTTTGCAGGAGCGGCCTTTCGCGACACAAGGCCGCTCCTGCAGTCAGTCCCGATAATCCGGCGCCACTTTCTCCAGCAACCGCAACAGCGCCCCCCAGGCCAGCCCCATGGCATCCGGGTCCGCCAGCTCACCGGGCTTGAGCGGCCGTGCCGGGGCATTGAACTGCTGCTCGGTATGCGCGCAGACCTCGGGCGATGGCAGCACCACCTTCCCGGCGCTCTGCGCCGCCAACTGAATTTCGCAGGCCTTCTCCAGATAGAACATGCGCAGAAACGCCTCGCCCGCCGTGCGTCCTACCGTCAGCAACCCATGATTGCGCAGGATCATCACCGGCTTGTCGCCGAGGTCGGCGACCAGGCGCTGCTGCTCGTCCATGTCCAGGGCAACCCCTTCATAGTCGTGGTAAGCAACCTTGCCGTAGAACTCCATGGAGATCTGGTTGACCGGTAGCAGCCCGCACTCAAGCGCCGCCACCGCGCACCCGGCGCGGGTGTGGGTGTGCAACACGCACTGGGCATCCTCGCGTGCGCCGTGGATGGCGCTGTGGATGACGAAGCCCGCCGGATTGACCGGGTACGGCGACGCCTCCACGGCGCGCCCTTGCAAGTCGATCTTCACCAGGTTGGACGCGGTGATTTCCTCGAACAGCAGGCCGTAGGGATTGATCAAAAAATGATGCTCGGGGCCGGGTATGCGCACCGAGATGTGCGTGAAGATCAGGTCCGTCATGCGGAAATGGGCAATCAGCCGATAACAGGCGGCCAGTTCCTCACGCAGGGTACGTTCGCTGGGGTGCATGGTGTCATCCAGGTTGTTCTTGTGGGACGAGCTTACCCCGGTACGAGGGGGTGAGCCGAAGCTAGTCCTGCCAAAGTAAAAAAACAAGTTGATTTTTTACTGAAGGTACACTTCCATGAAAAAAACAAGAACGCACGCTGGAGCCCGCACGCATGTCGACTGCCTTCGCTCACCTGTTCGAACCCTTGCAGATCCGTGGCAAACGCCTGAAGAACCGCATCATGTCCAGTGGTCATGACACCTGTCTGCCCACCGACAACCTGGTCAACGACAAGCTCGTCGCCTATCAACGCGCCCGCGCCGAGGGCGGCGCCGGCCTGATCGTGCTGCAGGTCGCCGGGGTGCACGACAGTGCGCGCTACACCTCTCACGTGCTGATGGCCACCGACGATGCCTGCATCGACGGCTACCGGCGCATTGCCCAGGCCTGTCATGCACATGGCACCGTGGTGTTGTCGCAGTTGTTCCATCCCGGCCGGGAGATCATGGAATCGGCCGATGGCTTGCTGGCGGTGGCCTACTCGGCCTCGGCGGTGCCCAACGAGCGCTTTCGCGTGATGCCGCGCGCCCTGGAGCAGCCGATGATCGACGAAATCGTCCAGGGCTACGCCAGTGCAGCCCGGCGCCTGCACCAGGCCGGGCTGGATGGCGTCGAGGTGGTGGCCAGCCATGGTTACCTGCCCGCGCAGTTTCTCAACCCACGCGTCAATCGTCGCACCGATGGCTACAACGGCAACCTCGAAGCCCGCCTGCGTTTTCTGCGCGAAGTGCTGGCGGCGGTGCGTGCAGCCACTGACGAACAGTTCATCGTCGGCCTGCGCATCAGCGCTGACGAACGCGACAGCGAAGGGCTGAGCGAAGACGAATCACTGGCGGCCGCCATCGCGGTGCAGAACCAGGTCGATTACCTGCACATCGTCGCCGGCACCTCGGCCACCCTGGGTGGCGCGGTGCATATCGTCCCGCCGATGGCCATCGAGCCGGCCTACCTGGCCCGCGAAGCCGGCAGTTTCAAGGCGCGCCTGGACATCCCGCTGTTCGTCACTGGCCGTATCAACCAGCCACAGGAAGCCGAACAAATGCTCGCCCGCGGCCAGGCCGATGTGTGCGGCATGACCCGTGCGCTGATCTGCGACCCGCAGATGCCGGCCAAGACCGAACAAGGCCGTGTCGAGGACGTGCGCGCCTGCATCGCCTGCAACCAGGCCTGCATCGGCCATTTCCACCGTGGCCTGCCGATCTCCTGCATCCAGCACCCGGAAACCGGTCGCGAACTGCAGTACGGCAGCGTCACACCCGCGCCCCTGCGCAAGCGCATCCTGGTGGCCGGTGGTGGCCCGGCAGGCATGAAGGCGGCCATCGTCGCCGCCGCCCGAGGCCATGAGGTGACGCTGTATGAAGCGGGCCCGCAGCTCGGCGGCCAGGTGCTGCTGGCGCAACTGCTGCCGCGGCGCAGCGAGTTCGGCGGCGCCAGCACCAACCTGCAGCGCGAACTGGCACTGGCCGGCGTGCAGGTGGTACGCAATACCCGCGTAGACCGCGCGCTGGTCGAGCGCGAACGGCCAGACCTGGTGATCGCAGCCACCGGCGCCACCCCTTACTGGCCTGCATTCGAGCGCAGCGGCGAGTTGCAGGTGGTGGATGCCTGGCAGGTGCTGCGCAACGAGCACGCCCTGGGGCGCTCGGTGCTGGTGCTGGACTGGCGCTGCGACTGGATCGCCCCGGGCATCGCCGAACGCCTGGTGCGTGAAGGCCATCACGTGCAACTGGCGGTCAACGGTACTCACTGCGGCGAGAGCCTGCCGCTCTACGTACGTGACCAGATGGCCGGGGAACTGCACCGCCTCGGGATCCCCATCACCCCCTACGCCCGCCTCTACGGCACCGACGACAACACCGTGTACCTGCAACACACCGCCAGTGGCGAGCCCATGATCTTCGAACAGATCGACACCCTGGTGCTGTGCCTGGGTCACCAGCCTGTCGACACCCTGGCCCAGGAGCTGGCCGGGTTGGTCGAAGTACGGCGCATCGGCGACTGCCTGGCCCCGCGAACCGCTGAAGAGGCGATCCATGACGGCCTGGCGGTTGCCTGGTCGCTCTGAGGCTGGTCATACTCCCGGTTTTGCCGATGGACCGACACTTGATGAGCCAGCGTCCCCTCGTCCCGCAACTCGCCGAAGGCGGCACTGCCGCCCCGCAGTTCCTCGGTTCCCGCATCCGCGGCCTGCGCAAGCGCCGCGGCATGACCCTGGCGGAGCTGGCCCGTCTGAGCGAGCTGACCGCCGGCTACATCAGCCAGCTGGAACGCAACCTTTCATACCCGTCGATCCCGGCGCTGTTCAACATCGCCCGCAGCCTGGGCGTGACCATCCAGTGGTTCTTCGCCAGCGAAGCCAGCACCGCGCCCGAGGACCAAGGCTTCGTGGTGCGCAGGCAAAGCCGCCTGAGCGTGCATTACGAAGATGGCGTGGTCGACCAGTTGCTCACCCCGCAACCCAACCGCCAGCTGGAGATGCTGCATTCGCGCTTCCCGCCGGGCGCCTACAGCCAGGAAAGCTACAGCCACGAAGGCGAGGAAGCCGGCTATGTGTTGTCAGGGCGTTTCGAGCTGTGGGTAGGCGAACGCCACTTCCTGCTCGAAGAAGGCGACAGCTTCAGTTTCCCTAGCCAGGAGCCACACCGCTATGGCAACCCTGGCGAGGTGGACACGGTGGTCATCTGGGTGATCACGCCGCCAACCTTCTGAACGATCGCCTGCGCCTGATCGTCATTTTCCATTCACACCCCTGTCGTAATCTGCCGGACATACCTGTGCCTCAAGGATCCCGGCATGCCCCGCCCTCTCGCTGTTCTGCTCTGCCTGCTACCCCTGCTGGCTCAGGCGGAGCCCGCCACACTGCGTATCCAGGGCTCCAACACCATTGGCGCAGCACTGGGCCCTGCGCTGGTGCGCGGGCTGCTGCAAAGCCAAGGTGCACAAGACATCCGCAGCGAACGTGGGAAACGGCCCAACGAGACTGACATCCGTGCCCGCGACGCCCAGGGCCAGCCATTGCTGATCAATATCGCCGCACATGGTTCCAGCACCGGCTTCAGTGCCCTGGACAGCGGCGAAGCCGACCTTGCCGCCGCCTCGCGCCCTATCTCCGACCAGGAAGCCCAGCAACTGCAACGTCTGGGCGACCTGCGCAGCGCGGCCAGCGAGCAGGTGATCGGCCTGGACGGCGTCGCGGTCATGGTGCACCCCGACAACCGCCTGCAGCAGTTGAGTACCGCACAATTGGCACAGGTCTTCTCTGGCCAGATCCAACGCTGGGAGCAACTCGGCGTAGCGGGCGGCCCCATTCACCTGTACGCCCGTGACGACCGCTCCGGCACCTTCGAAACCTTTCGCGCCCTGGTTCTGCAACCGCAGGCACTGGAGCTCTCGCCACGGGCCAAACGCTTCGAATCCGGCGACGCCTTGGCCGAACGGGTCAAGGCCGATCCTGCGGCCATCGGCTTCAGCAGCCTGACCACCGTGCATGGCGCCAAGCTGCTGGCCATCGCCGAGGGCGATGCTCCAGCCCTGTTGCCAACCCGTGCAGCCGTGGCCAGCGAAGACTATCCACTGTCGCGGCGGCTGTTCTTCTATCTGCCGACTCACCCGAGTGCTCAGGCCAAGGCCCTGGCCGAATTCACCCAGAGCGCAGCCGGCCAGGCCATTGTCGCCGCCCAGGGTTTTGTCTCGCAGCAGGTCAAGGCAGTGCCGGTCGCGGTACAGGCCCAGATGCCCGCGCAATACCGTGCCCTGGCTGCAGAGGCCCAGCGCCTGAGCGTCAACTTCCGTTTCCAGGAAGGCAGCGCCAGCCTCGACAACAAGGCCTTGCGCGATGTACAGCGGGTCAGCGACTACCTGCGTCAGGCCGGCAAGCTGCATGACAAAACGGTACTGGTGGGGTTTGGCGACCCCAAGGAAACACCCGGCCGCGCCGCCCTGCTCTCGCGCCTGCGCGCCATGGCCGTGCGCCGCGAACTGGCGCGCAATGGCGTGGAGATCCGGGATGTCACCGGCATGGGTGATGAACTGCCGGTGGCCGACAACGACCTGGAACAGGGACGCCTGCGCAATCGCCGGGTCGAGGTCTGGGTCTACTGACCCGCCTGGCGCTTGCCCCCAGAGGCGCGATGCGCGTACCGTGCCGGGCATTCCTGTGCAGGAGAACCGTCGCGTGTCCCTCAAAGCCCTGCGTACCCTGGTCACCATCGCCCGCCACGGCACCTTCGCCCGCGCCGCCGACCTGCTGAGCTTGACCCCTTCGGCGGTCAGCCTGCACATCAAGACGCTCGAGGACGAACTGCAAGTGCCGCTGTTCGACCGCAGCCGCCGCCAGGTGACACTCACCGAAGCCGGGCAATTGGCCGTGGCGCGGGCCGAAAGCATTCTCACTGCCTACGACGAGCTGGCCGACACCCTGGCCAGCGGCCCGAGCCTGCGTGGTCGGCTGCGTATCGGTGCGATCCATACCGTGCTCGCCCGACGCCTGCCAAAGGCGCTGGTGTGGATCAAGGCGCACCATCCACATCTGCACATCAGCGTGGTCTCGGGCATGTCCGCAGAGCTGGCCCGGCGGATCGAAGACGGTGAACTGGACGCCGCCATCACCACCGAACCGGTCAGCCCCTACCCGCAGAGCCTGCAGTTCAGCCCGCTGTTCTCGGACCGTTTCTGGGCTGTGGCCAGCCCCGATCTGGCCGGGCAAAGCCTGGCGCAACTGCTCGCCAGCCAACCGTTCCTGCGCTTCGACAAACGCGCCTGGGCGGGCCGGCAGATCGAACAGGAACTGCGCCGCCAGCATTTGCAGGTCAGCGAGCAGATGGAGCTGGACAGCCAGGAAGCCCTGGCACGCATGGCGGCAATGGGCCTCGGGGTGGCGATCATCCCGATGAGCGACGATGACCTGCAACGGCTGCCGCCCGCCACCGTGCTGCCCTTTGGCGAGCCGCAATTGAGTCGCCACGTGGTGTTGCTGGAACATGAAAAGAGTCAGCGCCGGCACCTGAGCGCGGTGCTCAAGACCGCCTTGGGCAGTTGATCACGCAGCCACCTACAACCATGCAGTTTTCCTCAACAGTGAATGCAGAAAACAACGTTTTTTTCTGCTGACTCACCCCGCTAACCTGTGCCGGTACCCGACCACGGAACCGCGACCATGCTGCCCCTGCTCCTCACCACCCTGGTGCCCATCATCCTGCTGATCGCCCTCGGCACCCTGTTGCGGGTGCGCGGTTTTCTCGCGGAGGGTTTCTGGCCCGGCGCCGAGCGCCTGAGCTACTACGTGCTGCTGCCCTCGCTGTTCCTGCATGGCCTCGCCACCGCCAACCTGGAGGGTGTACCGGTGTTCGGCATGGTCGGCGTGCTGATGCTCTCGACCCTGGCCGGCGCGCTCCTGCTGGTGCTCTACCAGGGCGCAGCAGGCCACGATGGCGCTGATTTCACCTCGGTGTTCCAGGGCGGCATACGCTTCAACAACTACATCGGCGCGACCCTGGCGGCAGGCATCTACGGCAGCGCCGGCATCGCCCTGGCGGCCGTGGCCAACGCGGCAATCGTGCCGCTGGTCAATCTGCTTTGCGTACTGGTGTTCGCCCGATTCAGCGCTCGCCACAGCTCTCCCCTCACCGTGCTGCGGGCGATTTTCGCCAACCCGTTGATCGTGGGCTGTGCGGCTGGCCTGCTGCTGCGGGTCACCGGCCTTGGCCTGCCGGCGGGCCTGGAACCGACGGTCAAGGCCCTTGGCCAGGCCGCCCTGCCCCTTGGGTTGCTGTGCGTCGGAGCGGCATTGGGCGGCGCGCGGATGGGCCAGCAGGTCAAGCCCCTGGTGGCCGCCTCGGCGTTCAAGTTCCTGGTCATGCCACTGACCACCTTCGGCCTGTGTCGCCTGCTCGGTCTCAGCGGCCAGGCCGCCGTGGTTGCCGTGCTGTTCCAGGCACTGCCCACCGCGTCGTCGTCCTACGTCATGGCCCGGCAGATGGGGGGCAACGCGCCGCTGATGGCGACCATCATCGCGTTGCAGACCGTCGCTGCAGCAGCCACCCTGCCATTGATGCTCAGCCTCACGCTAAGTTGAAGCCGCTTGGCTAGAATGGAGTCAGCTCACTGACGCGGAAGCCCGATCATGCGCCACTCGTGGATGGTCATCAGCCTGTTCCTGGCCCTGCCCGCAGGCCCGTTGCATGCCGCCGAGAGCGCCAAGGCTGCAGTCGCCGAAGACAAGGCCCAGGCGCTCGAACAAAAAGTGGTAAACGACGCCCCGCCACCCAAGGCGCCGGAGAAGATCACCCCCACCGAGGTGCAGGCCGTGGACCCGGCCGGGCAGGCGCCGCTGGACGACAGCATTACCTGCCTTGCCCGCACCCTCTACTGGGAAGCCAAGGGCGCCGACGAGACAGACATGAAGGCGGTCGCCAGCGTCGTGCTCAACCGCCTGGGCAAGGACGGCTTCCCCGACACCATCTGCGGCGTGGTCAAGCAAGGCGTCGAGAGCAAGAGCTGCCAGTTCTCCTGGTGGTGCGACGGGCGCCCTGACCAGGTCGAGGAAAAGGAGCGCTACGGGGTCGCCAAGGAAATCGCGCGCAAGGCGTTGAACCAGCAGTTGCAGGACAGCACCGCCGGAGCGCTGTACTTCCATGATCGCACTGTGCGGCCAGACTGGGCCAAGGCCTATCGGCGCACAGCGCAGACCACGCACTTCATCTTCTACAAGCCCAACCAGGCACTGGCGCGCTAGCGCGACGACGGGCCATCAGAAATCGAGGGTCCCGGAGAACTTCACCAACCGCGGGTCGCCCTGGGTCAGGTAACCGCCGTTGGCCGAGGCCCAATAGTTCTTGTCGGTCAGGTTTTCGACGTTCATGCGCAAGGTGATGTCTTTTTCCTGCACCTTGAAGCGATAGCGCGCACCGACGTCGAAACGGTTCCAGGTCGGCAGGCTCAGGGTGTTGGCCGGGTTGGCGTACTGCCCGCCGGTGCGCAGCATGCGTGCATTGAGCGCCACGCCGTCGAGCCCTGGCACGTCCCAGTCGACGCTGGCATTGAGCTGGAAGGTCGGGACACCCACCGCGTGGTTGCCATCGTTGGTGCCGTTCTGGGTGTTCTTCAGTTCCGTGTCCATGCGCGTACCACCGGCCATCAGGCGCAGGCCCGGCACCGGCTCGCCAAACACGCTGAGTTCGACGCCCTTGTTGACCTGCTCGCCGTCCTGCACATAAAGATTGCCCTGCACGTAGCCATCGGTGGGCCGCTCGATACGGAACACCGCCAGGTTGGCACCGTAGGTCTGGCGGTCGAACTTGATGCCCGCCTCGATCTGCTTGGTCTTGGCCGGCGGGAACACCTCACCGAGGTTGACCACCTGCCCCGACGCCGTGGCGCCCTGGGCCAGGCCCTGGATGCTGTTGGCGTACAACGAGACCGACGGGTTGAGCTTGTAGACGATGCCATACACCGGCGTGGTGACCGCTTCGTCGTAGAACGCAGTGCGTCCGGCGTCCACCCCCGTGCCGCGGTAGGCATAGCCTTCGACGCGCAGTTGCTGGCGACGCACGCCTGCGGTGAGCAGCAGCGTGTCGTCGAACAGGCCCACGGTATCGGACAACGCCAGGCTGCGGTTGCGGGTCTTGCCGGTCACGCCCGGGTCATCGAGCATGCCACCGACCAGCGTAGGCGTCGTCGGCTTGGGCAGTGGGTTGGTGTTGAAGATGTTGGTGTTCTGCGAGCTGTAGAACACATAGGCGTTTTCCTGCTGGGTCCAGATGCTCGCCGCACCGAGATTCAGCTGGTGGCTCACCGGGCCGGTCTGGAAGCGGCCGTTGATACCGGCCATCAGGCTGGTGTTGTCTTCGTTGTGCGGGATCTGCGAACCGCCGATGGTCGCGGCGCCCGTGGCAGCGTTGGTGAGGACCGGCGTGCCGTAGAAGCCGTTCTCACGGGTGTGCTTGACGCCACCGCTGATGTACCCGCTCCAGTTCTCGTTGAAGTCGTAGTCGCCGCGCAGCATGCCGAAGGTGTCTTCGGTTTCGGTCCACGACCAGTCCTGGCCGTAGTTGTGATCGGCGCTCGGCGCGCGCGGGATGCTGGTCACCGCCGACCCCAGGCGCACCGAGTTGCGCAGGTGATTGACGCGCTGCTTCTGGTAACCGATGTCGGCCGACAGGCGCAGTTGGTCACCACGGTAGTCCAGCCCGGCGACGAACAGCTTGCTGCGTTGGTCCTGGTCGTCCACGGCGGTTTCGCCTTCACGCTGGGACAGGTTCAGGCGCGCACCGAAACGGTTGTCCTCACCGAAACGCTGACCGATGTCCAGGTGCTCACCCACCCGGCCATCACTGCTGATGTCCTGGGTGTAGCGCCGGATCGGCGTGTCGCCGGCGCGCTTGGGCTGCAAGTTGACGTTGCCGCCAAGGCCGGTGCCGGTAGGGCTGGCACCGTTGAGGAACGCGTTGGGGCCCTTGAACAGCTCGACCCGCTCTACCGCGTCGGTGGAGATCATCTGCCTCGGCAGCACGCCATACAAGCCATTGAACGACACATCGTCGCCGCTCAACGGCAGGCCGCGGATCACGAAGACCTGGGACTGGTTGCCAAAGCCGAACGACTGGCGCACCGATGGGTCATTGAGCAGCACATCACCGATATCCTCGGCCTGCTGATCCTCGATCAACTGGGAGGTGTAGCTGGTCATGGTGAACGGCACGTCCATCATGTCCTGGTTGCCCAGCACGCCCATCTGCCCGCCACGGGCCACTTGCCCACCTGCGAAGGCCTCCGGCAACTGGGTGCGAGGCGCCTTGACGGCATCGGCATTGATGGCGGTGGCGTCGAGCTCCAGCGGCGCGTCAGCAGCATGGGCGGCAACGCCAAGGGAACAGCAGAGGGCGAGCAGGGTCGGACGAAAAGGACAGGAACGTGCCATGAAAGGCTCCCGATCAAGTGAATGGAGCGCCTTCCTGGCATGCATGATTGCGAGTGAGTCGTGTTTATAATGGATATTGCGAATTATTTCCAACCAATCGCACTTTTTCGCCCTTCGCCGGTCTACTGCCTCTTTTGCCGCAACAATCGGTTGCCGGTGGTTTACTGCAACTCACAAGACGAGACCAACAGCCTACGGCTTGTGTAGGATGGGCAGCGCCAACACGAGGTCGCTGCCAGTCATAGGGAGATTCTTGATGCGCGTCCTGTCATCTGTTGCCTGCCTTGGCGCCCTGTCACTCGGCCTGGTCATTTCCACCAGTGCCCAGGCGATCAGCGGCGACGAAGCGCAACTGATCGAGTCGATCAATGCCTACCGCAGCCAGGCCCAGCGCTGCGGCGCCGCAGGCTCGCTGGAGCTGCCGCCGCTCAACAGCGACACCCGCCTGGCGCTGTCGCCGGAAGGCACCCGCGACCTGCAGCAGGCCATGACCCGTGCCGCCTACCCCATGGTCAACGTCCAGGCCATCAGCCTGTCCGGGCCACGGGATGCCAAGGCGGCGATGCACGCCATCGAAGAAAGCTTCTGCCAGGTAGTGCTCGACCCGCAGTTCGTGGATATCGGTGTCAGCCAGGAAGGCCGCGACTGGCGCATCGTGCTGGCGCGCCCGCTGCTCAGCGGGCGTCTGGGTGACTGGCAGGCAGAGGGTCAGAAACTGCTGCAAGAGGTCAATGCCGCGCGCAAGATCCCGCGCCAATGCGGCGGGCAGCCCTTCGCTGCGGCACCGGCCCTGAGCTGGAATGCCACGCTGGCCGGTGCCGCCGCCAACCACACGCGGGCGATGGCCAACCAGAACTTCTTCGATCATATCGACCGAGAGGGTCGCACGCCGGGTGACCGGGCCGAGCTTGCCGGGTATCTCTACCAGCAGATCGGCGAAAACATCGCTGCCGGCCGCGACACGCCACGCAAGGTGGTCGATGGCTGGCTGGCCAGCCCTGGCCACTGCGCAACGCTGATGAACCCCGATTACCGCGAACTGGGCGCCGCCTACGCCGTGGACCCCAAGAGCGATGCGGGGATCTACTGGACGGCAATGTTCGGGTCGCCGCAGTGAGGCGGATGCATGGGGTGCGCAGCGGCCTCGGCGCCTGACGCCATCAGACTGGTCAAATGCCGTACAGCGTCTTTACTTCAAGGTACGTCCCTCAGGAACGGTGCAGCCTATGAAGATCGTAGTCACCAGCATCCTCGTCGACGACCAGGCCAAGGCCCTGGCTTTCTATCATCACGTTCTGGGCTTCCAGCCCAAAGAAGACATCGCCATGGGCCGGTACCGCTGGCTCACCCTCACCTCCCCCAACGACCCCAATGGTGTCGAGCTGCTGCTCGAGCCCGACGCCCATCCGGCCGCCAAAACCTACAAGGCTGCACTCAAGGCCGACGGCATCCCGGCCACCTCCTTCGCAGTGCGTGATATCCAGGCCGAATACACGCGCCTGCACGCGGGCGGCGTCCTGTTCACCCAGCCACCTACGCCAATGGGGCCCGTCACCGTGGCGGTATTCGACGATACCTGCGGCAACCTGATCCAGATCGCCCAACGCCATTGATCACAGCGCAATGCGGTAGAGGCGACAGCCCCCACGGCATCCGCTACATTCTGTTTACCCGCCAGCGCACATAGAACAAGGAAAAGCCGATGCGCTACGAATTCAGCGAAGTCCTGAACGACCTGGTCGACTATTTCCTCGTCGGCGACATCCAGCGCCTGGCGCGCTTCAAGGATGAAAACGCGCTACCCGACGACCTTGCCCGCGAATTCACCAGCACCGACAGCGGCGACCGCGCCGTGCTCGAAGGCGTGGTACTGCCTCTGGCGGGCATCGATAACCTGCCCTACCGCATCATCTTCAGCCTTGACGAACGAACCCCGGCCTTGCTCGAAGCCGGCAATCGCGTGGCACACCGCCGCGCAGGCTACGTGCTGCACGTGGAGAACCGTGCGCTGATGCTTTTCACCTGGCGCATGCTGCAGCACTTCACCAACAAGACCCTTGGCGACTTCATGGCCCGCTATCAGGTGCCAGGCCGGCCGATGATCGAACTCGACAACGGCTGGTACCAGGTCGAGGTCCTTGCCGGCGCAGTGGTGCGTGACGGGCTGTACGAGCCGGCGTTCGAGTTCCTGCTCAGCCGCACCCACTGCCAGCGGCCCGCCCCCGAGATCGACACCGGGTATCGCTTTTCGCTGGGTGGCGACGAAGTGCCCTCCGTCATCCCGCACTGACCCTTGCCCCCTCGGGGAGCTCCTGCTGGCAGTGGTACTCACCGACGCGGGCCGGGGCGAAACGCTGACCTCAATAGTCGAACCGGTCCACCGCCCGCCGCCGCTCGTTGTCGTCACGGCGGTCATAACCTGCCGTGGTCTGGATATTCACGTGGTGGGCGAGTTTCTGGGCAATCGACAGATCGTGCTCTTCGATCACCCGGGTAATGAACGCCCGACGAAAATCGTGCGGCATGATCTTCGCCCCCACCTGCGCGCCGCGCTGGCGGGCGATGTAGTAGATCGCATGCTTGGTGATGCGCGCACGGGTGATATGGCTGCCCCGGCGGATCCGGTTGAAGAGGAAGGGATCGTCCCCCGTGCCCTCCGGCAGTTGCGCGCGGCGCAGGTCAAGCCAGGCCTGCAGCTTGTCGAAGGCCCAGGCCGGGGCGTACTTGACCAGTTGCCGATTGCCCTTGCCCAGCACCTGCAGGCTGCGCTCGTGGAAATCGACATCGCACAAGTCGATGTCCACCGACTCGGACTTGCGCATGCCGGTGCCGTACAGCAAGGCGATGATCGCCGCATCGCGCACACCTTGCGGCCGCGGATCGGCAGCACACACCTCCATCAGCTCGCGGATCAGGCTGCGGCGCAGGTTGCGACCCGGCGGCAGGCGCGTGCCACTCGCAGGCTTGACCTCGCGAATCCTGAGCAGATGCTCGTGGTCGATCAGGCCCTGGCGCCAGGCCTCGTTCATCACCCCGCGCACGGCATTGACGTACAGCGAGGACGTGTTGGGTGCAAACCCATCGGCACGCAAGGCCGACACCAGGGCAATCACGTGGCCAGGTTCGATCAGGTGCCAGGGCACCGCGGCGATGTCACAGTCGGCGAACCCCAGCCGGTCGGCGGCATCCTGGAGGATATAGCGCATGGTCAACTGGCTGGAGGGCGCCAGGCGTGCCAGGTACTGCAGCAAGGGATTGTGCAGGGAATCGGTCAAAACGTGGATCCTGTTGCGTGAAGCGAATCATCACCTTGATACGCAAGGTTTTTATTGATGGCGAACGCGGATGCTACCTGATGATCGAGTTCGGATCGAACACGTGGCGATACAACATCACCTGGTGCAGGCTAAAGTGGAAGGCAACTCACCACCGCCGAGCGCCCATGGCTTTCTACCGCCTGACCCACACCCACCCACGCCTGACCCTTGCCACGCTCGTCGGCCTGCTCGGCGGCTGGCTGATCCCCGCAGACGACTGGACCCAACGTTTTCTCGCCGGCTGGAACCTCGGCGTCTGGCTGTACCTGGCGCTGGTGCTGTGGCTGACCTGGCGCGCCACATCGCAGACCGTGCGCAAGGTGGCCAACATCGAGGACGAGAACGCAGGCCTGGTGCTGTTTACCGTGTGCATCGCTGCCATTGCCAGCCTGGTCGCCGTGACCCTGCAACTGGCCTCCAGCCGCGGCCTGCACGGTAGCGCGCAGGCTCTGCACTACCTGTATACCGGCCTGACCGTGGCCGGATCCTGGTTGCTGATCGGTTGTATCTTCAGCCTGCACTATGCGCGGCTGTTCTACACCGACAGCCGCAAGGAACCCCCTCTGCGCTTCGCCGATGGCGAGCGCAACCCCGACTATTGGGACTTCCACTATTTCGCTTTCACCCTCAGTGTCGCGGTCCAGACCTCCGACATCGGCGTGGCAAGCCGCGGCATGCGCCGGGTGGTACTGGCCCACTCCCTGGTCGGTTTCGTGTTCAACACCGCGATCCTGGGCTTCACCATCAATATCGCTGCCGGCCTGCTCAGTTGACCGCTGGTCTGAAAGCGCAGGTCGCTCAAGCTCGCAGCCGTTCCTCGCCAAGCCACGAGGAAAACGTTTGCACGCATGGCCGCGGCTGGTTTACCAGAGCCGCATGGATGTGACCTGGGTCAAGCATTCGCCAATTTGTCATGTTCGCTGCGCGACACTGGCGCCGTAGCTGCTATGTTTAAGTTTCGCCGTACAACGACCAGGCGCCCGAATACCCGGAAATGGAGGCTGGCATGAACAAGATGACGTTCCCCAACGCCTGCCAGGTAATGCGCTGGCATTTCCACCCCCTGGGCTTCGAGGCCAGCATGGATGCACCCCGCAGCATGGTCGCGCGGTTGTTCGATCGGGCCACCGGCGAAACCGTACTGGCCATCGCTGGTATTCCCTGCGCCGCGATCATGGCCGCGGCAGATGTGGAACGCATCATCGAGGCAGTCGAAGCCGAGATGGACGCGTTCATGCCCTTCCCTACCCTGCGCGACGCCGGTTAACCCTCCTCGCCCTGCTTCAGCCCTTGCATGAACTGCTCGGCCGGTACCGGCTGCCCCAGCAAGTAACCCTGCAACGAGTCGCAGCCCAAGCGGGTCAGGAAGTCCTGCTGACGGTCGGTTTCAACGCCCTCGGCCACGATCCGCAAGCCCAACGCCTGCCCCAGTGCAACGATCGCCGAGACGATCGCGGCATCGTCGCTGTCATGCTCCAGGTCGCGGACAAAACCGCGGTCGATCTTCAGTTCGTTCGCCGGCAGACGCTTGAGGTACATCAGGCTGGAATAGCCCGTGCCGAAGTCGTCGATGGACAAATCGACGCCCATGTCGGACAGGCGCTGCAACACCGTCAGGCTGGCATCGGCATCGCGCATGGCGGTGGTCTCGGTGATCTCCAGGGTCAGGCGGTTGGCCGGCAGGCCGTTATCGGCCAGGGCCCGGGCGACACTGTCGACCAGTCCTGAATGGCAGAACTGGATGGCCGACAGGTTCACCGCGATGCGCCAATGTTCATGGCCCTGATCCAGCCACAGGCGCATCTGCCGACAGGCCTCGCCCAGCACCCATTCGCCGATGGGGATGATCAGGCCGGTCTTCTCCGCCAGGCCGATGAAACGGTCCGGCAGCAACATCCCCTGCTGGGGGTGCTCCCAGCGCAACAAGGCCTCGGCGCCGATCGGCGTGCATTGGTGCGCGTCGAATTTGGGTTGGTAATACAGGCGGAACTGGCCATGCTCGAGCGCCGCGCGCAGGTCCTGCAGCAATTGCAGTTGCTGGCGGGCATTGCTGTTCATCGAGGTGTCGAAAAAACTGTAGCCGTTCTTCCCGGCACTCTTGGCGTGATACATGGCCGCATCGGCGTTGCGCAACAGTTCGTGCTGGTCCTGGCCATTACCCGGATAGAGCACGATACCCACGCTTGCCGACAGTTGCAGGTCGTGGTCTGCCACGCGGAACGGCCTGGCCACCAGGTTGACCTGCTTGTCCGCCACGCCCACGGCATCGTCGGGCTCCTGCAACTCGACCAGCAGGACAAACTCGTCACCGCCAATCCGCGCCAGGGTGTCCTGGCTATGCAGATGCCCGCGCAACCGCGCAGCCACGGCCTTGAGCAACTGATCGCCAACATGGTGACCAAAGGCATCGTTGACCGGCTTGAACCCGTCCAGGTCGATGAACATCAGCGCAAAGCAACCGCCTTGCTCTGCCACCTTGGCCATGGCCTGCTCGATACGGTCGGCCAGCAAGGTGCGGTTCGGCAGCCCGGTCAGGGTGTCATGCAGGGCCAGTTGCGTCAGCTCCTGATTGGCCTGGGTCAATGAGCGCGCAAGTTCCGCGGTGCGGGATTCGAGGCGCGCGTCCAGCACCGACGTCAGCAAGGCCACCGCCAGCACCGCCAGGGTGGTGATCAATACTGCATAGTCCAGCCAGTCACCAGACAACCCGCCGACCAGCGCACCGCAGTAACTGCCCACGGGGAAGTTGGCCGCCGCCATGCCGGTGTAGTGCATGCCGACGATGGCAACCCCCATCAGCACCGCTGCGGCACCGCGGATCTGCCGAACGTACGGCGTCTGCCTGCGCAGGCGGAAGGCAATCCACAAGGCTGCCGCCGAGGCGCCCATGGCGATGGCCAGCGAAGCACCGAACAGCGCCGGGTCGTAGTCGATCCCGGGCAGCATCTGCAAGGCAGCCATGCCGGTGTAGTGCATGCAGGCGATCCCGGTACCCATGAACAGCGCACCCAAGCCCACCTGCGGGCAACTCAACCGCGGCTGGCTGACCAACCACAAGGCAAAGCCTGCAGACAACACGGCGATCAGCAGTGACAGCGCGGTCAAGCCCAGGTCGTAGCCCAGCTCGATGGGCAACTCGAAGGCCAGCATGCCGATAAAGTGCATCGACCAGATGCCGGTTCCCATCGCCAGCGCCCCGCCGCCCATCCACAGATACACCGCGCGACCCTTGGCGGTGGCGATGCGGCCTGCGAGGTCGAGTGCGGTGTAGGATGCCAGGATGGCCACGCACAGCGAGATCAACACCAGCGAAGAGGAGTAGCTACCTGTCAGCATTTCAAGTTCCGGCAGAGGGCGAAGAAGGGCCCGGAAAAGGCGGAGGATTTTACGCGAACAGGGAGCAAAGGCACGGGATTTTGCGGGGGCTACAGGGTGGAAGATCCAGCGGTCGGTTACGCACGGTGCCGACGCTATCGCGGGCTTGCCCCGCGATCACGCCGGCACTGCAACCTTACTGTTTGTCAGCCTCGGCGAAAGCCGGCCCCGCCTCCCAGCCGCCACCCAATGCCGCGATCAACTGCACACTGGCCACCAGGCGACCCTGCAGCAGATTCAGCACACTGCGCTCGTTACTCAGCGCTGTGGTCTGCACGTTCACCACGTCCAGGTAGCCGATCAGCCCGGCGCGGTACTGGTTCTCGGTCAGGCGCAACGACTCGCGGGCAGCATCCAGCGCCTCCTGGCGGACCACGGCTTCGTCGGCATACACCTTCAGTTGCACCATGTAGTTCTCGACCTCCTTGAAGCCATCGAGCACGGTCTGCCGATACTGCGCCACGGTCTGGTCGTAGACCGCCACGGTGCGGTCCACCTCGGCGCTGCGCTTGCCGGCATCGAACAGGGTCAGCGCCAGTTGTGGCCCGACCGACCAGTAGCGGTTCGGCAGCTCGATCCAGTTGTTGAAGCTGCTGCTCGAATAGCCGCCGTTCATGCTCAACGACAGGTCGGGGAAATAGGCTGCGCGCGACACACCAATGTTCGAGTTGGCCGCCATCACCTTGCGCTCCGCCGAGGCGATGTCCGGGCGGCGCTCCAGCAACTGCGACGGCAGGCTTACCGGGATCGGCGGCAGCGCCGGAATATCATTGCTGGCAGCCAGCGAGAACTCGGCAGGCGCCTTGCCCATGAGTACGGCGATGGCGTTTTCATACTGGGCGCGCTGCCAGGCCAGGTCGATCAGGTCGGCCTGGGTGCTCTTGAGCTGGGTACGCGCCTGAGCGACGGCATCGGGGCCGGCGACGCCTGCACGGTACTGGTTCTGGTTCATTCGCAACGAGCGCTCGTAGGCGGCCACGGTGGCTTCGAGCAAGCGCTTCTGCTCGTCGATGACGCGCAGTTGCAGGTAGTTCTGCACCAGCTCCGACTGTTGGCTCAGACGGATCGCCGCCATGTCGGCCAGGCTGGCCTCGGCGCTGGACTCATTGGCGTTCATGGTCTCGCGCAACTTGCCCCAGAGGTCGATCTCCCAGCTCACGCCCAACTGCGCGTTGTAGGTGTCGCGAATGCCGCTGCTGTTGTTCGACAGGCTGGAGCTGGAGCTGCCGGTGCCCTGGGCTGAACGGTTCTTGCTGGTGGTGAGGTTCAGCGACGGGAACAGCGAGGCGCGGCTGCTGCGTACCAGGGCCTGGGCCTGACGGTACTGCGCTTCGTACTGGGCAACCGTCTGGTTGCTGCGGTTGAGCTCCTCGACCAAAGCGTTCAAGCCCTTGTCGCCGTACAGCTCCCACCAGGCACCGCGGGCGATGGCATCCGACGGGTTGGCCTGGGTCCAGCCCTCGGCCTGCTTGAACTGCGCCGGGCTGCTGACCTCCGGGCGATGATAATCCGGGCTCAGGGTACAGGCGCTGAGCATCGCCACGCACAGGCCGGCACCGAGCAGGCGCGAGCCACGGCCACGGGTCAGCAGTTGCAGGGCACGGTGCAGCGGGGTCTGGGCAAAGTTCATAGCGGGGTTTCCAGGGCGGCGTCGGTGCGCACGCCGCGCCAACGGTTGAAACGGTGGCGCGCGCGGTCCAGGTACAGGTAGACCACCGGCGTGGTGTAGAGGGTGAGGATCTGGCTGAAGACCAGGCCACCGATGATGGTCAGGCCCAGCGGCTGACGCATTTCCGCGCCTTCGGCCTGGCTGAGCAGCAGCGGCAGCGCACCGAGGATGGCAGCGATGGTGGTCATCAGGATCGGCCGCAGGCGCAGCAGGCAGGCGCGGCGGATCGACTCTTCCGGCGACAGGCCTTCGTTGCGTTCCAGTTGCAGGGCCAGGTCGATCATCAGAATGGCGTTCTTCTTCACCACCCCGATCAGCAGGAACAGGCCCAGCAACGAAATCAGGCTGAATTCCCCGCCGGTCAGGTACAGCGTGAGCAGCGCACCGACGCCGGCCGAAGGCAGGGTCGAGAGGATCGTCAGCGGGTGGATGTAGCTTTCGTAGAGAATGCCCAGCACCAGGTACACCAGCACCAGGGCGCCGAGAATCATGAACGGCTGGCCTTCGGCGTTCTTGGTGAAGGCATCGGCGTCGCCACCGAGCTTGGCGATCACCGACTCGGGAAGGCCCAGCTTGGCCACCTCGCGCTCCAGCGCGGCCAGGGCCTGGTCGACGCTGTAGCCCTCGGCGACATCGAAGGAAATATCCTCGGACGCGAACTGCCCTTCGTGGCTGACACGGTCGTTGGCCAGGCTGTTCTCGTAGCGGGCGATGGTCGACAGCGGCACGCGCGCGCCATCGGTGGTAATCACCTGCACCTGCTCGAGCGTACTGGGGTCCCAGGCGTACTTGGGGTTGATCTCCATCACCACCTGATACTGGTTGAGGCTGTCGTAGATGGTCGAGATCTGCCGCTGGCTGTAGGCGTTGTTCAGGACTGCGGTGACCATGTCCATGTCGATGCCCAGGCGCTTGGCCTGGTCGCGATCGACCACCAGCGTCACCTGCTGGGTGCCGGCACCGTCACGGGCATCGATGGCGGTCAGCTCGGGCAGCTTGCGCAAGGCCGCAGCCACTTTCGGGAACCACTCGCGCAGGGCCGCCAGATCGCCGCTCTGCAGGGTGTAGAGGTATTGCGAGGTGCTCTGGTCACGGCCACCGCCACCGAGCTGCAGGTCCTGGTCGGCCATCAGATAGAGGCGTCCGCCCGGCACCTTGGGCAGCTCCTTGCGCAGCCGCTCGATGACCTTCTGGGCGTTTTCCTTGCGCTCGCCAATAGGCTTGAGGCGCACCAGCACGAAGGCATTGTTGGTGCCGCTGTTGCCACCGATGAAGCCGGCAACGCTCTGTACCGCAGGGTCCTTGAGCAGCGCACGGCGGTAGGTTTCCATTTTCGGTTGCATCACGGTGAACGACAGGCCGTCATCACCGCGCACGAAGCCTTGCAGCTGGCCAGTGTCCTGCTGTGGCATCAGGGTCTTGGGCACGATCACGTACAGGGCAACGTTGAGCACGATGGTCGCCAGCAGGCTGATCAGGGTCAGGCGCCGGTGGCGCAAGGCCCAGCCCAGACTCTTGTCGTACCCCTCGACCATGCGCTGGTGTACCCGGTCGCTCCAACGCTGCAGGCGCGTCTGGCCCTGTGGCGCATGGGGCTTGAGCCAGCGCGAGCAGAGCATCGGCGTGAGGGTCAGGGACACCAGCAGCGACACCAGGATCGCCGCCGCCAGGGTGATCGAGAACTCCTGGAACAACCCGCGCACGATGCCACCCATGAACAGGATGGAAACGAACACGGCCACCAGCGAAACGTTCATCGACAGCAGGGTGAAACCCACTTCCTTGGCGCCCAGGAACGCCGCGCGCATGGGCTTGGCGCCGTTCTCGATATGCCGGGAGATGTTCTCCAGCACCACGATGGCATCGTCCACCACCAGGCCCGTGGCCAGGATCAGCGCCATCAGCGACAGGTTGTTCAGCGAGAAGCCGCACAGGTACATCACCGCAAAGGTGCCCACCAGCGACACCGGCACAGCGAGGCTCGGGATCAGCGAGGCGCGCAGGTTGCCGAGGAACAGGTAGACCACCAGGATCACCAGCACCACGGCGATCAGCAGGGTGTGCTCGGCTTCCTTGAGCGTGGCCTTGATCACTGGCGAGCGGTCCATGGCGATGTTGAGCTTGACGCTGGCCGGCAGCAGCGACTGCAGGGCCGGAAGCTGGTCCTTGATCTGTTGCACGGTCTGGATGATGTTGGCGTTTGTCTGGCGGTTGACCACCAGCAGCACCGCCGCATCGTCGTTGAAGAAGCCGCTGTTGTAGCGGTTCTCGACGCCGTCGCTGACCTTGGCCACATCGGCCAGGCGCAGGATCGCACCGTTCTGCTGGCGGATCACCAGCGGCTTGTAGTCATCGGCCTTTTCCAGCTGGTCGTTGGCGCGTACCTGCCAGTTGCGTTCGGCGTCCTCGACGAAGCCCATGGGCCGACGCTGGTTGGCGTTGGCCACTGCGGTGCGTACATCGTCCAGGGCCAGGCCGTACTGATTGAGCAGTTGCGGCTCGAGTTCGATGCGCACGGCCGGCAGCGAACTGCCACCGATCTGCACCTCCCCTACCCCGGCGACCTGCGACAGGCTCTGCGAGAGGATGGTGTCGGCAAGGTCGTACAGCTGCCCTTTGGACAATACGTCCGAGGTCAGCGACAGCACCATGATCGGCGCCTGCGACGGGTTGACCTTCTTGTAGGTCGGCATGCTGCGCATACCACTGGGCAACAGGTTGCGGGTAGCGTTGATCGCAGCCTGCACCTCGCGCGCGGCACCGTCGATGTCGCGCCCCAGGTCGAAGCCGATGATCACCCGCGTCGAGCCCTGGCTGGAGCTACTGGTCAGGGTGCTGACCCCGGCGATGCTGCCCAGCTTGCGCTCCAGCGGCGTTGCCACAGTCGAGGCCATCACCTCGGGGCTCGCACCCGGCAGGCTGGCCTGCACCACGATCACCGGGAAGTCCATCTGTGGCAGCGGCGACACTGGCAGCAACCCGAAGCTGACACCGCCCAGCAGCATGATCGCCAGGCTCAGCAGCATGGTCGCTACTGGCCTGCGAATGAACGGACCGGAAAGGTTCATGCCTCGGCCTGCGCGGTGTCGTCAGCCGGGCGCCAGCGGCGCGCCAGACGGTCGAAGTACAGGTAGATGACCGGCGTGGTGAACAGCGTCAGCACCTGGCTGACCAGCAGCCCGCCCACCATCACCAGGCCCAGCGGCTGGCGCAGTTCGGCACCGGAGCCCGTGGCGAGCATCAGCGGCAAGGCACCGAACAGCGCCGCCAGGGTGGTCATCAGGATCGGCCGGAAACGCAGCAGCGCCGCCTGGTAGATCGCCTCATGCGGCGTCATGCCCTGGTGACGCTCGGCCTCGAGGGCGAAATCGATCATCATGATCGCGTTCTTCTTGACGATACCGATCAGCAGGATGATACCGATGATGGCGATCATCCCCAGATCGTTGCCGCTGAGCAGCAGCGCCAGCAAGGCGCCCACTGCCGCCGACGGCAGGGTCGAGAGGATGGTCACCGGGTGGATGTAGCTCTCGTAGAGCACGCCGAGCACGATGTACATGGTCACCACGGCGGCGAGGATCAGCAGCAAGGTGCTCGACAGCGAGGCCTGGAAGGCTTCGGCGGCGCCCTGGAAGCGGGTCTGCACGCCCAACGGCATGCCAATGTCCTGCTGCACCTGCTCGATCACCTGCACCGCTTCGCCCAACGACACGCCCTGGCCGAGGTTGAAGGACATCATCACGGCGGGGAACTGGCCGATGTGCGAAATGGCCAACTGTGCCTGGCGCTGTTCGATGCGCGCCAGCGCCGAGAGGCGAACCTGGCCGCCATCGGTGGCCTTGACGTGGATCGACTCCAGCGCCTGCGGACCAATGCTGGCCGCTGCCTGCGACTGCAGCACCACGCGGTACTGGCTGGCCTGGGTGTAGATGGTCGAGATCTGCCGCTGGCCGAAGGCGTCGTACAGGGCGTTGGTGATCTGCGCGACGGTGATGCCCAGGCGGCTGGCCATGTCGCGGTCGATCACCAGGTACACCTGCAGGCCTTTGTCCTGCAGGTCGCTGGCAACGTCGGTGAGCTCAGGGCGCTGTTGCAGGGCATGGACCAGCTTGCCGCTCCACTCGGCGAGCATGTCCGGGTCAGGCGAGGACAGGCTGAACTGGTACTGGGTGCGGCTGACCCGGTCCTCGATGCTCAGGTCCTGTACCGGCTGCATGAACAGGCGAATACCCACCAGCCGGTCGAGCTGCGGCTGCAGGCGGCTGATCACCTGGCTGGCCGTGACATCACGTTCGGCATGGGGCTTGAGGTTGATCAGCAGGCGTCCGCTGTTGAGCGTGGCGTTGTCACCGTCCACCCCAATGTACGAAGACAGGCTCTGTACCGCCGGGTCCTGCAGGATCACCTTGCTCAGCGCCTGCTGGCGCTCGCTCATGGCGTTGAACGAGATGGATTGCGGGGCTTCGGAAATGCCCTGGATCACCCCGGTGTCCTGCACCGGGAAGAAGCCCTTGGGCACGATGATGTAGAGGAACACCGTCAGCGCCAGCGAGGCCACCGCCACCAGCAAGGTCAGCGGCTGGTGCTTGAGCACCCAGGTCAGGGCGTGGCTGTAGCGTTCGATCAGCCAGTCGATCCAGGCACCGCTGGCGCGGTAGAAACGGCTCTGCTCCTCTTCCTTGGGTTCACGCTTGAGCAAACGCGCGCACATCATCGGCGTGAGCGTGAGCGATACCACCAGCGAAATCAGGATAGCCACCGCCAGGGTGATGGCGAACTCGCGGAACAGCCGGCCGACGACATCGGCCATGAACAGCAGCGGGATCAGCACGGCGATCAGCGAGAAGGTCAACGAAATCAGGGTGAAGCCGATCTGCCGGGCGCCTTTGAGCGCCGCCTGCATCGGCGTTTCGCCTTCTTCGATGTGCCGGGAAATGTTCTCCAGCATGACGATGGCGTCGTCCACCACGAAACCCGTGGCGATGGTCAGGGCCATCAAGGTCAGGTTGTTGATCGAAAAGCCGGCCAGGTACATCACACCGAAGGTGCCGATCAGCGACAGCGGTACGGCGATCGACGGAATGATGGTGGCGCTGACCCGACGCAGGAAGACGAAGGTCACCATCACCACCAGGGCGATGGCGAACAGCAGCTCGTGCTGCACATCGCGCACCGCAGCGCGGATGGTCTGGGTACGGTCGGTGAGCACGCTGACGTCGAGGCCGGCCGGCAGGTTGTCGGTGATCGACGGCAGCATCTGCTTGATGCGGTCGACCACTTCGATGACATTGGCGCCGGGCTGGCGCTGGATGTTCAGCAGCACCGCGTGGTTTTCGTTGGCCCAGGCCGCCAGCCGTTCGTTCTCGGCACCGTCGACGATCTCGGCAACGTCCTTCAGGCGCAGCGGTGCGCCGTTGTTGTACTTGAGGATCAGGTTGGCGTATTCGTCGGGCGAACGCAGCTGGTCGTTGGCATCGAGCATCGACACCCGGGTCGGGCCATCGAAGTTGCCCTTGGGCTGGTTGACGTTGGAGGCGCCGATCAAAGTGCGTACATCGTCCAGGTTCAGGCCGTTGGCGGCCAGGGCATCGACATTGACCTTGATCCGCACAGCCTGGCGCTGGCCGCCGGCGATGCTGACCATGCCGACACCGCTGATCTGGGCGATCTTCTGCGCCACGCGGGTGTCGACCAAGTCGTTAAGCTTTGGCAGTGGCAGGGTGCCGGAGCTGATGGCCAGGGTCAGCACCGGGGTATCGGCGGGGTTGACCTTGTTGTACACCGGCGGCGCCGGCAGGTCGCTGGGCAGCAGGTTGCTGGCGGCGTTGATCGCAGCCTGGACCTGTTGCTCGGCGACATCCATGTTCATGTCCAGGTTGAAGCGCAGGGTCAGCACCGAAGCGCCGCCCGAACTGGTCGAGGCCATCTGGCTGAGGCCCGGCATCTGGCCGAACTGGCGCTCCAGCGGCGCAGTGACCGCGCTGGTCATCACCTGAGGGCTGGCGCCCGGGTAGAGGGTCATGACACGGATGGTCGGGTAATCGACCTGGGGCAAGGCCGCCACCGGCAACATCTTGTAGGCGATCAGGCCGGCCAGGACGATGGCCAGCATGCTCAGCGTGGTGGCGACCGGGCGCAGGATGAACAGCCGCGAGATGTTCATGCGCCCGCCTTGCTCGACTCACCGGTCTGGGCCGAACCTTTGGCTTCCTGGCCTTGCAGGTGCTGGCCAGGGGTGGTCGGGACTTGCGAGCTGTCTTCGACCACCTCGACCTGGGTGCCCTCGCGCAGGCGGTCGGTGCCTTCGAGCACCAGACGCTCGCCAGCCTTCAGGCCCTCCAGGATCACACTGTTCTCGCCGTCGCTGGCGCCGACCTTGAGCTTGCGCACATTGACCTTGTTCTCGCCGTTGACCACATAGGCGAAGGTGCCGTCGTTGCCGAACTGGATCGCCGCCGCCGGGGCCAGCACCACCTGCTTGAGGGTGTCGGCCAGCAGGCGCACGTTGACGAACTGGTTGGGGAACAGGGCGAGGTCCTTGTTCTCGAAGAAACCCTTGAACTTCAGGGTGCCGGTGGTGGTGTCGATCTGGTTGTCGAGGCTGCCGAGCACGCCGGTGGCCTGCAGCTTGCTGTCGCCACGGTCCCAGGCTTCGACCGGCAGGCGCGCGCCGCTGCGGTAGCGCTCGAGCACCGTGGACAGCTCGGTTTCCGGGAGGGTGAAGGCGACGTTGATCGGCTCGGTCTGGGTGATCACCACCAGCGCCGTGGTGTCGTTGGCTGCCACCAGGTTACCCAGGTCGAGCTGGCGCAGCCCCAGGCGACCGCTGATCGGTGCACGGATCTGGGTGAATTCGAGGTTCAGGCGCGCGTCATTGACTGCCGCCTGGTTGGTCTTGACCAGCCCCTGGAACTGCGCCACCTGAGCCTCGGCGGTGTCCAGGGTCTGCTTGGCGATGCTGTCTTCGGCATACAGGCCTTTATAGCGGGCCAGGTCGACCTGAGCGTTCTTCAACTGCGCCTGGTTCTGCGCCAGGGTGCCCTCTGCCTGCTGAAGGGCGATACGGTACGAACGCGGGTCGATTTCCGCCAGCAGGTCGCCAGCCTTGACCTGCTGCCCTTCCTTGAAGTGGATCTTGACCAACTCACCCGCCACCCGGCTGCGAACATTGACCGTGTTGGTCGCCGTCACCGTACCCAGCGCCTTGTAGTAGAGCGGGAAGTCGCCGACCCGCACCGGCTCGACGCGCACCGGCACCGGGTCGCTGGAGGCACCAAAGCCTGGGCGCCCGCCTTTGCCCATGCGCACGCCCTGCTCCTTGTGCGTCGGGGCAGCGGCAGGCCACAGCCACCAGGCCAGCAAGGCCACCAGCAGCAGGATCAGCAGGCCGAACAGCCAGCGACGGGGAGAACGGGAGGCAGAAGCTTGCATGGGTTGAACGAACCTTGTTCAGAGAATGGCGACTGGGGAGGTTTGAACGATAAGCACTGGCATCGTTTTAGCAAAGGGCCTTTACCAGGCATTTACCATTGGCTGACGTTGCTAAAACGATGAACTTTAAATGAAAACGGCCCGGAATGGCTTCCGGGCCGGCGTAACAGTGTGTAAACCGCCAGGGCCGCGGGGCGACCCTCTGGCCAGCGTTTACTTCAGGACAGCCAGAGCCGCCTCGTAGTTCGGCTCGTCGGCAATTTCCCCGACCAGCTCGGCGTGCAGCACCTTGTCGTTTTCATCCAGCACCACCACGGCGCGGGCGGTCAGGCCGGCCAGCGGGCCGTCGGCGATGGCAACGCCGTAGTTCTCGATGAACTCACGACCACGCAGGGTCGACAGGTTCTTTACATTCTCCAGGCCTTCGGCGCCGCAGAAGCGGGCCTGGGCGAACGGCAGGTCGGCCGAGATGCACAGCACCACGGTGTTGGTCAGGTCATTGGCCTGGGCATTGAACTTGCGCACCGAGGTGGCGCAGGTCGGGGTGTCGACGCTCGGGAAGATGTTCAGCACCTTGCGCTTGCCGGCATAGTCCTTCAGCGACTTGTCGGCCAGGCCTTCGCCGACCAGGGAAAAGGCAGGCGCCTGGGCACCGACCTTGGGCAGCTCGCCCTTGACCTGAACCGGGTTGCCTTTGAGAGTCACTTGAGCCATGGCAGAAATCCTTATACGGGGTTTGAAAAGGATTCCGAGTTAATCGCTTTTAGCGCCGGGCTGCAAGCTTAGAGCAACAGGCAGGCGCGGATTGCCGCGCGCCCGCCTGCGCTGTGCAACGGCCTCAGTTCAGCAGGCCGTAGACCACCGAGCTCAGGGCCACCAGGCCGATCACCAGGACGAAGAGGTTGGACATCGCGCCGCTGTACTTGCGCATCGACGGCACACGGCGGATGGCGTACATCGGCATCAGGAACAGCAGCACCGCGAGGATCGGCCCGCCCAGCGACTCGATCATGCCCAGAATGCTCGGATTGAGCGTGGCGACGATCCAGCACACCACCAGCATCAGTGCCGCGACCACGCGGTCCAGGGCCTTGGCGCCCGGGCGCAGGCCGGTCTTGACGATGATGCCCTTGAGGCCTTCGCTGGCACCGATGTAGTGGCCCAGGAACGACTTGGCAATCGCGACAAAAGCGATCAGCGGCGCAGCAAAGGCGATGGCCGGATTGCTGAAGTGGTTGGCCAGGTACGACAGGATCGACAGGTTCTGCGCCTTGGCCTCGGCCAGTTGCGCGCTGCTCAGGGTCAGTACGCAACTGAACACGAAGAACAGCACCATCACCACCATCAGCAGGTGGGCACGGGCCAGGATCTGCCCGCTGCGCTCATCGGCATGATCGCCATAGCGACGCTTCTGGTCGACCGCGAAGGCCGAGATGATCGGCGAGTGATTGAACGAGAACACCATTACAGGGATCGCCAGCCACAGGGTGTGCACGAACGCCGAGCCAGACGGCAACTGGCCAGCCGTATCGAGAATGCCACCATTCCAGTGCGGCACCAGGTACAGGGCCAGCAGCGCCAGGGCGACGATGAAGGGATACACCAGCAGGCTCATGACCTTGACCGTGGCCTGCTCACCGCAGCGCACGATGGCCAGCAGGCCGAGGATCAGCACGAACGAGAGGATCGCCCGGGGCGGTGGCGTCATGTGCAACTGGTGCTCCATGAAGCTTGCGACCGTGTTGGTCAGCGCCACGCTGTAGATCAGCAGGATCGGGAAGATGGCAAAGAAATACAGCACGGTGATCAGCGCACCGGCAGTGATGCCGAAATGCTCCTCGACCACCTCGGTGATATCGCCGCCCTTGCTGCCGGACAGCACGAAGCGGGTCAGCGCACGGTGTGCGTAGTAGGTCATGGGGAAGGCCAGCACGGCCAGGATCAGCAGCGGCCAGAAACCGCCGAGGCCGGCGTTGATCGGCAGGAACAGCGTACCTGCGCCGATGGCCGTGCCGAACAGGCCCAGCATCCAGGTGGTGTCTTGACGCGACCAGCTACCGAGGGTGGCTTGTTGGGTCGATTCGAAGCGTTGTTCAACGCTTTGGGCCTGCTCATTCATTCCGGGTGCAACTCCACTCGCAAGACTGCAACAGGCTGAGAGTGGCGAAATAGAAGCCTCTCGCCACCTCAACCGAAAAAGAGGGGCGCGATTGTGCACTGAATAGGTGCTGTTGCGAAGCCCCGTCCGAGGGACGGCACCTGTTTTGGGAAAAGGAAGCGGATGATGGTGGGAGCAACTGTCTTGCTCAAAATCTAAAGACCAGCCCAATCCCCTGTGGGAGCGGGCTTGTCCCGCGAACACGGGCGTAGCCCGTGCCAGGCAGCGCGGTGTCTTTTTCGCGGGTAAACCCGCT